>Ga0315339_1003821_pt1 | contig 10287 bp, 6 predicted proteins | sample ASW17metaG_FD_204514 | JGI IMG/M metagenome (GOLD analysis project Ga0315339, IMG submission 204514) | Ammonia-oxidizing marine archaeal communities from Pacific Ocean, United States - ASW #17 | ecosystem: Environmental > Aquatic > Marine > Oceanic | place: USA: California | collected 2016-12-05
TATGCAGTAGGGCATCTATCACAGTGTTTCCAGTGACAAATATACTTTCACTGGAAAACCCACTATTTATTAGGTTTAGGCGTGAAGAAGCCGTTGGGGTAAACAGCATATCACAAATAGTGTCTGCGAGCCGGCGGTTCATTTCTTCTGGCCAAGGTGCATGTATGTTACCCGATCTCAAGCCAGCTTCTACATGACCCACCGGAATATTGGCATAAAATGCTGCAAGAGAGGCAGCAAATGTTGTTGTTGTATCTCCATGAACGAGGATCCTATCTGGATGTGCCTGTTTAAAAATTTTTGCTAACCCATTAAGTACAGCTGTTGTAATATACGTAAGATTTTGATTTGCCTTCATAACATCTAAATCATAGTCCGGGGTTATTGAGAATAGATTTAGTACAGAATCCAACATGTCGCGGTGCTGTGCAGTTACGCAGACTAGGGAGTCAAAATAGGGGTCACTTCCAAGGGCTTGGATAACCGGCGCCATTTTTATGGCTTCTGGCCGGGTCCCAAATACTGAGAGGACTCTCATACAAATTCCCGGGCAATGCCAACGGCTGCGCTCGTAGAATTAAACCAAGTGAAGGTTAACCTGAAAATTCTAACCTGGCGCTTAGCCACCCTTTCGGATTTCCGAGATAATGTTCTTAATAGATGGTAGGTCGATCGCTCCTGGGATAAACTTATCTCCTATCACAAACACCGGTGTGCCATTAATTTCTAAATTTCGTGCCAATTCATGATTTTTCGATAGCATTTTGTTGACTTCAATGGAGTGCATTTTCTCTCGAATACGGGTTGTGTCAATCCCTTGTTTTTCAGCAATGTTAAGGATACGGAGTTCTGACAAGTTACCACGACTCTCCATTAAAGCTTTATGGAATTGAAAATATTTCTTTTTCTGGAATTTCCATACTACTAACGCAGCGCGGGCAGCTATTTCTGATTCAGGTGAAAGAATCGGCAATTCTTTAAAGACAAAGCGTAAGTTGGGATCTTGTTTCAGAAGAGTTGGTATAAAACTGAATACCTTTTTGCAAAAACCACACTGATAATCAAAAAACTCCACCACGGTGACATCACCATTTTGGTTGCCACCGACGGGAGATCCTTCATCATGCAGTAATTTTTGGCGTGCCTTTAGAAGATTATGTTTTCTTCGGATGTCTTCATTGTGTTTCTCACGACTCCGGAGGGCCTCGATGGCTTCAACTATGATTTCAGGGTTTTTTCTAAGATAGTTAGAGATAATGCCCTCAACTTCTTGCACCTGACCAGAGCTCAAAGATGGAGATAAAGATTGAGCATTGATATTTCCAGCTTCAAAAGTGGCACATACAAATATTAATCCTACTAAAAATCTGATTAGTGATATCATATGCTTAAAACCATATTAATTTAATACATTGACATACTGACGATTCATGATCAGCGCTGCAATCTTAGAGTACTAATTTGGAAAAAATTGCACAAAATAACAATTCTTATCGATACAGAACCACATTACCAAATTCAGCTTTCATAGGTAAACTGGTCGAAGCTGATGTAAACCCCACAAACATAATACGCGTCCTAACCAAATTATCTTTGGGCCAGATCCGCCGGTACAACCTGCTTAAATCTATATTCTCGTTGAGCCAAGTTTTGCTATCATTCGAGCCAGCGCGTGCGATGTAATACGGGATCTTGTGTTTCATTTTGATAATACCCTTAGCATCTGAGCTTGTTCCCCAAACAATCGTGATGGTTCGATCATGTGGCGGCACCTTTGTTCCTAGGTACACGAGTGGTTGACTTCCCCAACTTCGGCTTTTGGGGTCTCCACCATAAAACCCGATGATTATACTAATGGGAACGGTTTGACCTAGTGAAGTAGTAACATTCCAAGACCATCCTAAAAATGGTGAAGCTAGCAGGTTTGCCCTTGTACGCCTCAAAAGAACAAAACTTTTATTGGATGAGATAAGGCGAAGTATTGGTGTGTCACCTATATCGTTTATGATTAGGTTTTGTGAAAAAAGTTCTTTATAATTGCTGCCTTCGATAACCCAATCGTTTGGAATATTTTCCTTGGAGAACCCATGAGACGGTCCGAACACCTCCAAATTTCCTTCCGGGCTAATACTTGCCTCTGAGAATGAGCACCCCGAAACTACGAGCAATAAATGAGCGCTAAGAATTTTGGATCTTAAAGTGATCAGCGTTTCCTTTTGATGTTTTGTGCGGCAATTATAATATCCTCTGATCTGATCCAGCTAGGGGAGTGCTTGGGTAAATATTTTTTTGCTTTTTTTGCAAGTCTTATTGCCTCCTTACGTAGACCTTTTAGCAGGGCGGATTCAGCCAGTGCTCTGGAACTCTTTCCTATCATATTGAGTCTGCCAAAAGTAATACCGAGTTGTTTCCAAATAAAAGGCCTTTGTGGCTCTTTCTCTAAAGAAATTTGAAAGTTAGTAATGGCCCTGGGTAAGAGTTTGAGGTCATTTAGCGCTAGCTGAACTCGACCCAAATCTGCTCTGAATAGAGCATTTCTGGGTAATAATTCAACGGCTTTCTCATAAGATGATAGTGCTTTTTTTGCATATCCATTCTCAAATAAAATTTGACCTTTTAACTCATGGAAGTAGGGATTGTTTGGCAATTCAGCTAAAAGTCCGTCAATAAGCGATAGGGCTGCTTTTTGATTGGGGATACGGTGATTAGCAACCGTCCTCGCATATCTCGCATTAACCGATTCATCGAAAGCTGGAAACTCTCTCAATGTTTGATGAGGTGGCTGTATGAATGCTCTAATTTTTGCTCTTATACGATCGTGTATTTCTCTAAATTGTTTATTGCTGGGAACATTAGAGTAGGGTGATTCTTTGATGTAATTTTGGAGAAAATTAGTGCGTTGTTGGGTGGGTGGATGTGTTCTAACGTAGGGGTCCTGATTGCTCACGCTTAGTAACTCCTGATTTTGTAGAAGTTCCATGAAGTCTAGCATACCTTGAGCGCTTTGCTTGGTGGCATCAAGGTATCGAATAGCTGCACGGTCTGCAGATAGTTCCTGAGTGCGGCTAAATCGAAGTAAGTTTCTTATTCTTACATGTTGGCCGCCACTTACAATTGCAGATCCTGCGGATGGGTTTCCAAGCAGAATGGAGGCCGCCCCACCAAGGATTGTTCCGACCAGCGCTTCATTCGATGCTAGCTTCTGTGCTGCGGCCAATTTGGACAAGTGACCACCAGAAATGTGGCCAATTTCATGAGCTAGAACACCAATTAATTGGGAAGCACTTCCACTTGAAGCCAGTAGTCCCGTATGCAAAAATATATTTGGCCCACCTGCCACGAAAGCATTGAGCGTAGGATCGTTTACGATATAAATATAAACGCCATCGTTTTCTAAGCCGGCTGATTGGAGAAGTGGTGTTATTAAAGCACGGATGCCTGATTCAGTCTCCGCGTCTCTTACAAATGTAAGTTTTCTAGCTTGTGCTTCCTGGCAAGTTAATTGGAGCGAACCTTGGATGAACAAAAAAACGATTAATTTTATGAAAAAATTCACGGGGTACACCTTTAGTCAATTAGCTAAAACTAGGCTCTGGGGCTTGCGCCGTCAATTAACATGCTTATTGATTACGTTGTTTTTTAGCGCTTGCAGTGAAAAAGATTTGCCGGAGGGTTTTGAGGGCCACGTAAAAGAATTTTATGGAGGGGTAGCTGGTGATGAACCTCGATCTGTTCTTGAGGCGCGAAAAATATTATCGGCTGGTGGATCTGCTGCCGATGCAGCGACGGCGTTGTATTTTTCTTTGGCCGTTACCCTGCCTTCATCAGCCAGTTTGGGTGGTGGAGGTTCGTGTTTGGTCTTTCGGCCAAAGCTTCAAAACCCTGGGTGGGGGAAGCCCGTATTCACACAGAAAATTGAAGCTCTAGAATTTTTTACCCGGTCCCCCGGCGTTATTTTTTCAACTACATCTAGGCCTAGCGCTGTTCCTGGAAATATTGCGGGTATGTTTGCACTCCATGCCAGATATGGCCGGATGTCGTGGAGTAAATTAGTCGTCGTGGGAGAAAAGTTGGCGCGATTTGGTATCCAAGCGTCCCGAGCCCTGTTAAGTGATTTAGAGCCCGTTGAAGGAGCTTTAAATCAAGATCCAGTGAGCAATCTGATATTTCGTGGACCTAAGGGAAACCCAATAAAAGAGGGGGAATATTTTTGGCAGATTGACCTTGCGGACACGCTGTCAAAAATTAGGATGAATGGTCCATTAGATTTCTATCGTGGAAAGTTTGCTGAATTTTTTGTAGATAGAGTCAACGCGGCAGGAGGGGCACTTTCCCTTGAGGATTTGCAAAACTATCGGCCTCGATGGGTGAAACCCGTCTCCATGGAATACGGCACAACTTATTTTAATAAAAACAAAGCGTATTTTGTTCCACCACCGGCTGCGGCGGGTATTGTAGAAGCCCAAATTCTGGGAATTTTGGATCGTGAGGGGAGCTTAAATGATGCATCCTCTAAGGCTAAATATCATTTCTTGGCAGAGGCATCATTAATTGCTTATGTGCAACGTGGTCGTTGGATGCAAGAAGATCTCATGAGTAAATTCCCAGAAAAAGACCTGGTGTCTAAATCGGCACTTGATCGTTTGTTGGGTAAATTTAGTGATAAACAACATCGTCCTTCGTTATCTTTCAAGCCCAAACCATCTCCGATGCCAGAAAATACCTCCGCTACAAGTTTTGTGGTTATTGATAACCAGGGAATGGCAGTATCCTGTGCTTTTACAATGAATAATTTATTTGGTATTGGAAGAATTGCGCGTGACACTGGTATCATGATTGCGGCGACGCCAAAGGGCATAGGCCGTGGCTCTATCTCATTGGGTCCTATGATGATTATTAATCCCTTTACCGATCAGTTTGTGCTTGCGGCTTCGGCCTCTGGTGGTGTGACAGGTGCCAGCGCTATTTCGTCAGTCGTAGCTCGTTCATACTTAAGCAAACAATCACTGAAAGCAGCAATTGCCGCTCCTAGGGTTCATCACAGTGGAGCTCCGGATGTCACTTATTTTGAACCAAACTTAGATAAGGATGTCGTATCTTACCTCGTAAATCTTGGACATAATGTTGCTGCTACACCTAGAATAGGATTGGTAAATATAGCTTATTGTTCGGGCGGTTTACCTGGTGGGCCGGAGACTTGCAGTATCCGGACCGATCCGCGAGGATATGGCCTAGCGTTAAACGCTGCTGAATTGGCAAACTAAAAATATGTTAAAGATTTCTAATCGGAGCTCGATCCCTCCCTTCATAGTGATGGATGTAATGAGAGCTGCTAACGAAAGAGCCGCTTCTGGCAGTGACGTGTTACATTTAGAAGTTGGACAACCCAGTAGCCCCGCGCCCAAAAAAGTTATAGAAACCGCACAGTTTGTTTTAGCTGATGATAAATTGGGTTATACTGACGCTTTAGGAATATCTTTGCTCCGGGAGAAAATTTCTGGACATTATCGGGATACTTATGGGGTTAACCTCGATCCAAAGCGTATCGTTATTACCTCTGGTTCCTCTGGCGGATTGTTACTTTCTTTTTTGAGTTCATTTGATGTAGGTGATTGTGTTGGTATGGCCACTCCAGGCTACCCTGCCTACAAGAATATGCTCAAGTCTTTGGGCGTTAAAGTGGTAGAAGTCCCTGTTGATTCTAAGAGCCATTTCCAATTGAAGCGGAAGGTATTGGATAAATTGTCGGAAAACCTTGACGGTCTGATAATTTCTAGTCCTTCAAATCCAACCGGGAGTATGATTCCTTCGTCTGATATGCGTGATTTGGTTGATTGGTGCGATCGTAGGGGGACCCGTTTAATTTCAGATGAAATATATCACGGTATTGTTTATGGCGAACAAGCCAGCACTGCACTGAGCTATGGTACTGATGTAATTATAATTAATAGTTTTTCAAAATACTTCTCTATGACTGGATGGCGTCTGGGATGGATGGTCATACCAGAAAGCATGATACGTTCTATAGAGTGCCTCGCCCAAAATTTATATATTTCACCTCCCTCTTTGTCTCAGATGGCTGCAGTTGCAGTATTTGATTGTATGGATGAATTAAATGAAAACGTTGCCCGGTATCGAATAAATAGAGATATTCTTTTAGAGAAACTTCCCAATGCGGGATTGGAACGATTTGCGCCCGTTGACGGTGCATTTTACATTTACGCGAATGTCTCCCATCTGACTAATGATAGCAGCGAATTTTGTAAAAAGATGCTTTCCGAAATAGGGGTTGCTATGACGCCTGGTATTGATTTTGATCGAATCAATGGGAAGTCGTATGTACGTCTTTGTTTCGCTGGGGCTACTCAGGATATAAATCAAGCTGCCGCTAGATTACAAAAATGGTTAATCTAGAGTTTAGTTTACTTAGTCTGCTAGCTTTTGCCACCAACCCCGCCTAGTATCGTCGGAGTTTTTAACCTGATCATCAGTTCCAACTATAGTGACATTGGAATTGCCGTCAGGCCTTTTTGTAACTGGTGAATGCTTTTCTGGGTTAAGGTAGTCCGTTTCAGTAGAATTGGTTTTAACATTGTCGTTGGCTTTTGATAGGGCAGCGTCGTTCTTTGCCGCCACGGCGGGTGGTGTGCTTTCTGATTCAGAAGAGTTAACATTTATTGTTTGATTCATGGCGGATTTTTTATGACGTACTCGACGCCGTCTTTTTGGTGTTTCATTGTTGGGTTCATTTGCTTCTACCGAATCTTTCTCGAGGGAGTTGGCGCTAATGTCTTCTGCAGGCTTAGTATTAGAGGGACTAGAATCCGTAGCAGCTATTCCTTTATTTCTGCGTCGAGGTCGCCGTCGTTTTCGTTTCTTAGTTTCATTACCAACCGGTTCCTGACCCTCCTCCAACTTAGTGCCGTTTTGTTTAACTTTGTCCGTCTGATGAGGTGCAGGTGCTCCGTGCTGTACTAGAGTGAATTGAGGCGGAATAAGAGTGTTGTTTTCAGAAATAATAATCTTAAAATCGTGTTTCTTTTCGATCTCAGCTAAAGCTTCGCGCTTGTAATTAAGCATATATAATGCGACTTCTGTCGGGACGTTAACTTCGATTTCAGAATCTTTATAACGGACCCCATCTTCCTCAATACCACGAAGCACGTGTAAAGCAGTTGATTCAGTTGACCTTCTGATTCCTGAACCACCGCAGTTGGGACAGGTATCCGTGGTTGTTTCGGTAATGCTTGGTCGCATGCGTTGACGCGAAAGTTCCAAAAGCCCAAATGGACTAATACGCCCAATCTGAATTTTGGCTCTGTCTCTATGCATGCCTTCCTTAAGACGCCGTTCGACAGATGTCTGGTTCCGGTGAAAATCCATATCGATAAAATCAATTACAATCAGGCCGGCCAAATCGCGCAGGCGGATTTGGCGTGCCACTTCATTTGCTGCTTCCAAATTAGTTTTTAGCGCGGTTTCCTCTATGTTACGGCCACGTGTTGCACGCCCTGAATTAACGTCAATAGCAACCAAAGCCTCGGTTGAGTCTATTACGATATAACCACCAGATTTTAATTTGACTTCTCGTCCTATCATGGACTCAAGCTGGGTCTCTATGTGATATCGACTAAACAATGGAACGGTACTATCCTTGTAGGGCTGCACTTTTTTTGCATGGCTGGGAATTAGTATCTTCATAAGATCTTTAGCTGCACGGTAACCCTCGTCCCCTTCTACAAGTACATCGGTAATATCCCGGGTATAAACATCTCTTAATGATCGCTTTATAATATTTCCTTCCTCTCGGATTAGGGCAGGAGCAGTTGATTCAAGTGTTAGTTCACGGATCTCATTCCAAAGCCGGATTAGATAATCATAATCCCGTTTGATTTCGGCTTTTCCCCTCTCGGCGCCGGCAGTTCGAACTATGACCGCCATACCTTCCAGAATTTCAAGGGTCGACACGACTGATTTGAGTCTTTTTCGATCAATGTTGTTTCCAATCTTTCTAGAAATACCTCCACCCTTTCCAGTATTAGGCATCAGCACACAATACCTTCCTGCAAGGGATAGATATGTTGTTAGGGCTGCACCTTTATTTCCCCTTTCCTCTTTTACAATCTGCACTAATAAGATTTGTCGGCGTTTAATAACTTCTTGTATTTTATAGTGCCGAATAGGCTTGTTAACTCGGCGATCTTCAACTTCATCAATGTCGTCGCCACCAATGGTTTCTATCGCTTTTGACGAAGGGTTAGTATCCTTAGGATCTAAGTCTTCCTCTTCCTCATCTTCATCGGTTTCTGTAACGGCGGCTCTTGCCTCTTCATCTTCGGCAATAAGTTGTTCACGGTCGGAAACCGGTATTTGATAATAATCAGGATGTATGTCGCTAAAAGCTAAAAACCCATGCCTGTTACCACCATAATCAATGAAGGCAGCTTGCAGTGATGGCTCAACCCGAGTGACAGTTGCGAGATATATATTACCTTTCAACTGACGGCGGGTAGATGATTCTACATCTAGTTCTTCAAGCTGGTTTCCATTTAAAACTGCAACCCTGGTCTCTTCCGGGTGGGCAGCATCTATTAACATTCGTTTGTGTGTCATAAATTTTATTACTCCTGTTCCTAAACGATACTCTCCTTTTGAATTCGGAGAAATCACGGAACATATTTTTATTTGAGCCAGTGGCGCCATCGAACAGAAAATTCAAAGTTGTACCAATCGCCGCTAGTGTTCTGCTGCGGTTTTTATCGATTTTATTTGTTCGGGCTGCTATCACGGGCACTGTTTATCCATTTTCTAGTATTTATTATTTCAGATAGTTAGGTGTTAAAACGAACCTTGGTCAAGACTTCTCTATCAACACCAAAAAACCACGTAACCACTCAACTAATCAAAGCCGAAGGTAAAAATTTATACTACCGACGTTAACATAACGATAGCAATTTAATTCGACAATCACTATTCAACGTCTAATCATCATTTGGTGGAAAAACTAATCTTAATTTATCTACACGTGGTAATTAAACTTAATATTTTGAATAATCTGATAATCCGTCTTAATGCAATGTATTTTCTTCGATGTATTTCTAAACGTTATTCTATTTGGCTAGGAATTTTACTTGTCGCCAAAGTAGTTGGCATTACGGCTGTTTACGCAAAACCAGTTGTTTTCGACGTACGCAGCTATGACCATGGAGAGTTTACACGTTTCGTCATCGATTTGTCAGAAAAGGTTGAACATAAAAAGATCTTACAATTGATGGATCCTTACCGAATAGTCATTGATCTACCCGGCTTGATTTGGCAAGCCCCGCCGGAACGTCAATCCGAGAAGGAAGGGCTAATTGCCAGTTTTCATCATGGTTTATTCAATGCAGGTACCTATAGAGTTGTTATAAATTTACAGAGTTTGGCTGTCGTGAAAAAACTATTTGTGTTGCCACCAAGAGAAGGAAAGCCTGACCGACTGGTGGTTGACCTGATGTCGTCTACCCCAAGAGCTATGCTTTCAAACCGCGCAATGGAACCAATAAGAAACCAAATGAATACTTCTAGACCTTTCAAAACAATTAAATTCGCGGCGCCCAAAAGAAAACCGCAATTTGTTGATGATTCTCAAATGATTGTTGTTATAGACCCGGGGCATGGTGGCATTGACCCAGGTGCGACAACATCATCTGGATTATTGGAGAAAAATATTGTCCTCCTGGCGGCAAAGTTTATAAAATCGGCTTTTGAAAGAACCGGCAGGCACCAAGTCTATTTGACTAGAGATAAAGATAAATTTGTCAGGCTTAGAAAACGCTTCGAAATTGCACAAAACAAACGTGCAGGGGTATTCTTGTCTCTGCATGCGGACTCAATAAAAAGTAAAAAAATCAACGGGATGTCGTTATATACTTTATCTAATAAAGCCTCTAGCAGAGAGGCAGCACGGTTGGCAAAGAAAGAAAATGAATTTGAATTGCGTGCCGGGTATGCCTTCGATGATGTACCTGAATCTGAAACTCTTATACAAAATATGCTGTTGGAAATGTCAAAAAAGGGTTTTAGGAAGGCTCAAATGGTTGAAATAAAGGAGTCGAAGCATCTGGCGGAGGAATTAAATAGTAAATTGAGAAAAATTGGTAAAATGCTGCCCAATAGCGTTCGATCAGCTGGATTTGCGGTTCTTAAGTCACCTGACCATCCATCAGTATTAATTGAACTTGGGTTTTTATCCAACCCGAAAGATGTTAGAAATTTGCAAAGTAAATCCCACCTCCAAAGAATAGC
>Ga0315339_1003822_pt1 | contig 10283 bp, 10 predicted proteins | sample ASW17metaG_FD_204514 | JGI IMG/M metagenome (GOLD analysis project Ga0315339, IMG submission 204514) | Ammonia-oxidizing marine archaeal communities from Pacific Ocean, United States - ASW #17 | ecosystem: Environmental > Aquatic > Marine > Oceanic | place: USA: California | collected 2016-12-05
TTATTCAGGTAGCTGGTGATTATTTACAAGGACAGTTGCCTAATCATCCCAACCACCCAAAAGGTCGTAACTCCTACGCTCACGTTGCATTATGTGTCAAAGAGAAATTTGAGAACTCTTATAAGGACATAGAAGACGAGAAGTATCAAGAAGTTGTTGATTACATTGAGCATTTGAAGAAGAACCCAAGCTAACAAATAGAACACTTTGTTCTCACTCGGAAATGTTTGGGGTTTGTTTGTGGTCTCTAGGATTTTATAGGAAAATTTTATTTACTAATACCTATTTGATGTTCATATTTATCTTTTGGCCAATAAGATTTTATATAAGCTAACACACTATCTATGTCTTTATCAGATAAACTTTCTTCAAAGCCCATCATTTTTCCATCATAACCTTCTACTAATTTTGCTAAACCATATTTAATTATACTATGTAAAGTTTTATCATCATGATGCCAAGTATGACCTGTTCCGTTTAATGGCGGTGCTTTTTGGTGACCATCTTCATCTACACCTTTCCAATTTTCAGCTCCAGCTAAATTAATCATATGGCAAGAAATACAATTATTTTCATAAGCAATTTTACCTCTATTAATCATTAATTCCGAATCTATCGTTATTGGAAAATGATTATTTGCACTGCTATTTCCAGTTAATGCTATCGAAAAAATTATAAAAAATATAAATTTCATTTAACATTCGTTTTTAGACATATCTTTTTATTGTTTTGGAAAGTAATCTTTCAATTCACCTTCTCTATAAACGTCAGCTGTACAACAATGAAGTCCTCCACCAAAAGCATAAGCATCTCTCATTTCAACTGGTACCACTTCCATGCCTAACTTATCTAACTGTTCTGCTTGATATACTTCACTCTTTTCAACACAAACTGTTTTTGGATCTAACACTAAAACATTCATAGATAACCAAGTAGATGAATAACATAATGGTGGTGGTTCATTATGAGCTGGCTGAGCAGAATCAATTATTTTCCAATCATTTTTTTCAAATAATTTTCTTTGCTCTTTTGGAAGTTTTCTTTGTGGGTTGTTAATAATTAAACCTTCTTTAATTGGAGTAAACGTTGCATCGATATGAATTGGATAGGGGTCTCCTGGAAAATTAACAGCATGAACTCTGTGGTCTTTATAATGTCTTTTAAGCCAATCAATTCCTTTTAAATTCGTTGTAAAACCATGTTGCACTACCAAATCTTTACCAAATCTTAAAACATCTGCAGCATCAAATAACGGTTCTTCTTCTGTAGTTACAAAAAATTTGTCTTCTGTCCACTCTAGTCTTTTTTGAATTCCAATTTTATCTGATAAATAATCATCTCTATAATCTGCGTCTGTTAACCTTGGTTTTGGAGCAGACTCATGCCTCATATTTGGATCTGCATCATAATATTTTTTTAACAACGGTCTGTAACAAAGATACTCAAACCATCTACATCTATAGCTCATTGTAGCTTCTAAAATTTCATTTCCAACTGTTAACAAAACATCTCTTGGAGGCATGCAGCCAAACATTGTTTCTGTTTTCCAGTCTGGAGTTGAAGTTTTTTGGTTAAAATCTATAGGATTAGGTCTATCTACCTTAATATTTCTTTTCATTAACATGTTAGAAAAATCATCAAGTAATTGATTTGCTTTATCAACTGCATCCTTGGTTCTTGGACCAAATTTACCCCTCATATCTGAGTCTTCTGGGACTTTTGCGTCTAATGCTGGTTCTGGTGCTGGTATACAAGTACCATCTGCTTTACCAACAATTACATGTTTTAAGGGATCCCATTCATTCCAACTATTAACTATAGTTTTTTTCTCATTCATAAGTTACGTTTTGATAATATTGTGTTCTGGTCCAAAAGGAAACTTAGTAATGTTTTCTGCACTATTTTTTCCAACAACTAAAATGTCATGCTCTCTATAACCGCCTGCTCCTGGTTTTCCTTCTGGTATCATTATCATTGGTTCCATAGAAATAACCATATTTTCCTCTAAGACTGTATCTATATCTTCTCTAAGCTCTAAACCAGATTCTCTTCCATAAAAGTGTGAAAGCACACCAAAAGAATGTCCATATCCAAATGTTCTATATTGAAGATAACCAATTTGAGCAAAAAGATCATTAAGTTCATGGCAGATATCAGAACATTTAACTCCTGGTTTTATTAATTCTAAACCTCTTTTGTGAATCTTAACATTTGCTTCCCAAGCTTTTAGTGATGCATCATCAATTTCATTTAAAAAAAGTGTTCTTTCAAGAGCTGTATAGTAACCTGAAATCATTGGAAAAGTATTTAGAGAAAGAATATCTCCTGAAATTAATTTTCTAGAAGTTTTAGGATTATGAGCCCCATCAGTATTAATTCCAGATTGAAACCAAACCCATGTGTCCATATATTCACTATCGGGGTAAATTTTTGCAATTTCACGTTCCATTCTATCTCTTCCGGCTATCGCTATTTCAAGCTCAGATGCGCCAATGGTAATATTTTTAACTATCTCTTCTCCTCCTATATCTGCAATTTTTGCTCCATTTTTAATTATTTCTATTTCTTCATTGGATTTAATCATTCTAAGTTTCATTAATTTTTTTGATACATCGCTAAATACTGAAAAAGAAAAAATAGATGTTAATTTTTTTTTCACCTCTAAGGTCACGTGATCATTTTCAATGCCAATGTTTTTTGGTGGCTCGTCTCTACCAATTACTGAAACAATAGCTTTTAAAAAACTATCTCTCTTCCAATCAGTAAAAACTACATTATCGCAATGAGATCTTCTCCAAGGTTGACTTGCATCTATATTAGCTGAAATTGTTGAAATTTTATCTTTTGTTATGACGCAACCATAAGGTCTTCCAAATGAGCAATAAATAAAACCTGAGTAGTATGCAATATTATGCATTGAAGTAAGAATAACCATATCAAGATTATTATCACTCATAACTTTTCTTAAGTTACTTAATCTTGCTTTGTATTCTTTATCCGTAAAAGGTAATTTTACTTTTTCACCATTTTTTAAAGTGAAAAAATCTGGTCTTTCCATAATATTAATTTAATGCAATAAATCTTCGGTTGGTTTTAATAGTTAAGCTATAATAAATAATCGACATAAAAATTAAAAAACCTCCAATAATCGTATTATTTGTTGGAACCTCATTGACTCCAAATATAGGTAGCCATACCCAAAAAATTCCGCCAATAACCTCTGTAAGAGAAAGTAATGTTAACTCTGCAGCTGGTATTACTTTAGAGCCTACAGAATACAAAATCAAACCTAGACAAACTATTGTTCCGTGTATCGCAAATAATCCCTGATTGTGACTTGAAGATACAAAAACACTATTGTTACTAAATAACATTATTGATGATACTATGGCACAAAACAAACCCGCAATAGCAACCGTTGTAAATTTAGGTGTTTCTTTTCTCCATCTCAAAGAAACTGAAAAGACAGAAAAGCCTATTGCAGAAAGTATGCCAAAAAGTAAACCTAATAAAGACCCTTTGTCAGTGTTACCTAAGGCCATAATGATTATTCCAATGGCTGCAAAAATCATCGCAATCCAAACATTTAATGAGACTTTTTCCTTTAAAAACAAAAAACCAAGCAAAGCAGTCAAAAATGGCATGGCCGCTAAGCAAAGAAGTGTGATTGCTGCGCTTGTATTTGTAATTGACCAAATAAAAGAAATCATTGCAACACCCAGTCCTGATCCTCCAATTAATCCTGAAAATCCAACCTTAAAATAATTTTTATAGAACTTTTTTCCTTCTTCAAAAAATAAATATACATTTAAAATACAAAAAATTACAATTCCTCTACCAAATAAGTACTGCCATGGAACAAGATTAGGTTGATCCATATAACGAACAACCAATGGTCCAAATGACCACAATAAACCAGCTATTAATACTATTGGTATAGCTATTTTTTCATTTTTTAAATCAGACATTTAAGAGATGTTTAGTACCTATTAATAACTACTACAATAAAAATTGTGTCTAATAAAAAATATTTTTATTAGGTCCAATTGGTGAGTGACAGTCAATTAAGTGATCTTTTTTAAATATTGATTTGCCCTTTTTAAAAACTGCCCAAACATTTGACTTAACAAAAGACTTTATTCTGAAGGACTCCTGTCCTTGTAAAATTTCAATTACTAAATTTCCATTATTGGTTGAAGCAAGTCTTCCTTTTAAAAATCTTGTAAAATTTTTTTTTTTCTTAAATTTATTTTTTAACTTTGCTTTAAATGGTTTTTCTTCTTTCATGCCCAGAATATTTGAAAGATAAGGATATACAAAAAACCTAAAACAAGCAGCCGATGAAATAGGATTTCCTGGGAGACCAAAAAAAACTTTTTCTTTATTTTTAAATTTTGCAAACAAAATTGGTTTTCCTGGTCTGATGGTCACTCCTTTAAAAAAATTTGATAATTTAAATTTATTTATTACAGAAGGAACAAAATCATACTTACCAGCAGAGACGGCTCCTGAGGTAATTATTATATCTACTTTAGATCTAATACTTTTTTTGATTAATTTATTAAAAAGATTTTCATCTTTATCTCTAATAATTCTTCCATCTATAAAATTAAATAAAAAACTATTTGATAAAGATTGAATATAATAATTGTTAGAACTTCTAACTTGCCAATTTTTAATATTTTTTTTATCTAAAATTTCATTTCCTGTAGAAAAAAATAATACATTAGGTTTTACTTTAACCTTAATCTTTTTAATTCCAAGAGCTTTGAAAGCTAAAATATGCGATGGTTGAATTAAAGTTCCTTGTTTTATTACAATTTCTTTTTTTTTATAATCAGAACCCATAAACCTAATATACTCATTTTTTTTAATTTTTTTTTTTACCAAAATAAACTTTTTGTTTTTAATGCTAGGATTAAATTCAATTTCTTCAATTGGGATTACTGCATCAAAAGGTTTGGGAATTAGAGCCCCAGTCATTACTTCCACTGTCTCAAATTTTTTTACTTTTTTAATTTTTGGATTATCACCAGCAGCAATTGTTTTTAAAATTTTGAATTTTTTAAATTTATTTTCACTTAAATTAATTGTATCTTGAGAGTTAATGGCATATCCATCAAATGCAGTATTATTTCCAGAAGGATAATTATAAGAAGTATTAATATCAGAGGCACAAACTCTGTTTAATGATTTTAAAGAATCAATAGTTTCATTTTTTATTTTAATAGCCGATTTTATTAATATTTTTTTTGCTGATGAATAATCAATCATTTTTATATTCTTTTAATATTTTTTTAGCTTCTTCAAGATCTTTTTTAGTATTTATATTTAGAAAAGGATCAAATTTATCATTTTTAATATTGATTGTTTTAACTCCAATTTTATTTGCCCAATCTTCTACTTTTCTTAAATTATTTTTAATTAAATCATTTTCTAAAGTTTCCATTAAATCAATGGACCATAAACCAAATATATTGTGTCTCTTTCCATTAGATTTTATAAAATATAGCAAGCTATCATTTTTCTTTATTGCTTCATTATACTTGCTGATAATTGATTCATCAAAAAAAGGTGTGTCTGATGGAAATGTTGCAATCCATTTGTATTGTTTGTTTGTTTTTTTTACCCATCTCATGGCGCTTAATACGCCTGCCAGAGGTCCTTGATCTTTAATACAATCTTGAATTAAATTAATTTTATCTAACTTATCTAAAGTTAAATTGTGATTAGAAACAACCAACACTTCTTTATATTCATTGATGATTTTAAACAATACATGCTCAAGTAATGTAAAGTTTCCAAGTTTTACCTGATTTTTATCCTGTCCAAATCTTTTGGATTTACCTCCAGCTAGCACAACGCCTAAAATATTGTTATCATTCATAATACGAAATATAAAACATTAATCTCTTAATTAAAGAATTATAATGGATTTAAGAATTTTAGAAATTGCTTCAAATACTGAAAATCACAAGGTAATTAAAAATTATACCCATCAATCAAAAAATAAAAATCCTATATGTGGAGATGTAATGGAGATTAGTCTCATAGTTAAAAATGACTTAATTGAAGATATGGGATATCAATGCAAATCGTGTGTATATTGTCAAGCCTCTGTCAGTATGCTTTCAAATAATATTAAAAATAAAAAAATAAAAGAAGTTAAAAATTTTATATCTTCTATTGATAATTTTTTTGAAGATATTGAAATCAAAGTTGAAAAAAATTGGGTAAGCTTTAAGGAAATTTTAAATAAAAAAAATATATCACGTAAAGAATGTTTACTTCTACCCTTTAGAACAGTCTCAAAAGCACTAAAGTTTTAAACATGATCAAAATTTCTAAAGAAAATATTTTAAAAGCTACTATTGCAGGTCTCTTATCAACAATTACCATTGGTGTTCTTACGCTATTAACTTATAAAACTACATTAGGTTTATTTTTAGCAGCTTCTTTTGGTTCATCTATGGTTTTATTATATGGTTTTCCAGAAAGTCCATTTGCACAGCCAAAAAATATTTTTTTTGGACATCTGTTAACATCATTTATTGGAATATTATTTATAAATTATATTTCTTTGCCACTTTTTATTAATTTAGCATTAGCTGTTGGTTTTGGAGTTTTTTTTATGATTATTTTTAATGTGGTCCATCCCCCAGCAGGAGGAAATCCAATTATTGTTATAATAGGTGGCGTTTCTTTCGAATACTTAATAAATCCAATAATTTTTGGCTGTCTTATTATTTTGTTATTTGGGATAATATTAAATAAATTTATTTTAAAAAAAAAATACCCTTTAAAATAAAATATATGAACTCAAAATATAAAGTTTTAAAATTTAAATCTAATGCCTCAAAGGAAGTTGACGATCAAATCTCTATTGAAGAACCTCTTGAAATAATAATTAAATATAAAGATAAAAATAATTGGGTTGAAAATACCATATCAATTACCATGAGAACTCCTGGAGAAGATAAAGATTTGGTTAGAGGATTTCTTTTTAATGAAAGAGTGATTGAAAAAATTAATTATATTGAAAAAATTGAAGAAAGTGGTGAACTAGTTGGTCAATATAAATTAAGAAATAAAGTTATTGTAACAATAAATAATCCAGAAAATATTGATGTTGATAAAATTAAAAGAAATTTTTTAACAAATTCTTCTTGTGGTGTATGTGGAAAAACATCTCTAGATTCTTTAGAGATCATTAAGAAAGATAAGGTAACAAAATCTATCCCAAAAATACCTCATAAAGTAATAATGAGATCTCCTGATATGTTGAGGCAAAATCAATCTGAATTTTCAAAGACTGGTGGAATTCACGCAAGTGGATTATTTGCAGCTAATGGGAATATTGTTGCAGTAAAAGAAGATGTCGGACGTCATAATGCATTAGACAAATTAATTGGATATGTTTTGGATAAAAAATTACTTAATACTAGTTCACAATTTCTAACTTGTTCGGGAAGGTTAAATTTTGATTTAGTCCAAAAAGCTCTTATGTCTAACATTGGGGTTATAATTGGCGTGGGTGCGCCAACTAGTCTCGCAATCGATCTAGCTAACAAGTTTGACATGACATTAGTGGGTTTTGTAAAAGAGGATAGTTTTAATATTTATAGTAATAAAGAACGAATTATAATAAAAAACTAAAAATTAAATAGGACAAATTGTGTCAAAAAACATTAGTAACTTATCTGGAAGAATTGGTCTAAAAAAAAATCTATTTGAAAAGATTTCTGAAAGATCGTTAAATTCTAATAATTCAGATGGTATTAAAGAAATTGCCAATGAATACAATATGGGTGTTTCAACTATCCACGGGGCAGAAAGTTTTTATGAATTTCTAAGACCAGCACATAGAGAAAAAAAAGCTTTTGTTTGCAATGGGAGTGCTTGTATGTGTGCAGGAACTCAAGAACCTTTAAAAAAAAAATTAAAAGAAAAACTAGGTAATGACAAAGTTGGTGAAATGTTTTGTCTAGGTCATTGTTATGAAAATCATGCCTTTCATTATGATGGTAAAAATTATGCAGGAAGTGATATCAATAAGATTGATGAAATAATTAAAGGAAAGCAAATTAAGCAAGAAAAATTTTTCTCAAAAAGCTTTGCTTCAACAAGTTTTTTAATGGATGATAAACTTTTAAATTTAAATCAATTTAAAGATCTTTTAAAAAAATTTATAAATACAAACAAACAAGAAATTATAAAATCTTTATTAGAATCAAACTTAACAGGTAGAGGTGGGGCTGGATTTCCAACTGGAATGAAATGGGATTTCTGTGAGAAAGCAAAAGCAGAAAAAAAATACGTAATTTGTAATGCTGATGAAGGCGACTCTGGTGCGTTTTCAGATAGATACTTATTAGAAGATCAACCTTTAAAAGTTTTATTTGGTATGATTATTTGTGGATATGTAATCGGAAGCAACGAAGGTGTTTTGTATATAAGAGGAGAATACCCAAAATCAATTGAAGCAATAAATGGTTCTATTAATTCTTTAAAAAAAGCAGGCTTACTTGGAGAAAATATTTTAGGAACTAAGTTTTCATTTGATTTAAATATCTGTATTGGACAAGGTGCTTATATTTGTGGAGAAGAAACTGCACTGATAGCATCTATTGAAGGTAGAAGAGCTGAGGTAGATGTAAGGCCTCCTTTTCCAGTTACTGAAGGACTGTATAAAAAACCAACAGTTGTAAACAACGTTGAGTCTTTAGCGGCTGCTACTGGTATACTTATTAATGGTGCTGACAAATTTTCAACAATTGGAAATAAAAAATCTGCTGGTACTAAATTAGTTTGTTTTGATAGTTTTTTTAATAACCCAGGTGTTTATGAAGTTGAAATGGGAACGCCAATGAAAAAAGTTTTAAATGATATTGGTGGAGGTTTTAAAGAACCTGTTAAAGCTCTACAAATTGGTGGACCATTAGGAGGTGTAATTCCAATTGCAGAAGTTGAAAAATTGAACTTAGACTTTCAAGAATTTTCTGCTGCTGGTTTTATGTTGGGACATGCAAGTATAGTGAGTATTCCAAAAAATTTTCCTATGGTTGAATATATTCATCATTTATTTGAATTTTCTGCTGAAGAATCATGTGGTAAATGCTTTCCGGGTAGACTTGGTTCTTACAGGGGTAAGGAAATGTTTGATCAAGCAAAGAATAAAACAGCCAAAATTCCTTTAAAATTACTAAACGAATTACTTGTCACAATGCAAAAAGGCTGTTTGTGTGCATTATGTGGGGCAATACCTATGCCTATAATGAATATATTAAAATATTTTGGTGATGAAATGAAAAATGATATGGTGAAAGATAATTAATGAGCTCAGAAAAAAGAAAAATTGCTTATATAGACGGTAAGCCATATGAAATTAGCCCAAACCATACTTCTGTTTTAAAATTCGTAAAAAGCTACCTTGGAGAAAAAAAGGTTCCAACTTTATGTGACGATCCAAACTTGGCACCTTATGGGGCTTGTAGAGTTTGTTCCGTTGAAGTTGCACTAGTTAAAGATGGTCCAACTAAAGTCGTAGCTTCATGTCATACACCGGTTGGCGAAAATCAACATATTTTTACTAATAATGAGAATCTAACTGATTTAAGAAAAAATATTGTTGAATTAGTTTTAAGTGATCATCCAATGGAATGTAATACTTGTGAAGTTAATAATAATTGTGAACTTCAGGATGTTGCTAATGATTTAGGTATATCAGATCACAGATATAATAATCCAAAACAACATAAGGGAATACCAAAAGATACTTCTCATGATTACATGAGAATGAATTTAGATAATTGTATTAATTGCGGAAGATGTGTTCGAGCTTGCGATGAAATTCAAGGTTCATTTGTTTTAACAATGAGTGGCCGGGGGTTTGAATCAAAAATTACGACTGATAATGATATGTTGTTTGGAGACTCTTCTTGTGTATCTTGTGGAGCCTGTGCACATACCTGTCCTACAGATGCTATCTCAGATGTATTTCAATCAAAGTCTGTTGATGTAGATGAAAAAGTAAGAACTACTTGTTCATACTGTGGCGTTGGATGTAATTTAGAAGCATCAATTAAAGACAACAAAGTTGTAGCTATAGCCACACCCAAAGAAACAGATGTGAATGCTGGACATACTTGTATTAAAGGTAGATATGCTTTTGGCTTTTATGATCATCCAGATAGATTAAAAACTCCATTAATAAAAAGAAATGGAAAATTTGAAGAAGCATCTTGGGATGAAGCATATGATTTTATTAAAAAAGAATTAAACAG
>Ga0315339_1003823_pt1 | contig 10283 bp, 9 predicted proteins | sample ASW17metaG_FD_204514 | JGI IMG/M metagenome (GOLD analysis project Ga0315339, IMG submission 204514) | Ammonia-oxidizing marine archaeal communities from Pacific Ocean, United States - ASW #17 | ecosystem: Environmental > Aquatic > Marine > Oceanic | place: USA: California | collected 2016-12-05
CTTGGGACGAACCACTAAATTGGCCTAGGAGGATCCACTAGAGGCTAGCCTGGCTATGAAAACTGAGAACGATCGCTCATTCTGTTAAATCCTCATAAAATCAACCGCTAACAACCGCTTTACAGCTTGATCTGCGGAAAAATGAGGTTTTTTATTCGTTTTCCTAACCTCGTCCTATCTCCCCACTGTTGAAACGCCTTAACCGAGTTTATCTACTTTTCTACCTTTTCATTTGCAGTTCTTTTTATTGTCTCGCAGAGGAACAATCAGACCCTCCCTCCGAGAGTGAAGAACCTGCGACTGCAACTACGGGTGCGGCTCAGGTGCAAGACGCGACAAAAGACGGAACTCAAAGTCTTGAAGAAGCGCTTGAAAAAAAACCGGGTATTAATTTTAGCTCTGTCCAGATTGGAGGTCAAAGTTCCGGAATTAGTTTAAGTTCAATTCGAGCGGACACCGTTGAATCACTCGAAGCGTTGAAACTCGCCACTCCCGATATGGATGCAGACATCGTGGGTGGCACGATAAATTTGAAATTCCGTCCAGCTTTTGCTCAACGGTCCCCCACTCGGCAAATTCGCGTCTACCTTACTCAGTACGAGCTCGCAGACAATCCCGGAGTATCGTTTTACCTCACGGAAGGACAGTCCTTTGGTGAAGATCATCGGAGGGGATATTTGTTAAACGGCCGTGCTTACACTTCATTTCGTGCAGATGATAACTTGAACCGCGACTGGGAAGTAAAGAAGAAGTCCGACTGGCCGGACATCTGGCGCTTTCAAGATGTACAAATCGAGAAAGAAGATTACCGGTCGCGAAACGTATCCGTAAACTTGCTACTCGATTATGAGGTTTCCAAAAAGCTAAGACTTTTCACGCGCGGGATATTTTCAAAATTAAAGCGAAAAGAAACAAACCGACACATGGAATACGAATGGGACGATGGAGAATTCACGTCATTGAATGAGGATTCGGCAACTGTTGAAGGCATCGCACTGTTTAAAGGGATAGAGGATCGGATATACGAACGAGAAACCGGTGAACTGACCATTGGTGCCGAATACAAGATCGATGATTGGCGGTGGGAAGCTCAAGGAAATTACGACACTTCCGATGCCAGCTACCCACACCGGTGGGACTCGTTCTTCAAGAACGATGATATTGATGCTTCCTATAGTAACGCGTCCGATGACTATCCAACATTTTCAATCCTACAGAATTCGAATTCTCAAGCCGAAGACACCAGCAACTACGCCTTTGACGAAGTGCGGGTCGTAACTTCCAAAGATGTATTTGTCGACACGATCGCCTCGTTCGATCTGGAACGTTACTTTACCCATAAGAAAGGAAGCCTGAAGCTTAAATCAGGATTAAAATTACTGAATCGTGACCTCAACAGTGGAGACGATATTCAGGTCTACGATGAAGCATCCATGCCTCTGACTATCGCACAGTTCGAAAGTCCCTGGCGCAATGATGATATCCACTTCGGGAATTATAGTCTCAGTGGGTTTCATGACCCAGTAAAGTTTAGGGAATATTTTCAAACCCATACTGACGAGTTCACCTTGAATGAAACCAGAACTCGATCGCAGTCGGACCCAGCGAATTACACTGTTAACGAAACAGTTTCCTCCGCCTATCTTATGGGAGATTATGTTTGGGATAGGTGGCGAGTGATAGCAGGTGTGAGGATGGAAAAAACAGAAGATGAATTTACCGGGAAGGAAGTGATCTTTGATCAAAGTGGAGATTATCTTCAGACATTGGATACGGAGGGTGGTCGAAATTACTCGAACTATTTTCCGGGTCTTCAAGCGGTATATTCAGCAAGCAATACACTCACATTATATACCTCTTGGTCAAAAGCAGTGGAACGGCCACGTTATATCTACCTGGCACCATTTCGGCGTATTATTCAACGATCCCAAGACATTCGTGAAGGGAATCCGAACCTAAAACCTACGGTCTTTACCAGCTTACTCGCAGCCGCAGATTGGGCTTATGACAAGTCGGGGTTCTTAAGTCTGGAGCTGCTTCGACGTGAAAACGAAGACATAGTTGTTGAGAGCCAAACGGTCGTTCAAGAAGGGCAATTCAAGGATTTCGATCTATTTACCTGGGACAATGCAGGGGTAGGAATTCATAACCAGGCGCAACTGGTGTGGAACCAGGATCTCGGCCCGCTATTGAATGAGCTCGATGGATTCTCGGTTGAAATGCGCTACCGATACAATGATACAGAAACAGACGTCCGAGGACCTGATTTCGACCGATTGCCGATCGCTTTGATTCCTGACAATGATGTCAGAGCCTCTTTCATATATCAAAAGCAAAACTGGCTACTACGACTAAGGGGCGACCACCGCTCAGAAATGCTTCGTCGCATTGGATCAACTCCAGACAAAGATACCTATTATTTCGATAAAACGACCTACACTTTTACGGCAGAATATAGAGCAGAAAATGGTTGGATTGGAAATCTGGGTGTCTACAATATTAGCCAACAAGAGCCTCTAACCTATTTCGGAAACACGAGCCGATCAGCTGATCTAGCAAGCCGAGGACGCTACTGGCGAGGTAGTTTGCGCTACACATTTTAAATAAAGTAAGCGCCCTAAAAAGGACGACTCATATCGATCCGATAACGGGTACTTTCCCGTGTTCCAATTATTTTTTTCGCGGGAGAAACTCTTCCGGTTAACTTCCACTTATCTGAAATGGAATAATCCATGCGGATATCATGAACTCTTACATTGCTCTTTTGTAGCCACCCAAAACTGGTGGTGGCATAGGATGAGAAAGCACTCAACCATTCCACGTGCGCCCCTCTTGTGCCCAGTGCAATTGAACCGCATGCATGAAAGTGGTTCAATCCATCGGGCATATGAAAAGATCCAATCGCAAGTTCCAAGGGATTGCTGCTTGAATTCAATTTTGCAACCAAAGCTCCGCCAATGGGCGTGAGGTCTTGATCCCAAAGCTTTTCAGTGTTTGACCAGAATGGCATGGCAGCTCGCCCGATAGTTATCCTAGCGTAATCGTCTATCGTATAGTTTGCAAAATACTGATCGAGAATGAACCCACGTTGTCCGTAGGAAAAACCATTATCCACGTAGATGGTTGAATCAATGGTACGAGAATTACGCTTATCCCCTGCCCGACCTCGAACAACAAGTTCCCAGTGATCGTCGGGAGTAAATCGAATACCTGCAAAATTACCTAGGCGTATGCGCGTACGATCGGGTATTAGAGGAACATTATCACTATCCTGTTCGACTCTAAGCCGAAAGCGACCAAACAAATTCCACTCGCCCTCTGCATCCAGCGGGATGTCTCCATTACTTTTGGCCCAAAACAAGAAACACAAAAATACGACAATAAAATAATGGAACTTGCGATGGAAAACGAGCATTCAAGTTTGAGAATCTGGACATCATACAAGAACTCCGGGTCATCTCCTTCGAGACTAAAATGTATTTCAGAGGTAGTAGTATTAAAATCTTCTACCTCCAAATCATTAAGCATAATCAGAATGCGAAAGCTGAAATTGGAAAAGTAATTTCAACCTAGAGCATATTAAGTTCAATCGGCCTCAAAAATCGGTAGGGCGGTTTGGCCCAAACCGCAGTTCCCATATCGGCTCGCTCGGCGATCGAGCCCTACCTAAATCAGAAAATCGTGACTATTTATGGTTAAACTGCCCTAATTAACCCTAATCCACTTCAAACGGAAGATAGACAAACTTCGTTTCGGGATAATGTTCAGAGGGCCTTGATAAATCGACTTCGAAGGGGCGACCTATGCTGTTACCTGCGCGATCCTCGAGGATGGTTTGAGCTTTCAGTCTGTGGGTTCCAGACTTCCAAGGCTCATCAGGAGTTAGGGACCAAATTGTTTCATGAGATTCTATTGAAAGTTCACCCAATATTTCCTGTCCGTCTTCGTTTACTATTGAAACGACCCGCTGGAGGAGAGCTTCGTCGAGAGGTTCAGGGAATATAACAGTAACAGGTTGGCGCGTCTCAACCTGAGGCGGCGAAAGTTTCCAGTTGTACAGGTTGGGCGAAACAGTGTCATGAGAACTCACCGAAAAGTTTTTGCTAAATGATTTCCGTAAGGGCCTCCCTTTTGAGTCGAGCATCGTGTCATGCACTAACAGTGTATAGCTCTTTCCCTCTTCCAGCACCGCACCTTCATCTAGGTTCGGTTTTAAGCCGCGTTTGATTCGGCCTGGATCGAAGAGTAGAGTTAAACGGCGAGATTCCATATCCCACAGTTCCTCTCCGAGCTCAAGGAAGGGTAACTCAAGCGGTTTCCCATTCGTATCCAGCAACTGAATATGCGAGTAAACATCGCCCAAGCTCATGGGATTGGAAAAATGAATATAGAACTTTAGGAGGTTCGACGGAAGAACTGAGGCTGATGGATAAACCGCAGCTACCTCGGTGACTGCTTCCTGATCTTCTTTGTGTAAACCAAAGGTATAAACGAGAGAGTTTGTTGACGCGGATAATAATTCCGCATCAATTTCGAGGTAGTAGGGAATACCTGCCTGGAGCAGAAACTGCGGATAGAAAGATACGATCCCGTTTACCACCTCGTGACGTCCAAACATCGACGAAATGTTTTCGACGGAAGGAAGGTTGGTTCGCAAGGCAATGAGATCCCCTTTTCGCTGTGAATTTTGAAAGTGAACCAGTTTATCCGTTTTAAGGCCAGCTATCTCAATGAATTCACGATCACCCGACTTATAGGAAATTTGTAATCCCGGTTCTCCATTTTCATCAAGCGGTTGTGCCCTTAGATCATGGCTCTCTGCATTACCAGAGAGCCATGCCCAAGAGAGTAAAATGTTACAAACCAGGAATGTCCTGCCAGGAGTGATCAAGGCAGAGCTAAGCTGAGAAGGATAAGGGCTCCACTTTCGGATTTTTGAAGAACCAAGGCGTTTGCTGAATCGAGAAGATCCAGTTGCTCGATCCCTTGCCAGCCTTCCATCGTGGTGTATTTCGTGCCTTCTTTGTCCGCTACCTTTTCTTTGATACCTGGAAGGGTGTCAAACTCCAGTGTTTCCACCTTCATAATACCGCGGGCGCTGTTAGCCATGAGAAGGTAATCGGAACCTTCTTTGCTATAAACTACCATGTCCAGAGGCCGGTTGCGGTTTCCTAGCTCTGCAATTGTTTTACCCATAACGTGGGCTTTGGGCTTCAATTCCGAAAGCGGAAAGGTAACCAAGGGGGTGCAGGTATAGGCGGCAACGATGTGGACATCTCCACCGAAATCGAAAGGAACAAACGTCCTGATAGGTGAATGTGTTTCGTATTTTCCATGATTGCCGTGGTATATCTCAACGCTGGATCCTTCGTCGGCTTTTTTGAACGGAAAAGGAATAGATCTGAGGTTGGATGCAAATTCTTCGTTTGAGAGTCCAGCAATGATCACCTGATCATTAACAAAGCCTAAATCAGTAACAACACTCATACGCTTGTTTTGCGCACGCCGACCACTTCCAGACATTTTGTCTTCCGGGGCGTTCGGTATGGCAACCTGGGAATGTTTGATATTATTCAGATCGAGCGCCGAAATTTTTGCTCCTGGGTTTACTTTCAGGATGACCGGTTGAGCGCCTTCGCCTTTACCACGACTAACAGACAGCCACACATTATGGCTGATCGGGTTTACGGCCAAATCATTGATCAGCACCTGGTCAGCCGAAACACCTAGCACGCCTGCCACCTTGGCATCGATATCCTTGATTTTGTAGGTTTTCGCATGAGCGGCCACCTCGGTATCGCCGGTATGCAGAGCATAGATCTTGGCCGCTTTTTGATCGGCTACGAAGAGAATGCCATCCGGACCAAACGCAATGGATCCAGACGAAGTCAATTTAACTGAGTTAGATGATTTATGATGGGCGGCTTGCGCGGATGCGCAGAAAAGCGCTGCGATCGCCAGTGCCACTATCGTGGCGGAAACTTTTTTCTTCAACATAGTGAAACTCCTTGGGTTGTTTTTTTGAGAACTAGGGTAATTATCCAAAACTATAACCGAGTTCAACCGTATTAAGAGTTACAAAAATAACAAAATATTTTCGCCTACCTCAAATAAGTGAGGGTTAGGCAATCATTTAGCTTTATAGTCCCCTCTCCATCGGCTTATGAATTAGAGGTGAATAGGATACTTGCTCTTATCTCCTTGATACTACTTACCTCGCTTTCCGGAGGATTTGCAGCCGCTACAAAACTGGTAGACCTTGAATACGCCAAAGCAGGAGAGATCTCTCTTAAGCTGGACCTATATCTTCCCTTAGATGCAAAAAAGAGTACTTTGATAGTATGGGTCCATGGAGGAGCGTGGAGAAAAGGCTCAAAGGATTCCGTTTCAATTGAGTCTTTGGTGGAGAAAGGGTATTCCATTGCCAGCATTGACTATCGACTTACTCCAGTAGCCCCATTTCCAGCAAACTTACATGACATTAAGGCTGCCATTCGATTTTTGAGAGCCCATGCGGATAGGTACGGTTACGACAAGGAGAAAATAGTGGTTTCAGGATCCTCGGCAGGAGCACACCTGGCCGCGCTCGTTGGAGTGACTAATGGACATCCAAACTTGGAAGGCAAAGTAGGCGACCATCTCGACGAGTCTTCTAATATCGCAGCCATTGTCGATTTCTACGGCGCTAGCAATCTAACGACCATCTTGAAACAATCCACACCCCATGGATTGAGCGTTCGAGAACCTGCGTTGGATTTATTGATTGGAGGACACCCGGAAACTGTGCCAGAAATGGCCAAACTCGCCAGCCCGGTATTTCATGTCGACGCATCCGACCCGCCACTGCTCCTCATCCACGGGGACCAGGATCCTCAGATGCCTATCAACCAGGCTCATGAGATACATGGTGCCTATAAAAAGTTAAGTCTGCCAGTAAGCTTTGAGGTTATCCACGGTGGCGCCCATGGAGGAAAAGCATTCTTTGATGCTGAGCGTCTGGCGCTAGTTGATTGGTTCTTGAAGAAGCACTTAAAATAGTCCCGGCTTCATATTCTAGCGTGGAACATTGATGGGACACACAAATAAAGTGCCAAGAACTCTGAACGGCCTCATCTGGAGGCGCAAGCAGTCGAATCACCGAACAGGCTAATTTACCAACTCGTCCTTTAGGCGTAAGAAACGCTTACGCAGATAAATAACAGCGCCACCAACCATCGAAAGAGGAAGGACGGTAAGGAATGCAGTGGTTGCATAAAATGCCCAACGCGATTCTTCACCATTGGTTTGAAAACAAACCGGACAAGCTTCTGCTTGGCTCATGGCCAACAGGAAACATGCGATGCTAACACTGGTTATCGTTTTCAATTTCATGATAGATAAACCAGAATATAAATGATCGGCCATACGCCTACGACAAAATACCAGAATACCTGTATGCCCCAATAACTCGAATGCTTAAAGTCGGGCTTGGAGAATTTGAAAAACACCCCAATCAACACGGCCAAAGCGCCAAATACGTGTAAGGCATGGCAGCCAATAATCATGTAGAAAAAGCTACCATAGGTGCTAGAGGTCATCGTTAATCCATGACTCAACATGCGCATCCACTCGAATCCCTGGATGCCGACAAATACAATCCCAAAAAGGATTACCACCCCGAGTTGCTTTTTAGAAGCGGCATTATCTCCACGAGCCAAAGACTTATTGGAGAGATACACCATAATTCCACTACCCACCAAGAAGAGTGTATTGAATGCGGTTAAAGTAATAGGAAGCCGAGGCTGATCGGGGGGAGGCCACATGATGTTGCCTGCTTTTACAATCAAGTAGGCACTGATGAGACCACCGAAAAACATCATTTCGGTAAGGACAAAGACAGTCACTCCAAATACACTACTGGGGATGAGTTTCTTCCGATCAATCGGACTCAATTCTGTAGGCGTTATTGTGGCGGCTGGCATGGAAATTAGTTCTAATGACCCTCGTCGTGCGAGTCAGCATCGTGATGCTCATCTTCCGAATGTTCATCGTGTCCATCATCGTGCTTAGCATCTTCATCACCGTGGTGTGTATCTTCATCACCGTGGTGTGCATCTTCGGCATGTTCATCACCGTGGTGGACCATTGATTCTTCCTCTGTTGGCTCGTGGTAAAGGCTCTGCCAGTTTGTCCCGGATGGTTTCATGACGTCAGGAGCAACTCCAGTAAAGAACACCAACAACAGAAGAAGCGTAGCACAGAGTATATACCACGCTACTTTTCTTTCGATATTTAGGTGCATGAAATAGGCACAGACCATGCCAGCTTTTACCAAAGCTATGCCAAATGCGGTAATCAGGGTAAGCCATTTGATCCCAATCATGGGGCCAACAATACTTACAGTAAGCAGGACTAAAAGAATGACCCAGATCTTTACGTAATACTTAGGTGGATGATGATCGTCGTGATGTTCGGCTGTTTCGGACATAGGAGATTTTCAGTAAACTATTTAGCGATATAAAGGAGTGGAAAAAGAAAGATCCAAACAACATCGACGAAATGCCAATAGATCCCGATTATTTCTACGCGATGCAGGTTTTTGCCTTTTTTCACATCTCTGGAAATCATCCACATAATAAACATTCCGGCCATAACGTGAAACCCGTGCAATCCCGTAGCGGTGTAATAAAAAGACCAAAACACGGATTTGAACATCGTGTAACCGTGCGTAATCTCGGTAGTATACTCGTAAGCTTTGACCATCATGAAGATGAATCCACCGAAAATCGTGAACCAGATATACCGCACTGATTTATCGGTCTCTTTCGCTTCCGCGGCCTCGTGAGCCAATACGACAAATAGACTCGAGGTAAGAAGCACGAACGTATTAACACCACCGGCAATTGGATTGGTGTGAGCTGCTTCGAAACCCCAACTTTCGTGATGTAAACGAAACATGAGGTAACACATGATGAGGCCACCAAAGATGACGACCTCGGAAGCTAGAATCCACCAGACTGCGAGCCGTGAGGTTGGGATTCCGGTTGCGCTGCGGTTAGTTGCTATTGGAACTTGGAATGACATAGCTTAATTAAAAAAAGGAAAGGTTATGCTTGGGTACTCTTGTAATCAGGATCCGCCGGATCAGGTCCAGGTTCGTCTTGTGGCCAATAATCGGAATCAGGGCGATCTGGGTGACCGTACTCGTAGGGACCGCGATAGACGGTAGGAAGTACTGGCCAATTGCCGTGAGGAGGAGGTGACTCAGCTGTCCACTCCAACGTATTGGAATTCCAAGGATTTTTGGGAGCCTTCTTACCTTTACGCAGGGTAAGGATAAAGTTGACCAGGAAAACCAATTGGAAACAGATCATCACGATCAACGAAACCGTGGCGATAACACGCAGATTGAAAAACTCTGGCAGAGCCAGGTCTTGGAAGTTTTCAAAGTTGTAAATACGGCGGTGCTGGCCAGCGGCACCCAATAAAAAGAGCGGGATGAAAATGAAATTGAACGGAATGATCGTTCCCCAGAAATGAATCTTTCCAAGCGTATCGTTCATCATCTTTCCGAAAATCTTTGGGAACCAGAAAGTGATTCCGCAATAGAACCCAATAATAGCAATAGGCACGAAAGTATAATGAAAGTGGGCCACCACAAAATAAGTATCGTGGAAATAAATATCCGCTCCACTCGCTCCAAGGAAGATTCCCGTTACACCTCCAATAAGGAATTCAACCAAGAAGGAGAGTGCCCAAAGCATGGGTGTATTGAAAGTGATAGATCCTCCGTACAAGGTTGCGATGTAGACAAAACACAGCTCCGCAATGGGCACCGAAATCAAAAGAGTCGTCACCGTAAACAGGTTAGCCATACGAGGATCAATACCGGCAATAAATTGGTGGTGAGCCCAAACTACGAAACTGAGGATACCTGTAGCGAAAACAGAGTATAAAATGGTTTTGTAGCCGAAGAGCTTTTTCCGAGCCATAACAGCCATGATATCTGCAACAAAACCCATGGGAGGAAGAAGCACCACATAGACTTCAGGATGACCGAAGAACCAGAATAGATGTTGCCAGAGTAATGGATCCCCACCCCCGGCGGCGTCAAAGAAGTGAGTATTCAGGGTTTGGTCGAAGAGAAGCATTACGGCTCCCGCGATCAGAGGTCCCACCGAGCACATGAACAGGATACTTGCGATGACTATCATCCAACAGGCCATTGGAATTCGGTACATCGTCATTCCCGGTGCACGCGCATTCATCAAGGTGGTAATAAAGTTAATACCACCAAGCAGGAA
>Ga0315339_1003825_pt1 | contig 10282 bp, 7 predicted proteins | sample ASW17metaG_FD_204514 | JGI IMG/M metagenome (GOLD analysis project Ga0315339, IMG submission 204514) | Ammonia-oxidizing marine archaeal communities from Pacific Ocean, United States - ASW #17 | ecosystem: Environmental > Aquatic > Marine > Oceanic | place: USA: California | collected 2016-12-05
ATTGGAACGACGCGCCGGGCGATAAGCCCTTTGCTGAGCAGAGCGATGCCGATCGCGTGATGCCGGGCGACGGGGTGGGGCCGCTGAAGGAGATCGAGCGACTGGCCTTGGCGCAGGGTTATGAGGGTTTTGTGTCGTTGGAGTTGTTTAACCCGGCACTGTGGGAGAAAGATCCGGTCGAGGTAGCGAAAATTGGCATGCAAAAGATGCAAGGGTATTTCGCTGGTTGATGGACGAGATCGAAACAGCATATAAATAATGGCAGGGGCGCGGTGGCAAGCGCCCCTGCTCTATGTATGGGCGGCGTTTTTTGGGTGATCTGAGGATTGACGTATGGGTTTGTGGCAACGGTTAGTAGTCTGGTGATTCTTTTCGTACTAGGGGAAATGAAGCTTGCGCTGTCGTTTATCTTGGCCAGCGCCAGCGTTGATCGGATAGTGGATATCAGTGGTCTGTTGCTCTGTGTGGCCTTTATTTTCCCGACTACGAAGATCAGTGGGTCCGGGGTATCCAGGATCTGGAGTTGGCGCGGCACGAGGCCGAAAGATCGAAAGAAGAAGCTGAGGTGGCGAATCAAGCGAAGAGTACTTTACTTGCCAATATTAGCCATGAAATCTGCACGCAGCGCAACGCGATTTTAGGTTGTGCGCGGCGATTACGCCGCCAATCGGGGCTCGGCCGTAAGCAACCGCTGGATCCGGCTTACCGGCCATTGGCCGGCCAGTTTAAACGGTTGCTACTTGTTATTGAGACTCGATATAGATAGGGTGCAAAAGCGCCTAGAAGAGTTCAAGGCACTTTAGTTTCTTTTATGCGATGGGGTGGGCAGGTCTGTAAGACAATGATGTGATTTTACACGGGACCAAGTTACTCATGGGGTTTGTTGTCGTTTGAGATAGGCCTGGTGCTGCTCGTCGCTGAGCGCGCCCTTGCCCTTGCAGAATTCGCAGCGTGGAAAGAGGAAGTTGCTGCCGTCGGGGGCTTCGAGCGGTTTGCTATCGCAGCCGGTGCCTTGGCACTCGGAGCACTTGTGCGGAAGTTTCATCGCGGCGCTTTTTTCGTAGGTTTACGGCAGACTTCAAAGATAGGGGAATCGCTGTTTAAATGCTATTTAAAAACGACCTCTTTCTCTCTTTATATAGTCGGGTAATCCAGGCCTTGAGACCTTTACCCATGGGGATTCGCCGTTTAGTGCCGATCTTGGCCTATAGCCCTAAAATCTCGCGCGTATGTTGCGGTAGCGCGTGCCAGTCTTCGATCAGGTAGCGGTTGCCGTCGACATCTTCGACGATGGCCCGGCCGCCGGAGAGCATGCGCACGTTGGTGCGGAAGTTGCGGATCTCCAGTTGGCGGCGGCCGCTGGTAGTCTCGATATCGCCGCGCAAAATCCCGTATTCCTCGTCGATGTTATTGAAGGTCAGGATTTTCGGGTGGAAGTAGATCTTGTTGAGCTCATCGAACAGTGCCCGACGGCTATCGTCATCGAGGGTTTGCGGATCTTCGAGTAGACCCAGTTCATCGCCATTGGAATCGAAGACGCCGATAAAGCGCTCGGCCTGTTCGAAGGGGAAGGCGCGGCGGATTTTGAGGTCGGTGTGCTCTTCGCCGTCGAGCGCGAGAATCAGGCTGCCGCGCTCGGAGCGAAAGAAACGCATTTTGGCTGGGTCGAGCAAGAAGTCTTCGTAGGAATGACCTCGCGATTGGTTTGTCATAGGATGGCCCTCACTTTCGCCATCTCGGTCTGCATATCGACCAGGTTGCGGTAGACTCCGTCTTCCAGTCCCAGCAGTTCCTCGTGCGTGCCGACCTCGGCGACGCGTCCCCGATCGAGGACCAGCAACCGGTCGGCGTTTTTAAGCGTCGAGAGCCGATGGGCTATGGCGAAGGTCGTGCGCCCCGCGACGAGCCGTTCGATCGCTTCCTGGATCTCGTATTCGGTGTGGGTATCGACCGAAGCGGTGGCTTCGTCTAGGATCAGTATGCGCGGGTCGCCGATCAGCGCGCGCGCGATGGAGATACGCTGGCGCTCGCCTCCCGACAGCCGGCCACCGCGCTCGCCGACTTGTGTGTCGTAACCTTCGGGGAAATTCATAACGAATTTATGGGCGTTGGCCGCGCGCGCCGCCTCGATGATTTGTTGGCGCGTGGCTTCGGGGTGGCCGTAGGCGATATTGCTGGCGATCGATCCCTGGAAGAGCAAGGGCTCTTGCAGGACTACGCCGATCTGCGCGCGCAGGGCCCGCTGTTTGATCATGGTGATGGGCTGGCCGTCGATGCGGATCTGGCCGTCGGTCGCATCGTAGAAGCGCGTGATCAGATTGACGAAGGTCGATTTGCCAGCGCCGGAGGGGCCGACGATACCGATCATCTCGCCGGGCTCGGTGGCGAAGTCGATGCGGTCGAGAATGCGCGCCGAGCCGTCGTAGGTAAAGCTGACGTTGTGGAACTCTATCTTGCCTTGGAGTTGGCCGGGGTCTACGGCGTCATAGTGGTCCTGGACCTCGGGTTCGGTATCGATGATCTCGAAGACGCGTTCGGCGGTCGTCGCCGCGCTCTCAAGTTCTTCTGTGAGGTTGCACAGCGAGCGCACCGGCGCGTAAAACATTACCATGTAGGCGATAAAGGCCTGCAGCTCGCCCGGGGTCAGTTCCCCGTTGAGCACCTGTTTACCGCCGAACCACCAGAGGATGATCGAACCGACCGAGGTAATAAAGGCGATTGAGGGGATATAATAGGAGCGCATCTTGAAGGCGGTCATGCGCGAGTCGCGCAAATCGAGATTGCGCTCGTTGAAACGCTGCAACTCGCGTTCTTCTTGGGCAAAGGCCTTGACGACCTTGACGCCGGGAATGGTATCGGCGAGCATGGCGTTGAGGCTCGCAATGCGGCGCCAGATGCGGTGGAAGATCCAGTGGATGCGGGTGCGGTAGACGATGGTCCCGACAATCATAAAGGGGATTGGAATCAGCGCGAAGAACGCCAACTGCCAGTTCATCGTGAAGAGCATGACACAGATGCCGATGATGGTCAACGCGTCGATGACGATATCCTGAAATCCCGAAGTGATAAAGCCGCGCATACGCTCGGTATCGCTGGTCACCCGGGTCATGATCCGGCCGGTGCTCAGGTTGTTGTAGAAGGTCAACGACAAGAGCTGCAGGTGTTGAAAAATTTCTGTCTGTAGGTCGTAGACGATGCGTTGGCCGAGCCAGCCGAGGGCGTACATGCGGACGCCGCTGACGAGCCCGCGCGATATGAAGACGCCGAGCAGGCCGATCACCACCCAGAACAAAATCTGTTCCGGTCCGGCTTCTTCGGTGTTGAACAAGCCATGGGCTGTTAGTAGCAGCCGGGTCATCGCCGCAGGTTCTTTATCTGCTTCTTGCTCACCAATGGCTGCTGCTGCATTCGCGGTTTCTTCGGACAGGGCGGCGAAGATTACGTCGTCCAGCAGGGCCTGGTTGAGCAGTGGCGGCAGCAGCCCGATCACAGTGAGCACGATGGTTAGGGTGGAGCCGAGCAGCGCGACGTTCCTATAGGGCTTGATATAGGAGAAAAGCCGCCAGAAGGTTTCGGTTTTGCGCAAGCAGTTGGGGCAGATCTTGGTGCCGGGGCGGAAGGCGCGTCCGCAAGTATGGCAGTGTTCGACGATCTTGGCCGGGTCGGCGTGCTGATGATCTTTATCGGCCTGGTCTTCTTCCTCGACGAGGCCGGCAGCTTCGATGGCCTGTGGCACGCTGGAGAATTTGTAGAAGGCGCTCTGTGAAAAACGCAATAATTCGACGGTTTCGTCTTCGAGTTCGACGACAAGCGCGCCGCTGCCGACATAATTGCGCGTCTGGACTTTTTGCACTTCGTCCAGATTGAGTCGCAGGGTCTCGGGTTTGTCGGAGCCATTGGGATGGAAGACGAGGATGCGTTCGTCGGTAAGGGCAAACCAGGAGTCGCCGTATTGGCCGTCGGGGCGGATATCGGCAGAGAGCAGGATAATTAAAAGCTCGCCGGGCTGTAATTCACCGCGAATATGTGGGTCTAAGTCTTTGGGTATGGATTCGACTAGGTCCAAAATGGTCCTATCTACTGTTTAAACAGCTATTTGCGCGGGGGTGAGACTGGGGCGCCGGAGCGGGGGCTGGTGCGGATATTAGCATAAGTTCCTGTTATATACAAAGGTAGGGTGTTTATTTTATCTGGCAATTAGAAGCTTATATAGCAATATATAGACACTAGTCATAAAATATAGTAAATAAAATACTTATAATATAAGTTGAGAGGGTGGCGTCGGGGGAGATATCTTCATTCATTCCATAGCACCACTCCGTGATGAGGGGTCTTTGACTGCTCACCCGACTCCTGTCGGGCTCCGAGGGTTTATGCCCGATTTTGCTGTCCTGTAAAATCAGGCATAACAAACCGTTCAGAGATCTACCCCGACGCCTGGTTTGCCTGATTATTCGGTTGTGGTGAAATTGAAAGGCAGGATGAAAAAAAGAAGAGAAAGAGGAAAGAGTGGTATGGCGATTAGTCGGGAAGAGTTAAGAGGGCGGTTGGATGGGCTGCCGCGGTTGCGTTTGGCGGCTTTGCCGACACCTTTAGAGCCATTAGACCGGCTCAGCGTGCATCTTGGGGGGCCGCGGATCTTTGTTAAGCGTGAGGATTTGACGGGGGTGGCGATGGGGGGTAATAAGATTCGTGAATTTGAGTATCAGATCGCGCAGGCGGTTGAGCGAGGGTGCGACGTGTTGGTACACTCGGCGGCGGCGCAGTCGAATCAGTCGCGGCAGACGGCGGCGGTGGCGGCGAAGTTGGGGCTGAAGGCGGTGGTTGTGGGGCGCGACGATGCGCACGCGCAGTCGCAGGGCAACTTGCTGTTGGCCCGGCTGTTTGGCGCAGAAGTGCACTTGCCGGCACCGCAAGAGCAGGCGGCGGTGGTGGCGGCGAAAATGGAAGCGCTGCGCGCGGAGGGGCATACGCCATTTCACACCAGCACGGACGCGCGCGTTTTTCGCAGCGTGGCCTATGTCGATGGGGCGCTGGAGTTGCTGGCGCAGTGTGAACAGCGGGGCATTGAGCCGGATGCGATTTATTTGTGTTCGGGTGCTTATACCCATGTGGGTTTAGTCGTGGGGCTGAAAGCGTTGGGGGTGGATTGGCGGGTGGTTGGCATCAGCCCTTCGCCGCGCGACGACCAACAGGCCGCCGAAGGCCATGCAGAATTGGCGCGAGAATGCGCCGGGGTTTTGGAGCTGGATCTGGAACTGTCACCGGAAGACTTTGAGAGTTATGCCGGCTTTGTCGGGCCGGATTACGGGGTGGTCACCGAAGAGAGTAAAGCCGCGTTGCACCTGGTGGCTGAGCAGGAGGGTTTGTTGCTCGATCCTTCATATACCAGCAAGGCGATGGCCGGGCTTATCGCGCATATCGACGATGGGCGGTGGCAGGCCGGGCAGACGATTGTTTTTCTTCATACGGGTGGTACGCCCGCATTATTTGCTTACGCGAAGGATCTGGGTTACGAATGAATTTTCCCGAACCTGACAAGAGCCGTCTCGAGCGGCGTAAGGACCTGATTGAACGGTTGCGCAAGGACTTGAACGCCGACCAGATCATCGATAGTGGCGAGGACTTGGTCGCCTACGAATGCGATGCGCTATCGGCCTATCGCCAGCGGCCGATGCTGGTGACGTTGCCCGACAATACGGCGCAAGTCTCGGCGGTGCTCAAGGCCTGCTCGGCGTTGGATATCCCGATTGTACCTTGGGGTGCGGGCACCGGGCTTTCGGGCGGGGCGCTCCCAAGGGAGGATGGCGTGGTGCTCAGTACCGCGCGGTTGCGTTCGGTGCTCGATATTGATTTGAAAAATCGCACGGTGACGGTGCAACCGGGTGTGACCAACCTAGCGGTGACCGAGGCGGTTGAGCAATATGGCTTCTACTACGCGCCCGATCCGTCGAGCCAAATCGCCTGTTCGATCGGCGGCAATATCGCCGAAAATTCGGGTGGGGTGCATTGTCTTAAGTATGGTACGACGACCAATAATGTGTTGGGTCTGCAGGTCGTGCTCGCCAATGGCGAAGTGGTTCGGGTCGGCGGTAAGGGCATGGACCAGGCCGGATACGACTTGCTGGGGTTGCTGACGGGGTCGGAGGGTTTGTTGGCGATTACTACGGAGGCAACGCTGAGGATTTTGCCCAAACCGGAAGTGGCACGGGCGATGATGGCGGTTTTTAATTCGGTAGAGGGTGCGGGGCAGGCCGTTGCCGATATTATTGCTGCCGGGATGGTGCCGGCGGGCATGGAGATTATGGACCAGTTGTCGATCGAGGCGGTTGAGGGCTTTGTCGGTGCGGGGTACCCGTTGGGCGTCGCGGCGTTGTTGCTTGTCGAATTAGATGGGCCTGAGAGCGAGGTCGCGCATCTTATCGGTGTGTTGGAGGGGCTTCTAAGGAAGGCGGGTGCGAGCGAGATCCGTCGGGCGGAGAGTGAGCCCGACCGTTTGCGGCTTTGGGCCGGGCGCAAGGCGGCCTTTCCGGCGATGGGACGCATCAGCCCGGATTATTATTGCATGGACGGGACGATACCGCGCGGCAAACTGCCCGAGGTGTTGCGGCGGATCGGCGAACTATCCAAAGGCTATGGGCTCAGGGTCGCCAATGTCTTCCACGCCGGCGACGGCAATTTGCATCCGCTGATATTATATGATAGCAATGTCGAAGGCGACTTGGCCAAGGCCGAGGAATTGGGCGCCGATATCCTGAAACTCTGCGTCGAGGTCGGCGGGGTCTTGAGTGGGGAACACGGGATAGGTATCGAGAAACGGGACCTGATGCCGTGCATGTTCAACGACGCCGATTTGGATGCGCAGGAGCGGATCAAGGCGTGTTTTGACGTGGGGCAGATTTTGAATCCGGGGAAGGTCTACCCGGTGCTAAGGCGGTGTGCCGAGGGGGGGGCGATGCATGTGCACGGGGGGGAGGAGAAGTTTCCGGAGTTGGAACGATTTTAGCGGAAGTTGTGTTGCAGGCGGTCCGTTGGGAGATTAAAGAACCTCTCTAATAATTTGTATAGAAGAAAGAATGTCGAATGCAAACAGTCGGCCAAGGGGCGGCTGTTTTTGTTTTAGACCTGGATGGTGACTTTGCGATCTTGCAATGCGGTGATGTGGGCGGCGTTGGTTGCCGGGTCGAGGGGGTTGTTCGAGGGTATGGAAGCGGGTAAGTAGTTGCAGTTGGTAGATGATGTATATCAAGCACTCGTAATGTATATCGGTATATTTTAGACCGGAAGTTTTTAATGCGTATTTATCGATTGCAGTTATTGGTTGATTTTTCGGAAGTTTTTTTGGCAACTCCGTTGGAATAGCTCTATGTGTCCTCAGACGAGCATAGAATGGCTCGACTTGAGCAATGGGGGGGCGGGACCTACTTTTTAAATGCCGGAGAAATCATATACCACGACACAGGGAAATAGATGGAAGAGTCGAATCGCGTCGCGGATAGTATACAGGAGCAAGTTCGTCAGGCCCTGGCCGAACACGCGGCGTTGGAGGTTTTTGCCGGAGGGAGCAAGTCCTTTCTCGGGCGCAAGCAGAGTGGGACGCCGCTCGATGTGTCCGCTTTGCGGGGTGTCGTCAGTTATGAGCCGGGTGAGTTGGTGTTAGTGGCGCGCCCGGGTACCCGGCTGAGTGAGATTGAGACGTTGCTCGATGGCGAAGGGCAATACTTTGCTTTCGAGCCACCCGGGTGGGGGGAGGCCGCGACGATCGGCGGCACGGTGGCCTGTAATCTTTCGGGGCCGCGGCGCTTCAAGATGGGGGCGTTGCGCGATCACTTGCTCGGCATCGAGATGATTGACGGCCACGGCGAGCGGATTCGTGCTGGCGGTAAGGTGGTCAAGAATGTCACTGGTTATGATCTTTCGAAGGCATTGGCTGGGTCTTTTGGCACACTGGGCGTGCTGACCGAGGTCTGTCTCAAGGTTTGGCCCCGGCCCGAGACGCAGGCGACGTTGTCGGTGCACGGGCTGTTGCCCGGGGCGGCGTTGCAGCACATGCTGGACTGGGCGGCGCGGCCATTGGAGATTACGGGTTTGGCCTATGACGAAGCGGGGTTGGTGGCGCGCGTCGAAGGTCCGGCTCAAGCAGTCAGGGCGCAGATTGAAACACTGTGGGCTTTGGTCGCAGCGGAGTCATCGGTGATGCAGGAGGACGAATCGCGTGCCTTCTGGCGGCAATGGCGCGAGTTGGAATGGCTGGTGCCGGGAGCGGGGATGCAGCGCTGGCGTTTTTCCGGGCCGCCGACGAGGATGGTGCGGCTGATGGAGGCGCTCAAAGCCGAGGGTTTGCAGCGCTGGGGTTTGGACTGGGCGGGTGGGTTGTTGTGGGCGTTGTTGCCGGTTGATACGGCGGTAGGGCTAGTGCATCGGACCGCCGCCCGCCACGAGGCCTTGGGCTGGCGCTTCGCCGTTGGGGAGCGCAATGAGGAGGCCTTTACCCCGCCTAACGGCGGCGTGGTGCGCATGAACCAGATGCTTAAGCGGTCTCTTGATCCGCAAAATATTTTCAACCCGGGCAAGATGTTCGCCCTCGACGAGGTACAGGTAGGAGGCAGTGGTTTAGATGGCTGAATTTAAAGTGGTGGTATCCGATTATATTTTACCCGACATGGAAATCGAACGGCAGGCGGTCGAGGCGATCGGTGCGCAGTTTGTGACGGGCCAATGCCAAAGCGTCGCCGAACTGATCGAATTGGCGCACGACGCCGACGGGATGTTCAACACGTATTTCGGCCCCTTGAGCGACGAGGTTTTTGCCGGGTGCCCGAAGCTCAAGATCGTTGTGCGCTTCGGCATCGGTTACGATACGATTGATGTTGAGGCGGCTACCCGCCACGGGGTGATGGCGGTCAATGTGCCGGATTATTGCATCGACGAGGTGTCCGACCACGCGATCGGTTTGTGGCTGGCGTTGGGGCGCAAGATCGTCTCCGCTGACCGTATGGTACGCACCGGCGATTGGGGTATGAAACCATTGCAGCCGGTTTTGAAATTACAGGGGCAGACGGTGGGTATCGTTGGTCTGGGCCGCATCGGCCGGCGTATGGCGCATAAGTTGAGCGCGTTCGGGGTCGAGCTGCTTTTTGCCGATCCGTATGTCGACGCGGATGTTGATCTGGGCGGGATCGCGTGTCGGAAGGTCGAGCTAGAGGAATTGTGCCGCCGTTCGGACGCGATCACGGTACACGCGCTGGCCAATGACGAGACGCATCACCTGCTCAACGCCGAGCGCTTTGCGCAGATGGAACAGGGTCCGATTATCGTCAATACGGCCAGGGCACGGTTGATCGATTCGGACGCGCTAGTTGCTGCGTTGGAAAAGGGTCAAGTGCGCAGTGCCGGGCTCGATCTGGTTGAGGGCGAGGAATTGCCGGCGGGCCACCCGCTGATGCAGATGGACAATGTGGTGATAACCCCGCATGTCGCGTGGTATTCGGAAGCGTCGATTGTTGAGTTGCGGCGCAAGGCGGCGGCCGAGGTGGTGCGGGTGTTGCAGGGGGAGCGGCCGGTGAACCTGCTCAACCCGGAGGTCGTGCCAAGATAGGCCGTTGGTCTGTAGGCTCAACCTGGAGGTCGATGCACAAGTATTGATCTGTGGTGACGAGGCGTTGGTTTGCAATAATAGCCCCCAATCGTATACAGCGATCGGGGGCTATTATTTATTCGTCGTGTCGCTTGCGCCAATAATTACCTGTGGTGTCGGACCGATTTAAAAGATCTGCCCCGGCCGATATTCCGGCGGCGGCGTCTCCTGCTCGCTGAGCCACAGCGCCCGCCCCTGCTGCGCCTCTATATACTGATAGTCGTAACTATCGTCGGGTATGGCGATATTGCCGCTCGACGGATATTTTGCGATGGCCTCTTCGACAATATCGATGCCCAAACCCGGCGTATCCGGCACAATGATATGGCCGTCGACGATTTTAGGTTGGCCGGTCATTACCTCATAACGTTGCGGCACATCGTCTTCCAAATGCTCCAAGATTAGGAAATTGGACAGCGTGGCCATTAGGTGCACCGCTGCCATTTCGGCCACCGGACCCAGCGAACCGTCGTGCGGGGCCATCGAGCAGTAGTGGGCTTCGGCCATCGCGGCAATCTTTTTCATTTGTGATAAGCCGCCCGCGCGGCCGGTGTCGGGCTGTACCACGTCAATGATTTCGCGCTCGATCAGTTCTTTGACGCCCCAGATCCCGGCGTGCCGCTCGCCGGCGGCGATGGGGATGTT
>Ga0315339_1003826_pt1 | contig 10274 bp, 8 predicted proteins | sample ASW17metaG_FD_204514 | JGI IMG/M metagenome (GOLD analysis project Ga0315339, IMG submission 204514) | Ammonia-oxidizing marine archaeal communities from Pacific Ocean, United States - ASW #17 | ecosystem: Environmental > Aquatic > Marine > Oceanic | place: USA: California | collected 2016-12-05
GTCTTTATTTGGTCTATCCAACTATCGCGACCAGGACAAACACCTACAGCCACACCGACTTGCCGTTCAAGGTGTGCCACTCAACGAAGACGCGCTGACCGATGCGGCCGCCGCCGCTATCGCCAGTCTGGCGCTCGACCTGCCGGGGGTGGTGTTATTGGATTTTTCGATCGCGATCTTCGCCGCCGTCCACACCGCTTAGCCCCATCCCGCGCGGCGCCGGCTGCGCATGTCCGCCCACCAGCATTGGTGCTAAGTTAGGGCATGGCATTTTACAAACCCGATCTCGGGGCGAACCCCGACGACCCCTTCGCACGCGATGGCGAGGGCAAACTGGTGCGCCGTGGCTATTGGCTCGACATGGGCGATCCGTCCGTTGTTCTGGCCATGACAAGGGGGATTGGTGGGGCGCTCAACAACGATCAGAAGCGCGACCACCTGAAGGACATCGGCCGGGACCATCTCATCGACGAGGTGATGACGCAGGAAATCCTGCCTCCGGAAATCCCGCCGGCCCGTTGATGCCCGGTCGCGCTGAGGCTACTGTGAGCGCCATGAGGCTCATTCTCGCACTTGGCGTCCTGGCCGCCATTCTCTCTGGCGCGGCGCCATCGCTGGCCCAACAGCTATCAGCCGCTGAAGCAACGGCGTTGCGCAAGCAGGTGCAGCAGTGCTGGACACTACCGACGATCGCCCGGACGGTTGAAATGCTGCCCGTACAGGTAAGGGTTCGTCTCGCCGGCGACGGATCGCTTGCAGCCGTGCCGCAGATCGTCGGCGGCAAGATGCTCATCTCGCAAGGCCGCGGCCCTTACTTTGACATGGCGGAAAGCGCCCAGCGGGCGATTCTAGCCTGCGCGCCGTTCCGCCTTCCGGCACAAAAATATCCGGCATGGAGCGAGATGCAGGTGGTGTTCAACCCGCGGGTCGCCGCCCCGTGCTACCTGTGCACCTCATGCCACACCCAGGATAATTTTGCCGATCAAGGGGTCTGCGGTCAGGATATGGGCGGCGTCGATATCTCGTTCGATGGCGCCGTTGCCGCCAGCCGGGGGATGTAGCGCCTCTAGGCGCGGCCAGGTCACGCCGCGGCGGACGAAATCAACCCCGCGCGCTCCAACACGGCATCGAGCCTCGCCTCGGTTTCTGACGTTACCGGTATCATCGGCAGCCGGCGTTCCTTGTTGGCGATCAGCCCCATCCGCTTCATCACGTATTTCACGGCAATGGGATTCGTGTCGAAAAACACCGCCCTGTTGAGCTCGAACAAATCGAAATGCAGACGGCGCTCGTCCGCCATGCAATCTTCGCGGCACCGCAGGTACAGATCCAAGACCTTGCGTGACGCGATGTTGCCGACCGCATTCATAATCTCTGCGGCGCCAACGGCCATCATCGGAAAGCTCAACTCTTTCAGGCCAACGAAAATGCGAAAGTCCGCGCCCAGGTGTTGCGGCATTTCGCTGACGAAACCGAGGTCGCTGACCGCGTGTTTGATACTGGCGAAGTGGGGCACTTTTTCGGCGATGCGCGCGAGCGAATCGATTTCGACGGAGACCGCAGTATCGACAGCAACATCGACCAGCTGGTCCCAAACGTACCGCCACCTTGCCCTTGTAGGTACGCGCGTCCACAACCTCGGTGATCTCGGCGCCGGGCAGGCAAGGCGCAATGCGCTCGACGTCGAGAAGCACGACCCAGGCCTTATCGGGCGGCAGGGCGACCTTAAAGGAATTCTCGAACTGCACGCGAGCGCCTCGTTCAGTTTTTGGCGGCGCGCGCAGCCGACATTCCGGCGAGGCGTCCGAAGACCGCGCCCGAGGTCAAGCCGGTGCCGCCCGGATAGTTGAAGTAAAACAAACCGCCAACCAGTTCGCCGGCAGCATAGAGGCCGGGGATCGGTTTGTGATCCATATTCACGACTTCTCCATCGGTGGTAATACGCAGGCCGCCAAAGGTAAAGGTGATGCCGCAGGTCACGGCAAAGGCCTCAAACGGCGGCTCGTCGATGGTGTTGGCCCAGTTGGTTTTGTCGATCGCCAAACCTTCGGTGCGGCGGCCGTCCTTGACGTTGGGATCGAAGGGAACCGCGGTATCGACCGCCGCGTTGAAGTCCGCCACCGTACGCAGTAGTTGCGCCCCATCGACGCCCTCAACCCCGTCCGCGAGATCCTCCAGCGTGTCCGCCGTGACTTTCGTAATTTGCCGGATTTTATATTCGTCGCGCTGCAGGTGCTTGATCTTGGCGTCGAAGATTTGCCAGGCGAATTGTTGCGGCTGTTCGAGAATGACCCGGCCGTATTTGGCGTAGGTGTAGTTGCGGAAGTCGGCGCCTTCGTCGACAAAGCGGTTGCCGTCGGCGTTAACCATGATGGCGAACGGGTACGAGTGCTTCTGGAATTGATCGCCCACGGTGAGATCGCCGAACTCAGGTGCATTAAGCTCCCATCCGACGGCGTGACAGCCCGACCATTGCCCGCACGGCGCCGCGCCAGCGTCGAGCGCCATGGCGATACCACCGCCGGTGTTGAAGCGGCTGCCGCGCACTTTGGCCACATCCCAGCCGGGGCCGAGGTAGCGGGTGCGCCATTCCGGATTGGCCTCGAAGCCGCCGGTCGCCAACACCACGGCCTTGGCGGGCATTTCCTTCACCGCGCCGTTGGCACGAACGCGGACCCCCACTACCTGCACGCCATCTAAGATGAGGTCTGCCGCCCGGTGGCCGTAGAAGATGTCGATCCCGGCGCGCGCGGCCGCCTGTGTCAGGCTATCGACCAGGCCGGGGCCGCCACCCACCGTTTCGACCGTCAGGCCGCCCCAGAACTTGAAGCGGCCGTCGATCTTGAATGCCTGTCGGCCATAGATCGGGATAAACCGCACGCCCTGGGCGCGCATCCAGGATAACGCCGTGAAACTTTGCCGGACCAGTATCTCGACAAGGTCAGGATCGGCGCGGTGCTCGGTCACCCGGGCCATGTCATCGAAGAACTGATCGGCGGTGTAGGTACCGAAGTCGGTGGTGGCGATTTCCTCGTCGGTCAGGTCGGGAACCAGCACCTGGATGTCCTCGACCCCGTTGTAAACGACACGCATGGCCCCAGCGGTGAAGCTGCTGTTGCCGCCGGCCTCATTTTTGGGGGCTGCTTCGAGAACTGCCACCGATGCGCCCTGTTCGCGCGCGGCTAATGCGGCGCACAGGGCGGCATTACCACCGCCGGCAACGATCACATCCCAACCGGTCATGCAATCAACGGTCGCACGGCGGCTGCGCGTCATAGTCTTGGGCGGCCGGAGACCGCCAGGGCTCACGCTACTTCACGGCTTGATAGAAAAACCACATACCGCGACCTGAGTAGTCCCGTTTCATTGGGTCATCCGCCTTCATGGCCTCACCAGCGATAACATTCGGTTGCATGGTTTGGGTGATGGAGGTGCGCTTGAAACCGGCGTCGACCGCCAGCGCCTCCAAATCCATATCGTGCAGCGTGCCCCAAAACGGCTCGTTATTATTCAAGGTATCCCAATCGCGCATGTAGGCCTCGATCAACGCCATGCCCTTGTACTGGGGCTGCTCCAGATTGATCATCATGCCGCCGGGGCGCAGGACGCGATGCATCTCGCGTATGATGTTGCGGATCGCCTTTGTCGAAAGCTCATGCAGAAAGATCATCGTGAGCGCAAGGTCGATCGAGTTGTCGGCGAAATCCATGAACTCGCCATTTTGCTGCGAAAAATGCACGGACTTGCCGAGCGATTTGGCGCGGGCGGAGCCGTAGCGCAGCATCGGGGCCGCCACATCGATAGCAAACAAATCCGCCTCCGGAAATGCGTCGCAAAACGGCAGCGTGCTGTGTCCAACCGCACAGCCGATATCGAGAATCCGCCGCGGCGAAAAATCCGGGTGTACGCGCCGTAGATAAGAGACCACGGCGTGCCCGGCGCTATCATTGTAGGGGCCCATAAAGCCCTGGGTGAGGGCATACACACCGCGGTCGTAGATGGATGCGACATAGACATCGTCTTCGGTCGCCGAGGTGTGATAATTGCCGGGCATGCAGTGGATATCGACGGCGCTGACATAGCGCGGGGTTTTGACGACGGGATCGAGCTTGAGAGAACCCCTGGCGCCGCCGTTGATGCGCGCTTGCTTGATCAGGCGCGGGGCATCCCGCGTCGCGCTTGCCCCAGCCGCATCCCACATCATTTCCTGCGTCGTGCGGCGTAGAGCGCTCCACATTTGATGAAAAGGCTCGCGCGCCATGTCCTTGCGGATTTCGCGACGGGTCCTTGGCGGCCGGTTGTTGGCGCGCGTGAAAACGGGCAGGACGTTCGCCTCGAAGACCTGCCCGTTGCCCGCCCGCAATCGGTTCAGAACCTGGAAGTGAAGCGACTGGACAAAATTCTCACGCGACACCTCATCGTGATGCGCATCCGTCATCATCGCGTGGGCGCCCATGTGGGAAAATGTCACCGGGCCCGAAGCTTGTGTTGCTGCCATGACTAACCTCCGAGTTTGCCGCCTTCCACTTTGCCCGATCTGGGCAGGCTCATCATGATAGGCGCATCCCTACCGGGCGGCCAGCGTCAAACAACGGCGGAAGACTCGTGCCGATGCCAGAACTCGACAAAAGATCGTTCACGACGCACGATGGTCTCCCAATCTATTATCGCGACTACCACAGAAAAACGTCGGACAGACTTCCATTCCTTAGCCTTGCGAGATCCTCGGCAATTTCGCAAGGCTTTCACGGATTGACCCTGCGCCTTGTCGCCCAGCGGCGCATCCTTTGCATGGACTGGCGCGGGTGCGGCCAATCGGCCTGGGACCCCGACTATAAACACTATGGGTTTGAGGCGGATCGCGACGATGTGTTTGAAATGCTCGGCGCTGAGGACCTGAATCGGGTCATTATCATTGGCACGTCACGCGGCGCAATCATCGCCATGTTAATCGCGATGACGCGGCCGGATTTACTCGCGGGTGCCGTCCTCAATGATATCGGGCCGGTTGTCGGGCAAGCGGATCTTGAGCGCCTGCAGCGCGCCTTCGCGCTCGATAGCACGTTCGCTTCCTTCGAAGAGGCGGGGCGGGCGATGCACGAGCGGCTTGGACGGGCCGTCACCAACCTTTCGGACGAGGCATGGACGGATCATGCACGGCAGACCTACCGGCGTGGCCCAGACGGCAAAGCCCGACCCGACTTCGATCCCGGATACGCACGTGGATTTCGCGAGGTGGAAGCGGGTGGCGATATGTGGGTCGCCTTCGATGCCCTGAGCACGATCCCCACGTTGGCTATTCGCGGCGAACACTCGGACGTGCTTGAGAGCGAAACCCTGGACGAGATGGCGGCCCGCAAAGATGACTTTCTCACAGCCACAATTCCGGGACGAATGCCCTGCTCGTTTCTCGACGAGCCGGAAAGTTTAGCCGCCATCGACTCTTTCTTGGCGACCGTCTGACGTGGCGGCGTATCCTAGCCTCGCCGCGAAAGCCCGGAGCCGTTGATGGCCGCGAAGGCACCGCGTTAGACTAGGCTTGGGGCACTCGCAGAGCGGAGGGGATATTGGAACGCTCGTTTTCGCGCGAAGTTGAGCTATTGCGGTTGGGCCAGGGAGAGGTCTTCCACGGCGAGGGCATTCTCGCCGTCGCCAAGGGGCTGTTGCAGGCGGGGGTCGGTTATCTCGGCGGCTATCAAGGCTCGCCCATTGCCGCGTTGCTGGATGTGATGGTCGACGCGCGGCCGTTGCTGGACGAATGGGGCGTGCACTACGAATCCTGCACCACCGAATCGGCGGCGGCTGCGATGTTGGGGGCCTCGATCAACTACCCAATCCGCGGCGCTGTGACATGGAAGGCGATCGTCGGCACCAATGTGGCCTCGGACGCGCTGAGCTACCTTGCCTCGTCGGGTGTGACCGGCGGGGCGCTCATCATTGTCGGCGAAGACTATGGCGAGGGCGCGTCAAGCCCGCAGGAACGCAGCCACGCTTTCGCTATGAAATCGTCGATCTGGCTTTTGGACCCACGGCCCAACCTCGCGGTCATCGCCGATCTTACGGAAAAAGCGTTCGAGCTTTCCGAGGCGTCCAACTCCCCGGTGATGATGGAGATGCGAATTCGTGCCTGTCACGTCACCGGATCGTTTGTCACAAAAGACAACGCCCGGCCCAGGTACTCATCGAAAAACCGGGCCGCACCCGCGGCCTTCGACCCGGAGCGCATCAGTATTCCGCCGTTTGTCCATGGCCAGGAGAAGACCAAATTCGACAAGCGGCTGGGCGCCGCCATCGGCTTCATCCGCAACGAGAAACTAAACGAAACATTTCCGGGCGCGCACGGGAGCATCGGCATCATCATGCAGGGCGGGCTCTACAACACCGTTGTCAGCGCGCTCGAACGCTTGGGCCTCAGCAATATCTACGGCGACACAGAGGTGCCACTGCACGTCCTTAACGTGACATACCCGCTTGTCGACGACGAGATCGCCGGATTCTGCGCGGGCAAACGCCATGTCCTGGTTGTCGAGGAAAGCCATCCGGCCTACCTCGAGCAGGCGATCAACGCGATCCTGAGAAAACACGACGTGAACGCCGAGGTCATCGGCAAAGACGTCCTGCCGATGACCGGAGAATACACGTTGACCGTGATGGTCGACGGCCTGACCAAATTTCTTGAGGGCGCCGTGCCACCAGGCGTTGACCTGGGGGCCATCGCCACCGCGGCAAAGGCGCTGGGGCGTGCGCGCGATCAAGCCGCCGAGGCACTGGGCACCGCCATCCCGCTTCGCCCCGCGACGTTCTGCGTCGGCTGCCCCGAACGACCGGTGTTCAGCGCCATGAAGCTGGTCGCGCGCGAGCTTGGTCCCGTCCATGTCAGCGCCGATATCGGCTGCCATACGATGGCCGTGGGCGAGCCTTTCGGATTTGGCAACTCGGTTCTCGGTTACGGCATGGGCCTCGCGAGCTCCGCCGGTGTTGCGCCGAGCCAGCAAAAGCGCGTCGTCAGCGTGATGGGTGATGGTGGGTTTTGGCACAACGGTTTGACTTCGGGCGTTGCCGGATCGGTTTTCAACAAAACCGATTCGGTTCTGCTGGTGATGAAGAACGGCTATTCCTCGGCTACCGGGCAGCAGTCCCTCCCCAGTTCGCAGACCAATACATTTGGCGAACCTGTCGATATGAGTATCGAAAACGCGCTGAAGGGGGTTGGCGTCAAATGGCTGCGCACGATCCGAAGTTATTCCGTGGCCCTGATGGCCGACACCCTTCGCGATGCCATGACGACGCAAGACAAAGGCCTCAAGGTGATCGTCGCCGACGGCGAGTGCCAGCTCGCCCGCCAACGCCGGGTCAAGGCCACCGTGCGTAAGATGCTAGAGCGCAACGGCCGCGTGGTGCGAACGCGATTTGGAATCGATGCTGCCGTCTGTACGGGCGATCATTCCTGCATCCGGCTTTCCGGATGTCCGAGCCTGACAGTGAAGGACAACCCCAACCCGCTGAAAGACGATCCCGTCGCCGCGGTCGATCAAGGTTGCGTCGGTTGCGGCCTGTGTGGCGAGGTCGCCCACGCGGCCATCCTCTGCCCTTCGTTCTACCAGGCGGACATCGTCCAGAACCCCGGAATGCTGGAACGCCTTGCCGATCGGATACGGCGGGCGTTGATAAGCGCATTGCAGGGACGCGAGCCGGCTCACCTCTCGGGAACAGCCGCCGAATGACCGCACCCGCGCGCCCGGTCCGCTTCCTCATCGGCGCCCTTGGCGGCGAGGGCGGCGGCGTGCTGGCGCAGTGGCTGGTGGCTTCGGCCAATCGCGCCAACCTTCCCGTTCAGGGTACGTCCCTGCCCGGCACGTCGCAACGAACGGGCGCCACGACCTATTACGTCGAAATGCTTCCCGGCCCCGCCCCGGCCGGCAAGTCGCCCGTCTTTTCACTCTACCCGGCGGGGGCGCTCGATCTTGTCGCGGCGTCGGAGCTTGTCGAGTTGGGGCGGATGATCGAGGCGGGCCATGTTGCGCCCGAGAGCACCGTCCTGATTGGATCGACTCACCGTGTTCTGACTATAGGTGAGCGCAAGGCGATGAGTGATGGCCGCCTCGATACGGCAGCCATCGAAGAGGCCGCGCGCGCGCAATCGAAACGCCTGTTGCTTGCCAATCTCGAAGAGGTGGCCTCCGCGGCGGGCTCGCGGGTCAACGCCGTATTGTTTGGATTGATCGCGGGATCGGGGGTCTATCCGGTCGCCGCCAGCGAATGCCGCCGCATCATCGAAGACGCGGGCGTCGCGGTCGCGGCCAGCCTCGCGGGCTTCGCGGCGGGGCTTGCGTTATGGGACACGGGGCCCGGCCTCGACACGGCAGCGGCCCCCACCCGGTCAGCCCGGCCGCCCGGTCCTCTCGCGGCCCACATCAAAAGTGAATTCTCGCCCGACCTGCACGACACTTTGTCCGAAGGCGTGCGCCAGCTTTCCGCGTACCAGGATCGGCGTTACGCGGCGCAATACCTCGATCGCCTGGCCGCCATCCTTGCCGCCGGCGATGTGGGCGCGGCCGCGCCGGTCACCCTGGAAACGGCCCGGCGGCTTGCCGTTTGGATGGCCTACGAAGATGTCATTCGGGTCGCCCAAATCAAGACCTCAAGGGCGCGGTTCGCGGACGTGCGGGCGGAAGTGGGCGCCGATCCCGGCCAGCCTCTCCATATCATAGATTATCTCAGGCCGGGCCTCGAAGAGATTGCCTCGGTACTGCCGAAGGGCTTGGGCGCGATGGTCATGGGCCGCGCGAGGCGCCGCGGGGCGCGCAGCCATCACGGCGGGCTTCATATCCGCACCACGTCGCTACCCGGCTTTCTGCTAATGTGGATGCTTGCCGCCTTACGGCCGTGGCGGCGGCGCACCTATCGGTTCGATCACGAACAGCGCGCTATCGAACGCTGGCTCGGCGCCGTCGCCGCCGGGACTAAGCGCGCGCCGGAGCTTGGTTTGGAAATTGCGCGCTGCGCCGGGCTCATCAAAGGTTATGGCGATACCCACGCCCGCGGCAGCGACAATATTGCCCGCCTTTTCGCGAACTTCATCGACCCGGCGCTGCAAGGCGGCACCGATGCGCTTGCCGCCGCCGGACAAATCGCCGCAGCGCGGGAGGCAGCGCTCGCCGATCCCAATGGCCACGCTCTCGATGCCCTTGTGGAAAAACACCAGGGCGATTCCGGCATCGGAATTGCCGCCGACTGAATTATTTGACGGCGCCGAGCACCAGCCAGCTGCCTCGGTTCGACCGTGCGCTCAAAGACCGTCCGGTTGCCAGGTATCACGTTGAGCGCAAGGTGTTTCTTGAAATCCTCGACGAAATCGATCCGCGCCTGCTCATCATGGCGGGTTTGGGGCATCATGGCGTGGGCAAAGGGTGCGCTCATGGAAAGGCCTTCCGCCGTTAGAGTTCGCCGGCCGCGGCGCGCGCGCGCAACACCGTCTTTAATATCTTGCCACCCGCATTGCGCGGCAGCTTGTCTATAAACGCAAAAGATTTCGGAATCTTGTACTTGCCAAGACTCTCGCGGCAATGGGCGAGCAACGCGTCTTCGCCGACGCTTTCGCTCTCGCGAATGACGACGATCGCCTTCACCGCCTCGCCCCAGTAGTCGTCTTCCACGCCGATAACCCCGACTTCCAGCACCGCCGGATGGGTATGCAGGACTTCCTCGATCTCACGGGGAAATACATTGACGCCGCCGGTGATAATCATGTCGTTCTTGCGATCGACGAGATAGAGATAACCCTCGTCGTCGAGGCGGCCCATGTCGTCCACCGTCAACCACGACCCCCGGAAGCTTTCGGCCGTTGCCTCGGGCATTTTCCAGTAGCCGTTGAAATGGGTGGTGGACAGGGTGTAGATCTCGCCGACCTCGCCAGGCGCCACGTCGTTGCCATCCGGGTCAAGCAGGCGAATCTGGGTGTTCGGGAAGGCGAGCCCGACGCAGCGCTCTTTGCGCAACTGATCGGCGGGCCGGAGATTGGAAACCATGCCGGCTTCGGTCGAGCCGTAGGTCTCGTGCAAGACCCCGCCGCCGAACCGGGCGACGATGCGCTCCTTCGTGTCTTGCGGCAGGGGCGCGGCATTCGAAATGATGGTGTGCAAACTGTCCGTCGCGTATTTGCCAAGAACTTTCGGCCCCATGGAAAACATAGCGTGAAAATGCGTTGGCACCATGAACATGTTGGAGAGGTTCAATTCCGAAACCAGCCGCAACACTTCCTCGGGATCGTATTT
>Ga0315339_1003827_pt1 | contig 10274 bp, 7 predicted proteins | sample ASW17metaG_FD_204514 | JGI IMG/M metagenome (GOLD analysis project Ga0315339, IMG submission 204514) | Ammonia-oxidizing marine archaeal communities from Pacific Ocean, United States - ASW #17 | ecosystem: Environmental > Aquatic > Marine > Oceanic | place: USA: California | collected 2016-12-05
AGTTTCTCTCATAAGACCACTGTTACACTGCTTTAAAAGTGCGTCACACAAGGTTGTCTTTCCATGATCTACGTGAGCTATTATAGCTATATTTCTTATATTAAGACTCATAATTGATAATGCATATTAACTCTATTTGATATAAATACAAACAATTTGTTATAACACAAGTAAATTGTGGGAATGGATTCTACATATTCCGCACAAAATTAACCTTATGTAAACTTAAATAGCTGTAGATTTGAATAAATAAAAATAGTTAATAGTATTCCTTTATGTATTGATAAGCCCGATCAAAAAGTATTTGGTCCTTATGAAGTTTATATTTAAGAAGAGTTTTCCTTAATGACTTTTGTACCTCCCTTTGACCTGAGTTGCTGTTTTGCCAATTAGGAAACCTAACAACACGAACAATTGCATCTATATCGTTAACTATTCGTTCAACGACTGCAGGTGTTTGATCTGTTTTGATTTCTAAGAAAAGTTCAGTTAAAGCAGCTTGAGGTGTTTTTTCTTGTAATTCTTTTTCTGCCTGCAATGTCTCTTTTGCCAACTCGCATAATTCTTTAATGAATTCGATGGAGTTAATTAATCCCTCTTCAACTCTATTTTGTAGGTCTGATAAACGCTCTGAAATACTTTTAAAAGAAGGTTCATTGGGAAATTTTTTTAATCGTTTAATTAAGATTTTCTCTATCTTTTCAGCTTCTTTTAAATTTGGTTTTTCGAAAAGGTTTTCAATTACTTCTTCATCAAGTATAAATTCATCAAGATTATGCACCTTTCCTGAATGTATATTGTCATGTATTAATTTTGTCGTTTGAGCCCCGAAGGCAAGCCATAACAATTTACCTGTATTATCTGAATCAGGTCTTACTGACTCATACACTTGGGCAAGCCATCGATAATCATCCTGATAAAGATTTAATAATTTATCTGGAGAAAGGGATTCCCATACTCTATTTAGGAATTTAAAATCTTTAGCAAAGGCATCTTTTTTTTCATCAGTACTTATTTTATTTTGTGCTAATTCAAGCCCTTCAAAACCTTCAATTTTCCGATCTACTCCTTCAAAATGAAGAAGTGTTTTTTCCAAAATAATTGGTAATTGGTCACGTAATTCTGAGATATTTGAGATAATAGTTTTGACATGTTCATCATCAAAATTTAATGAATTTGCAATATCATCAAAAACACCAAAATAATCAACAATACATCCATAATTTTTACCAACATATGGACGGTTGGTTCTACAAATAGCTTGAAGCAGTGTGTGATCTTTTAATGATTTATCTAAATACATTGTTTGTAAAATAGGTGCGTCAAACCCTGTTAAAAGTTTAGCCGTTACAATTAAAAACTTAATATCTGAATCAGGATCATTAAATTCGGCCATTATTGTTTCTTGTTGATCTTTAGTTAAGGCATATTTTTGCTTAAATTCAAACTCATCATTGGCGGTGGTAGAAATTACAACTTTACTTGTATCAGTCGGATAATATTTATCTAACTCCGTTTTATATTGACTACAAGCCATTCTATCTGGCGTTACAATCATCGCCTTAAAACCTTGTGGATCAACTTTTTCCTTAAAATGATTAGCTATATCTTTTACAATAGCCGACACTCTCTCAGGCGCTTTTAGAAATACATTCAATTGAGCAGATTTTTGATTTAACTTATCAGCCTCTTCATCACTTAATGCAGAAGATTCAGCAAAGTCCTTCATTGCAGTTTCAAGCGCTTTATCATCTACATGCAAATCAAGTAAGCGAGGTTCAAAGTGAAGTTTTAAAGTAGCGTTATCTCTGATTGATTCTTGAAAGGTATACCTAGACATAAACCCACTTTGATCCTCATTGGCACCAAATGCCCAAAAAGTGTTTTTATCAGATTTATTCACTGGAGTACCAGTAAGCCCAAATAGAAAAGCATTGGGTAATGCTGCCCGCATTTGACGACCCAAGTCTCCTTCTTGAGTTCTATGTGCCTCATCAACAAGTACAATTATATTGTCTCTCAAATTCATATTAGGTTTTGCATCTCTAAATTTATGAATCATTGAAATGATAATTTTTCTAGTGTCTTTTTCTAAAAGTTCATTTAGCTCTTTGATACTTTCTGTACCAATTACATTTGGTATATCAGATGCATTAAATGCCGAACTTATATTTGTATCTAAATCAGTACGGTCAACTAGAACCAAAACAGTTGGGCTTTTAAGGGAGGCTATCTTTCTTAGCTTTTGAGCAGCAAAAACCATTAGTAATGATTTTCCTGAGCCTTGAAAATGCCAAATCAATCCTTTCTTAATTTTTCCCTCAACTACTCGGTTTACTAATTTATTTGCACCCTCGTATTGTTGGTAGCGACATATTATTTTTATTCTTTGTTTTTTCTTATTTGAGCTAAATAAAGAAAAATTCTGCAAGATATCCAATAATCTTTCCGGACTAAGTAAATCTATCAGTGATTTACCAACCTCCTGTAAGCCTAATTTATTTTGTAATTTACTATTCTCTTCAGCTCGCCAAGGCGCCCAGAATTGTAATGGTGTCCTAACGCCACCATAAAAAAGCTCTTTCCCCTCAGTGGCAAAAGATAAGATATTAGGGACAAATAGTTGAGGTATAGAGTTTTCATATATCTCATGCACTTCATGAGCACCATCCATCCAACTAATTGCTGGTCTTATTGGCGTTTTGGCCTCTCCAATTACAACGGGTATTCCATTAATCAACAAAACTACATCAGGTATTTTGACCTCCTGACTTTGTATTTTAAATTGATTGGTAATCGTATATTCATTATTGGAAATATCATCAAAATCTATTAAACGTACGGGCACATGTTGATTGTTTTCTCCAAACGGCATGGTTTTATCACCACAAAGCCATTCGGAAAATTCTTCATTAGCTTTGACTAGTCCAACCTGATTTACTGTAATTAATATCGCTCTAAGTTTATAAATAACCTCATCCGCTAATTCTGGCTTTTGACTGATATCTGGATTAAGTCGAATTAATGCCTCTCTTAAATCTCCCTCAGTCAATACCTCGTTAACTTTTCGGTTGATTTGGTCTGGAGTTCTATATTTCCACTTAAATGAGACTGAGGAATTATTAGAATTGTCAGGATTAAGATTAATTCCACTTAACTGATGGATAATGTAATGCTCTACACTGTTAAGTTCATTAAATGCCATTAGAATATTTGACCAATTAAGCTTTTTTGTAAGTCTTTAGAACTTAATATTTTATTTTTCAAGTCGCTCAACACAAGATTAAGTTTTTTAACCTCGTCAGATATTTGGTTTTGAATATTATTAGAAGGTAAAGGAACTTGAAATTCATTAACATTTTTCAAGCTTAAATTTGATTGTGCACTTTTAACATGAACTCTTTCAATATGATTTTTTATCAAATCACTTTTTAGATATTCAAGTATAAATTCTGGAACAATATTTGTTTTTAATCTTATAATTGCTAATGCCTGGTTAGTGTTGGCAGGACATATAGATTTAGATACAACTGTACATCTCCCTAATGCACCCGCAATTGAAAAAAGTATATCCTTCGCTTGAATTTGAGAACGTTTTAATTTTTCATGAGTTTTATTATCTATGTGTTCTAATTTATCTTTTATAACCCCCCCTTCTGGAGTTAATGATTCTATTTTGATAAAGTTTATACCACTATCTACAAAAGATTCACCCAGAGAAGTTGGTGTTGTGCCTTTTGTTATAAGAGTTGAGATTTCACCAAGGGAAACAAGCTTAAAATCTGTATTACTATTGAAATATAGATCTTTAATTTTGCATTGTTTTGTGATGAAATATTTTTGTAATATTTTTAGCTCATACTCAATCACCTCATCCATAGCCCAAAGCAATTCAGCTAATTTAGCTTGTTCTTGTTTTGGTGGTAGTAGGAATTCGTATTCTGCTAAATCACGCCACTTCACCCTTTTAGACATAGTTCCTGCAGCATTAGAATTAGCAAAATCCCACAGTGTATTTGAGTTCATTAAGAAAGCTAAAAATCCTGGAACTACTTCATCATGATTTTCACGCAGTACAAAAGCATCTCCTGAACAACAGCCATCAAAATCAACTAATGATGCACGCCTTAAGTAAGCGTTTCTTCTTGCAAAGAGTATATCCCCAATCTGGAAAGCTTTTGCTGACGAAGCAAGATTTTTAGTTGTTTCCCAACTTTTAATTTTGATATCTCCTGAAACAAAGTTTCCTAAACCAACAAATCTGTCGTATTCAGATTCACCTGGATTATCTACACGCTTTGAAATATCTTTTGCTAAATCGCCAAGCTTAGTTAAAACCCAACTTGATTTATCAAGATTCAAAACCTTATTCTTCATTAGTCCACTATCCATTTATTTAGTTCGTTAAATGCCATTAGAATATTTGGTTGATTAAACTTTTTTGAATGAATCTAGAACTTTTGATACTCGATTCTATTTTCTCCCCTGAATCAATAATAGCATTTATTTTACTTGAATTATCAAAAAGGGTTTGGCTAGATGGTATGACCAACCCAATAGAAGACAAATCATTTTTATTAATTGCTTTAAAAGTTGACCCAGCGCTTTTTTTATTAAATTGAGAACTTGAGAATTTTAGAAAATTATAAACATAGTCCCTTAGGGCTATATTTTCAATATACAACCCAGCAAGCCCTCTTCCAATACAATACTCTGTATTTGCCATATTAAGATCCCCAACTGGGGCTCTTACAGATATTAATATAGTACCTTTTCTGACAATCTTATTTGGAGCAGTTGTAAATTTGATGTGATTAGGGCTAACTTTTCCAAATTCAGCATTTCCTTGAAGAAATGGCATTCCATCTCCTTTATCATTATAAGTACTTCCTAATGGAGACTGTCCCATTATTAGATCGCCCAAATCTTTTAGCTCGGTATATTTACCTTCACCCTCTGCAAATATAGATTGGGAATAAGATAAAAATAATACTTTCTGTTTATTTAAATTAAAAAGGTGACTTTCAATCAACTTATCGATCGACCAAAGTAATTCAGCTAAATTTTCTTGTTGTTCTTTTGGTGGTAGTAGGAATTCGTATTCTGCTAAATCACGCCATTTCACCCTTTTAGACATAGTTCCCGCTGCATTGGAATTAGCGAAGTCCCACAATGTATTTGAGTTGATCAAGAAAGCCAAAAAACCAGGAACTACCTTATCATGATTTTCACGCAGTACGAAAGCATCACCTGAACAACAACCATCAAAATCAACTAATGATGCTCGTCTTAAGTAGGCGTTTCTTCTTGCGAAAAGAATATCTCCCATCTGGAAAGCTTTTGCAGAAGAAGCAAGATTTTTAGTTGTTTCCCAACTTTTAATTTTAATATCGCCTGAAACAAAGTTTCCTAAACCAACAAATCTGTCGTATTCCGATTCACCTGGATTCTCCACACGTTTTGATATATCTTTTGCAAGATCACCAAGTTTAGTTAATACCCAGCTAGATTTATTAAGGCCCAGTGACATACTCTTCATTAGTTCGCTATCCATTTTGCAAGTGCTTTAACAGTTCATTCATTGAATCTTTTAACCGAGTACTACTTTGTTTCCAATCATTAAATAAAACATCAAAGTCCTCCTCGACAACTTTATCTTCTTTAACGTAAAGTTGCACACTTAATCTTGCATTTTTGTCTTTCAAAATATCATCTTTATCAACAATTGCTGAAAAACTGTCTTCATTTTTAAAATCCAAATATGCATTGTGAATTCGCTCAACATGATGAGGATCTAAATAGCTCATAGTTTTGTCGTTTCTTATTTCATTGACTGCTTGAATAAATAACACTTTGTTCTTTCTTTTTGAGTGTTTATTATTATTTGTGATTAACAAGCACGAAAACATAGGTGAATTGTAGAATAAATTAGAGCCAAGACTTATGACACATTCTACCAAGTCTTCTTCGATCATCTTTCTGCGCATATTCGTTTCATTGTCTCTAAACAGCACGCCATGAGGCCACAATGAAATAGAACGTCCATTATCTAAGTCTAGGCTTGTTTGAATATGTTGCTGAAATGCATAATCAGCACAGCCTTCTGGTGGTGTTCCCCATATATTTCTTCCATAAGGGTCGCTCTCAAACCCTTTTTGATCCCATGATTTAACTGAGTATGGCGGATTAGCTAATATAATATTAAATTTCTTGAGTTCATCGCTCTTAATAAAGGCGGGGTTAAGAAGTGTATCGCCACGCACAATGCTAAAATCTTCAATGCCGTGTAAAAACATATTCATGCGCGCGATGGCAGAAGTGAGTAGATTGATCTCTTGACCATATAATTTTAATGTTCGATATTCCTTACCCTCGTCTTTTAAATGTAAAGCGCAATTAAGCAATAAACCACCCGAACCACAGGTTGGATCGTAAATACTCTCTTCCGGCTGAGGGTTCATAATCATGGTCATTAACTTTACAAGCGTTCTGTTAGTATAAAATTCCGCTGCAGTATGCCCGCTGTCATCTGCAAACTCCTTGATTAAGTATTCGTAAGCGTTACCAAGCTGGTCATCTGGAACATTTGAAATATTGAGTTTGTGTTGCGAATAGTGCTCGATTAAATTAATTAAAGTCTCATCTGAAAGTCGTTCTTTATTTGTCCATGAAGCGTCTCCAAAAATACCTACCAAGGTATCTGGATTAGCCTTTTCAATAGCACTCATGGCATCACGTAATGCCACTCCTACATTTACAGTAACCTCTCTTATTTTGTTCCAATGTGACCCTTTGGGAACTTGGAAGTGATGGTTTTCAGTGAATGCTGCATACTCCATATCGCCGCTACTATCAGCTAAAGCATTTTCAAATTCTTCGTCATACACATCACAAATGCGCTTAAAAAATAGTAGTGAGAAGATATACTGCTTGTAATCTCCAGCATCGATAGTGCCACGTAAAGTGGTAGCAGCACCCCAAAGGTATTTTTCTAAGTCAGATTGATTCATCAAATAAATTCCTTTAGTAAATCTTTAAACTTTTTCTCAGACTCTAAGCTTCCATTCCAAGCCATTGTAAGATCAGATAAAGCCTCTTCTACTGAGGGAAGGTTGTCTTCTATGATTTTTTCAACATACAAAGGAATATTTAGGCTGTAACCGTTATCTTTAATATCTTCCAATGAAGCTACTTTTGTAAAGCTTTCTTCATTCCCATTTGCACAGTACCTTTCAAATATTTTTTTTACATGTCCCTGGTCTAGGAAGTTCTGTGCTTTTCCTACCCTAATTTGATCTGAAGCATCAATAAATAATACTTTGCCTTTTTTAGGTTGTTCTTTATTTTGCTTAAGAATCAAAATACAAGGTGCTAATTGAGTGCCATAAAAAATATTAGCCCCAACCCCAATAACAGTTTCAATTAAGTCTTGTTCAAGTAGTGACTTTCTTATTTTACCCTCTGAGCCTTGTCTAAATAACACACCATGAGGAAGAACGACAGCCATTCTACCAGCGCTATTCATTGATTTAATCATATGTTGCACCCAGGCCATATCTCCACTTTTCTTTGGTGGAATACCAGCAAAATTTCTCCCAAAAGGATCATTTGCCCAATTTTCACTACCCCAATTTTTTAGTGAAAATGGAGGATTTGCAATGACACAATCAAAAGTTTTTAAATTATCTGTATCAAAAAAACCGGGGTTTCGAAGTGTATCCCCTTTGTGTATATTAAAATCTTCAGCATCATGAAGAAATAAATTAATTCGTGCAATTGCGCTTGTGGTTAAATTACTCTCCTGTCCAAAAACTTTTAAGGTTCTCGGATCTTGATTTGATTTTTTTAAATATTCTAAACATTCAATTAACATGCCACCAGTCCCACAAGCTGGATCATAAATACTTTCGTTTTCCTTTGGATCTAAAATTAATGTCATCAAATGTATTACAGACCTTGGTGTATAAAATTCACCTGCTTTTTTATTCGTTAAGTCTGCAAAATGCTTTATGAGATACTCATAAGCCTGGCCTAAAATATCTGCTGATACCATACTATTCGATAAGTTATATTGTGAAAAATGTTCTATTAAATTATTTATAAGCTCATCTGATAGTTTTTCCTTATTGCTCCATTGAACATCACCAAAAATTCCATATAGGTACTCTTGGTTTGATGATTCAATTTCTCTAAATGCATTTTGAATTTTTGATCCTACATTTACTGTCGTTTCTCTTATATCTTTCCAATGGCAATCTTTTGGAATTTCAAATCGATGGAATTCTTTAAGTGCTGCATACTCTTTATCGTTACCAGATTCTTCTAGTGCATTTTTATATTCCTCATCATATACATCCGAAATTCTTTTAAAGAAAAGAAGCGGAAAAATATAAGCCTTATAATCAGATGCATCGACTGGACCTTTTAATGTCCATGCTGCTTTTGATAGATACTGCTCAAGTTGGCTCAGTGATAGTTTTCTCTTGTTTTCAATAGTCACTCATAAGAATATTAACACAAACTATCTGTATTTTTGAGACAAAAACATATTATATAGTTTTCTTAATATATCACCTATTCTTTTAAAAGCGTTTTCATGCATAAATTAATTATATAGTATCAAGAATAAAAATATATCAGACTAAATTATAGATTAAATACGAAAATTTTCTCATATGTTAAAGTTAACTATGTCCATTTCATGGGAAAGTTTTAAAAAGATAGCGAATTCTTCTTATAAAGTTAGAATTTCCTATACAGATAAATCTGGAAATAAGACAACAAGGATTATCTCCCCTATTAAGGCGCTTGAATATGGTGCAAATGATTATTTAGAAGCATATTGTCATACTAGAGAAGATAGAAGAAAGTTTATTCTCTCATCTATTTCAAGTTTTGAAATTCTGGATGAACTTAAAAAGATAAATGCTCCGATAAATGCTCCGATAGAGTCTGGGTTCGTATCGATTAATAATACAACTAAGCTGAACCTTGGACCCAAAGAATATCGTCCCAATGATGCTCAAATCGAAAGATTTTTTACTTTTACTGCAAAAGCCCTACTCTACATAATATTTTTACCAGTTGTAGCTTTATTAAGTGGTGGGTCAAGACGTGGTTCAAGAGGCTCTGGCATCAGTAGCTCATTTAGTAGGCGTGCTGCAAGAGACTACTATCATAGGACGAAATCTGTTAGCTCTTGCTATAAATCTGAGTGGTGATTAGTGTCTACGAGGACGCAATGCGTCAATTAACATTATAATAACGAAACCTCCACCTAAAATTCTTTTGAGAGCAATAATTTACTCGGATGTGTACTTAAATTTTGGATATTTATTTCTATGTATTTTTGAGGTAGTGTTTCTAAAAACTTCATAAACCATCTCCATCGGTGGTACTTTCTCTGTAAAAACTGCAATTGCATGAACTAAACTCAAAAGATTATTAAACCTCCCTACTCCTGAACAGATCCACTTATTAGCTTCTTTAGGTCCCTCTTGGATTTCTTTTCTTTTGTAATACTTTACGTCTTCGTTAAGTGCTATCAATTCTATATAGTAAAGGAAAACTGCGGGAGGTAATATTTCTCCCTCAATTATTATAAGATTCCTATTTATTAAATTAACAGCCTCAGTTGGAGGCCTATATCTTAATTTACTTTCTTCTTCTATGTGGTCTAACAAGTAAGCGCTTCTAATTAACAAAGCAGAAATTATTTCCATACTTTCTTCATTTTCTTTATTTAATCCTTTTTTTTCTTTATTAAGAGCCGGAGTATATATTTGTTCTAAAATCCACTGGAAGCTTGGATTAAAATCCATCTTTCTTCCTTGTTTTCTTACAACAGGAGGTGCATCAAATTCATTAATAATTACTTGTTTTTTATTTGGAACTGTTTCTTTCCCAGGTTTTGAAATATAAATGCCGAAATCTTTGTAAGTATAAAAACAAACCTCATTTTTATTGTCAACAGTTGGGCCTGCTGGAACACTAATCGATTCATTAATCATCTTTATTCTTTTATCTAGATATTCTCTTGGTTTAGGTAAAGGATTAGGAAGACTTAATATTTTTCTTAACTCACTCATTAACAATTTCCTCTAATCTTTTTCCCATTTTTTTAATTAGTCCTACTACTAGGGCATTTCCCATAAAAAAATACCTTTTAGAGTCTGAGAATTGATTTCTTTCATTGTCAAACTTAGTCCAGTTTTTATTGAAACCGTTTAATTTCTCACATTCAACAGGGGTTAGCACCCTATGCTTCTTAGTTT
>Ga0315339_1003829_pt1 | contig 10272 bp, 9 predicted proteins | sample ASW17metaG_FD_204514 | JGI IMG/M metagenome (GOLD analysis project Ga0315339, IMG submission 204514) | Ammonia-oxidizing marine archaeal communities from Pacific Ocean, United States - ASW #17 | ecosystem: Environmental > Aquatic > Marine > Oceanic | place: USA: California | collected 2016-12-05
CACCTAAGATATTTGTCGTTATCAAGCCAAGCCGTCTCAGCAATATCTTTGGAAACAGGAAACAAATGATCTTCGGACATAACAGAATTCAAACCTCTACAATCTCATTATTTAACGCCATTTCATCCATGAGAAATAGCTCAATACTCTAAATTACTTCTCCTATACTTCCTGATACAAGAACTGAAAACAAGTCCCAACAGTCAGTTCAGTTCATATTAAAGGATTAAAACGTCTCCGTTTTTTATAGTCACTGGAACCGCCTCCAAAGAAGAAGATTGGCAAGGCCCGGAAATACAGTATCCGTCTTCAATCTTGAATAACGCACCGTGAGTTGAACAAATAATATATTTTCTTTCTCTACTTAAAAACTTGCCTTCGTTGAGATCTAATGGTGCCCCGGTATGGGGACAAGAATTCAAATAGACAGTTACCCGTTCGCCATTTCGCACGGCTAAAACCATGTTCGTTTTGCCGTCAAACTCCGCAGTGAAAGCCGCGCTGTTACCATCTTCGATGTCGCTAAGGTTACAGAGTTTATAATCGCTCATTTTTTTTCACTCATGACCATTATAATAAACATAAATAGGCCCTGGTTTTATTTTCATAAAATTCTTCCGGGGAACAATATCTGTTTATTGCTATGGCTTCTTGTCCCGGATTGATACAGATCAGAGTCCACATACTTTAAATTAAAGCACACGATGTTTCTACATCTGCCATTCGACAAATGATCTTCCAATGTTTATCTGGTACGGGCAGAATGGAAAGTCTCGATTGACGTAAAAGCTGAAAATCGGCAAGTGTCTTATTAGCTTTTATATCTGCGAGGCTTACGGGTTTCTTGACCGGAAATAATGCCTTAAAATCTACCATACCAAATTTACCGCCTGGATCTGGGTAGTGTTCCTTAACTACTTGCCGTATGCCCACAATGCTTTTTTCTGTAACTGAGTGGTAGAAAAACGCCAAGTCACCGCCCTTCATCGCTTTCATATTAGTTATTTGCCTGATGGTTGCGAACTCCATCCCACTCAGCCACCTCCACCTTAAAGTGGTCACTCCAGGACCATGCAGAAGGTTCTAATTTTACTAGCCAATAAGCCATTAACATCTCCTACTTATATATCAACTACGCTAAGTGCGCCCCAAAATGGAAAACCCATAAGGAGAGTTGTTGATCGCGTTGTTGAGTAGTCAAAATTACTTCTCCCACATTTTTTACTTGGTTTCCTCTTTTAATGGCCGAGATAACAGCTCTGAGATAGATGTATCGATATCACCTGCATTGTTAATTACGTCATTCACAGCATCACAAATGGGAACTTCAATACCAAGCGCCCCAGCCAACCCGGTTACTGAAGAAGCTGAATAGACCCCCTCCGCAACAGACTTTCTCTCACCTAATATTTTATCTAGCGCTTTGCCTCGCCCAAGAGCCACGCCAAGCGAAAAATTTCTAGATTTCATAGAATAACATGTAAGTGTTAGATCCCCGAGACCAGAGAGACCAGAAAGGGTCTCTGGCCGAGCTCCCTTCGCTACGCCTAGACGGATCATTTCTGCTAGCCCCCGTGTTACAAGTGCAGAACGGGCATTTTCGCCAAGGTCGCGGCCTTCAACAATGCCACATGCTATTGCAATTACGTTCTTTACAGCGCCACCAATTTGGGCCCCCACCACATCCCCAGACCGATAGATTCTGAAATGACGAGAATTCATATATTCCATGAGAATTTTCCCGAGCGCTTCGTCATTGCACGCGAGCGCAACCGCTGTGGGTAGGTCTCTAGCTACTTCTATAGCGAAAGTTGGGCCTGATAAGACAGCCATGGGTTTCCGAGGTAGAGTTGCGGCAACTACTTCACTCATTAACGCATAACTGTTTTGTTCTATGCCCTTTGTGCAAATAATTGCCGGCACATCATCTGACCAACCCGGCGCTGCTTTTTCGCAAACGGCTCGAAGATGTTGTGCTGGTGTAACAAGTAGCACAGCGTCAGCATTCGTAGCTTCATCTAATTTTGTAGTGGAGTAAATTTTAGGATCTAGCAATACACCTGGCAAAAACGGTCCATTAATATGGTCAACGTTTATGCTATCAACGGTCTCAGCTTCATGTGCCTGTAACACGATGTCGTTTCCAGCCCGCTGGAGAACATTCGCTAAAGAAGTCCCCCACGCTCCGGCGCCAATGATACCTATCCTACTCATCAAAAATCTCAGACCCTATTTAACATTTCATTTATAATTCCAATATAATTCCAATTAGGCGTTTTTCTAGGCCTAAACCCCACATCACGGTCCCTTGATTTTTAAACTTTTTGTCCTGCACCAGATACTGATGAAGAACCAGGATCTAGAGGCCATCGTGGTCGTGGAGCAAAATCCAGATCATCGGTTAAGCCCAATTTAAGCCTCTCTAGACCAGCCCAAGCAATCATGGCACCGTTGTCAGTACACAATACTGGTGGCGGTGCTACCAACGACATTCCTCTCTCAATTGCAACAGCCTCAAGAACTTTGCGGAGTCTCTCATTTGAAGCGACCCCACCAGCAATCACAAGGGATTTTCCATCATTGTGACGATGCAGGAAGACATCAAGCGCTTTCCGGCAGCGGTCAGCGACCGTAACAACAACCGAAGTTTGAAACGAGGCGCATAGATCAGAAATATCCTCACTCGAATGTTGCCCCGCCTTAATCTTAAAAAACTGCTCCCTTACGGCGGTTTTCAAACCAGAAAATGAAAAATTGCAGTTTGGACGACCAAACATTGGTCGAGGCAGTTTAAAACGGTGGGGATCGCCCGTTTTTGCTACTTTCTCTATCTCAGGACCACCAGGATAACCTATTCCTAATAACTTAGCAGATTTGTCGAAAGCCTCGCCAACTGCATCGTCAACCGTCGTACCAAGGAGTTCGTAATTTCCTACACCCTCAACAATCAATAATTGTGTGTGCCCCCCCGAAACCAGAAGAAGAAGATACGGAAAATTAATGTTGTCTGTAAGACGCGCTGTCAAGGCGTGTCCCTCTAAGTGATTAACCGCCAAAAAGGGCGTGTCGTAAACCATTGCTACTGTTTTGGCGCACATCACTCCAACTATTAGTCCACCTATCAGACCAGGACCACCCGTTACAGCTATTCCATCCAGTTGATGATATGATAGCCCCGCACTCTTTAATGCTTGATCCATCAAACGATCAATATGCAAAAGATGACTACGGGCAGCGATTTCAGGCACAACTCCGCCAAATGGACGATGTACCTCATGTTGGGATAATATTACGTTTGATAAAATACGCTTCTTGCGGACATCTGCATCACAGACAACAGCAACCGCCGTTTCATCACAACTTGTCTCAATACCTAACACGACCATATTATTTGATAACTTTCGTTTCTTTATCCGTTAACTAAAACACGGTATAGGAAGCTTGTATAAAACCATATCTTTTTTTCTCGACAAAACTATTATTTGCGCACCTTAAGAAATTCGGAATAATTATTGATCATGGCAAACAAAAAACTTCGGATCGGGACAAGGGGTAGTCCTCTAGCCTTAACACAGGCTAATCTTGTTATTGACGCGCTAAAACATGCCCACCCGAACCTCAAGGAAAAAAGTGCGATCGAAATGATCGTGATCAAAACTACAGGCGATCGTATACAATCCACCCTACTTTCCGAGGTAGGTGGCAAGGGATTGTTCACAAAAGAAATTGACGAAGCTATGTTGAATGATCGGATTGATATTGGCATTCATTCCATGAAAGACATGCCTACAATCTTACCAGATAGCATTGTTTTCCACACAATTATGGCTCGTGAAGATGCTCGAGACGCTTTTATTTCTGATAAAGCTACTAGTATAGAGGGCCTTGCTCAGGGAAGCAGCATTGGGACAGCGTCACTACGACGCAAATCTCAACTTTTATCCTATCGCCCAGATCTCACTGTCCTTCCAATACGCGGTAATGTAGATACCCGGCTACAAAAAATAAAAGAAGGAATAATAGATGCTACATTATTGGCCTACGCGGGGCTAAAACGGTTAGGAAAAGATAGGGAAATAAAACAGTTAATTGACACAAAAGTAATACTGCCAGCTGTAGGACAGGGCGCCCTTGCGGCAACTTGCCGGGGAGACGATGCCTATGCCAACACCGTTTTAGCTCTGCTATCGGAACCAACAACAACAGCGGCTATAGTCGCAGAAAGAGCAATGCTCGCTGTTCTTGACGGTTCATGTCATACTCCTATCGGAGGTCTTGCCCAACCAGACGGTCAGGGACATCTTGAATTGCGAGGGTTGGTAGCGCTCCCTAACGGAACGAAAACAGCTGAAATTACTATGACTGCTCCAATCACCAAAGCTGAGGATCTTGGAAAATCGGTTGGAGAAAATTTACTGATCAAGGCTGGGCCTGATATTCTTAATTTTTTAGACGAAAGCAAACCGCTTTTTGTACGGCCACACCCTGAGGCTGAATAAGAAAGGCAATGCAATGCGTGTCCTCGTAACCCGGCCTGGTAAAGACGGCCAAGACCTCGTAAAAATCCTTAGGGACCTCGGCATAGACTCTATGCTGGAACCATTACTAACAATCCGCAATCTAAACACTAATAGCCTAAATACAGAAGGCGTCCAAGCTTACCTCTTGACGAGTGCAAATGGCATTAACGCGCTTATAAACGCAAACCCTGACTACAGTATCCCTCTATTCGCGGTTGGAGACGCTACCGCCGTCACCGCCCGCCTGGGAGGGTTTAAAACCGTTCATAGTGCTTCTGGCGATGTATCAGCATTGGCTAATTTGGTTGCCGATATATTAGAACCATCCGGTGGCTCACTTATCCACGCCACGAGTTCCTCAAATACTGGTGACCTTAAGAAAAAATTAGAAAAAAATGGATTTAAATACCGGAAGGAAATCGTTTACGAAACAGAGGCTGCAAAATCGCTGTCCCCGGAAGTGGTTGCTGCATTAAAGGCCGGTAGTATTGACGCCATTTTATTATATTCCCCCCAAACGGCAGAGATTTTAATTCAGCTACTTCGCAAATTCCGTTTGGTACGATCTTGCAAAAACACATTTGCTGTATGTTTAAGCCAGGCTATAGCGGCAAAAGTTGAGGCTATTTCATGGGAAGAGATTCGTGTTGCTAAATTACCTACTCAAGACGCTTTGTTGAGCTGCTTAAAAAGCTATTTTGATATCAAAAATACAACCAAAGATAAAAATAAAGGATCGTTAAATAATTCCAAAATGATTGATGACACGCCAAGAGACCCTGTTACTAAGCCTATCCAAGGACGCGGGGGCGGTACGTTTAGAACTGTTTTTTATACTCTCCTGGTCGTTGCAATTTTAATCGGAAGCGGGAGCGCAAGTACAACTTTTTGGTTACCTAAAGCGAAAGAATTACTCCCCTTTCTCGGTTTAGAGGATGGCAACAAAATAAAATACAGCTTTCTCGCTGGGAGGCTGAAGAAGCTCGAAACTGAATCTGTCATTAATATTCCTCGTATGGAGGAACTTGAAGCAGAAAGGCGACGTCTACAGACCCAACTAGACGCTACGCTTACCAGGGTCGATGCTTTAGAAAAATCTATAAATGTAACCAAAAAAATGATTTCTGCCGTCGACCCCAGCACGGGACCTTCAGCGGCTAAAGCAACTCTTAAAAACCTGGTTGAAAGATTAAATCGCCTGGAATCAGACAGATCTTCTGAAGTTTCCAAAAACGAACAACAGATTGACCAGTTGGCTATACAGCTAGACAAACTTAAAAAGAATGTACCGTCTCTCGGCAATAGAGACTTGAACGATCACGCTGGTTCTTTTCTTATTGCCATCGGGCAGCTCCGCTCTGCCATACGGTCGGGAAGTTCTTTTTCTAGCGAAATATCTTCGTTGAGTACCTTTGGCTCAAACGCCAAGGATATTCTAGATGCCTATTTAGATCTAAAAAATTATGCAGACCTCGGTATCTCTAATCCAATTCAACTACAAGAAGCTTTCTCAGGTATTGCAGGTAAAATTGTTCAATCGGACAGGTTACCTGAAAGAAACAACCTGATGGACCGCATAATCGCCCGGCTTTCTAAGTCGCTAAAATGGAGACGCACAGACATGTTCGAAGGGAACAGTGTAGAGGCCATTGTTGCCAGAACAGAAAGAGCTTTGAAGAACAACAATATTGAAAAAGCTACGAGAGAACTTGAGGTTCTTCCTAAAAACTTAAGCCCGTTCGCTCAACCATGGCTCCGGAGAGCAAGGGCTAATGTTGCCGCCAATAAAATGCTGACTGATCTCCAGGCTAAAGCTATCTCCATGCTGATTGCAAAAGAGTAACGTTCAATGTTACGAGCCGTTTGGTTCATTATTTTATTAGCCCTTGTCAGTCTCGGGGCCGCTTTGATTGCCGACACTCCCGGCACTGGATCACTCCGGTGGCTAGGTTATCAAATTGAAGCATCTATTGGCATCCTGTTTTCAGGAGTAATCATCACCTCTCTAATTCTGGTGACCACGTTTAGTATATTGTCTTTCATCCGACGTGCACCAAAACGTGCTCGCAATGCAAGACGGGATTGGAGGCGAGGGCGCGGATATAAGGCTCTTACTCAAGGAATGTTGGCGGTAGCTGCAGGTGACGCAGCGGAAGCAAAACGCCTTTCAAAAAAAGCGGAAATCCTTCTTGCGGAGCCAAACCTGACAATGCTTCTGTCGGCTCAATCAGCACAGTTATCAGGCGATGAAAAAGCCGCGGGCAAGTTCTTCGAAGCCATGACAGAGAAATCCGAAACCAAGTATTTGGGCCTTAGCGGCCAACTCAAGCAGGCTATTCAAGAAGGCGATCAAAATATGGCTCTTGAACTTGCCGAGAAGGCAAGTCACCTAAATCCAAAAACTGACACTGTAACTGCGACGCTCTTTGACCTACAAATCAAAAACAGCAATTGGGAAAAAGCCGAGGAAACAGTCAAAAAATTAATCAAGCAAAAAACTATCGATGGTCATACAGGCCGTCGTCATCGAGCAATACTTCTTTACCAACGAAGCCTTGAAGATGAATTCGATGGGAAGTTAGGGGAAGCCCTACAACAGGCCCAGAAAGCCATCAATCTGGCACCAGATTTTGTTCCTGCAGCAGTCCGGACTGCCCGCCTCCTTGAAGGTGCTGGTAAGCGACGTAAGGCAGCCGCTATCTTAGAAGAATCTTGGGTTTCCAACCCTCATCCCCACCTTGCCGAAGTTATGAATGATCTTGCGCCGGGAGCAGGACCCCAGGAAAAAATGAGAACCTTGGAAAATTTGGCAAAATACAACAAGGACCACGAAGAAAGCCACATAGCAATTGCTAAATCAGCCCTTGCTGCCTCAATGTGGCAGGAAGCCAGGGAACATCTAGAAGCAGTTTCAGGAACAAACCCGTCCGCGCGAATTTGCCGCTATATGGCAGAGTTAGTAGAAGCAGAAAACGGAGACGTTGAAGGATCGAGAGAGTGGCTTCGCCGAGGTTCTATGTCAGAACCTGACCAAGCCTGGGTTTGTGACGATTGTGGCAACACCGTAGCCGAATGGGTGCCTGTATGCGGGCAATGTGAGAAATTTGATGGTCTACTTTGGAAAGCTCCGGCTCGAGTTACACGTATCAACAATCATGAACGTGGTGACGATAACACTCAGACCCTTGAATCTGTCTCCCACAGGGTCACCAATAACAAAACTTTCGACTCTAATAATTAGATCCTTGTCGGGTAGTTCTTATGACATCCAATCATCATTCTGGTTTTGACCGTTCCCTCGGTGAAGCTTTAGACCTACACAATAACGGGCGAATAGATGAGGCTATTTTGCGCTATCTAAATTTATTAGAAACGACACCTGATAATCCTGATCTTTGGAACCTACTTGGTATGGCCGCCCATCAAAAAAGTAATAATGCTCTAGCCGAGAATTTGATCAGTACGGCAATATCTTTAAATGAAAACATCGCACACTTTCATAATAATTTAGGAATGGTGTATAGGGGTTTAAATCGGGATGAAGACGCTGATCAGGCTTTTCGCCGCGCCATTAAACTTGACCCTAAACACTCCAACGCCCTCAGCAATCTTGCGGCCCTTTTGAGGCAAACCGGGGAATTTGCCGCAGCTCTTGATTACGCGCGCCAAGCGGTGAGCGCGAACCCAGAAAGCGCAGAAGCGCTCGTTAATTTAGGCAACGCCGAGAAGGACTGCGGTTATTCAGAAAGTGCCGTCACAACATATCGCCGCGCTATTTCCGCTCAACACGACTTTGCTCTAGCTCATTGGAATTTAGCCCTATCTTTGCTGAGCTTGGGAGATATGGCCGCGGGTTTTGAAGAAATGTCTTGGCGCTGGAAATGGAATGATTTTCCTGGTATTCGCAGAAATTTTTCCCAACCAAACTGGAACGGGGAGGATCTCAAGAGAAAGAAAGTGTTTCTTCACCCTGAACAGGGTTTAGGCGACACCATTCACTTCATGCGTTACGCGCCTATAGTAAAACAACTCGCAGATTACGTTTATTTGGAGTTACCACAGGCAATTGTTCCTTTAGCTCAAAAACAAGTTTTGGCTGACGAAATTATCAAACAAGGAGACACACTTCCCGATTTTGATTTTCATGTACCCTTCATGGATCTCCCTAGGATCCTTGGAACCACACGGGAGACTATACCAGCGGACGGCCCATATTTACTGGTAGATCCAACATTACGAGAGCACTGGCGTAACTGGGAACAACAGTATTTCGGAACAAAAATTGGTCTCAACTGGAACGGAAACCCAGCTAACCCCGCAGAGAGATTTAGAAAAATTTCACCGGAAGACCTTACACCCCTCTCAGATTTAGCCGGAATAAACTGGTTTAACCTTCAAAAAGATGAAGGTACCAACGTGTCGAGCGACCTCTCTGATAAATTTAATCTGATAGATACCGGACCCTCACCATTGCAAGAAACGGCTGCCCTTATTATGGAACTAGATCTGGTCATCACCACAGACACCGCGGTCGCTCACCTGGCCGGCGCATTGGGCAAACCAGTTTGGATTCTATTACACCATGCCCCAGATTGGCGTTGGTTAACATCTGGTGACACCAACCTATGGTACCCCACCGCTCGACTTTTCCGCCAATCAACTCCCGGTAATTGGCAGGAAGTTATTGAAAATGTCATCCAAGAGTTAAAAGTATTGTATAATAGTTAGTTGTATCTGAACGATTTAGATTTTGTGTTGGTTGTTGATGTATCTGGATCTTCAGTTTAGTTATATCCTAGTGCCGCTTTAGCTCAGATGGTAGAGCACAGCATTCGTAATTGTAAATTGCGTCCCCATTGGGAAACCTTTGGGTGAACACTCATCAAAGTCGGGGAAACCTTTAAAATGGCAATCCCGAGCCAAGGCCCCAAGAGGGAGAGGTGTAGAGACTTGACGGTGAGCATCTAAATTAGCTTCGGCTGACAAGATGAAGGGAAAGTCCAGACCACAAACATTCCTTATGGGATGGCAACTAAAGTTGTAGTGGGATGAATGCTGGGGTCGAGTGTTCAAGTCACTCAAGCGGCACCACTCTTTTGGGATAATATAATGAATATTGCCTCCCAAACACCGAAAAAACTTCCAGCATTTGGGGGTTATTTATTATAAGCCACTTAATTTAAATTTACGAGGAACCATGGGTACCCAAAATGGGAAATAAAAAGAATTCCCAGCATCTGTCGTTTCACCTATTTTGCGTGCTTCTTAAAGAAAGCCAGGGTCCTTTTAAAAGCATTTTCAGTTACTGCTTTGTTTGGGCCGTCAAATTTGTTAGTGCACACTCCTTCTAACTTTTTTAGCAAACGACCAAATTTTTCAGGGTCCTTAGCGACCAGGAATTTAGGAAAATATGGGAAACAATCCCAAGCATGACCTGCACCCTCGTAAACATGTCTTTCAATTTTGGGCGTGTCATCAATTCGGTTCCATGCAGCCTCAAAATACCTAGGTTTTTGCGTGCTATCACCATCGCCATGAAGGGCTAATAAAGGCGAACTCTTTGAGGAAAAATATTCCACTGGATAGGGGTTTTCACAATCCCTCCCAAAGCACCCTTTCCAAACCCCATAATGTGATGCTGCAGCATTGACGTTTGCCTTCCCCGCCAGAAAACTGGCCCAAAAACCACCGTTCGAAAAGCCAACTGCGAAGATATTTTTTTTATCTATTTTGGGATCAGCCTTCATTAATG
>Ga0315339_1003830_pt1 | contig 10271 bp, 6 predicted proteins | sample ASW17metaG_FD_204514 | JGI IMG/M metagenome (GOLD analysis project Ga0315339, IMG submission 204514) | Ammonia-oxidizing marine archaeal communities from Pacific Ocean, United States - ASW #17 | ecosystem: Environmental > Aquatic > Marine > Oceanic | place: USA: California | collected 2016-12-05
CCAGCCGCCGGTGATCACGACCTCGCGCGGTGGCGCTTGTGCCCACCGCGCGAGGTCGTGATCACCGGCGGCTGGCTGTTTGACGGCGTTGGCGACGTGCGCGTCCACAACACCGGGATCGTCATCCGTGACGGCAAGTTCGTCGAGGTCGGCGCCGACCTCAGCGGCCGCTATTTTCCGGCCGCCCGGATGATCGAGCTCGATGACGGCGCCACGATCTTGCCCGGGATGATCGATTTGCACGGCCACCTCAACATGAACATGGTGGGCGTCGGGCGGGCCGAGGAGGTCACCTACAACTCGATCATCTTCCTGGCTAATGGTGTCACCGCCACCTGGTCGGCGGGGGAGTTCTTCCCCGAGCGCGTCATCGAGAGGCGCGATCGTATCGACCGCGGTGAGGCAATCGGGACCCGCCTCTTCGCCTCGGGGCCGTACTTCGGTGCCTTCCGGTGCGAGTACCAGATCAAGACGGCGGAGGACGACTGCATCGGCTGGCCGAACGACATCACCGAACAAGAGATTCGCGCCGAGGTGGACTACTGGGCGCAGCGCGGCGTACGCAGCATCAAGATCAAGCAGGCGACGCCCGAAGAGATGCGCATTCTCATCGACCAGGCGCATCGCCGGGGCATGACCACGACCAGTCACCTTGGCAACTACGCGGGGTCTTACGACGTCGAGCCCGATGAAGCCATCGCCATGGGACTGGACCGGATCGAGCACAGGATCACGAGCGGGAGGGGTGACGATCCAGCTGAGCTGGAGCGCATGATCAACCTCTTTCTCGAGGAGGGAGTGTATTTAGACTCCAACCTGCAGATGTACTCCCGCTACGACGGGGACCCCACCGGCCACCCGTCGCTTGACCTGGTCTGGGCGGACGAATACGAGTTCTTCACGCCGTACGCACAGCAGCGGATTCGTGCCCGAAAGGCGGCGTCCGGGGCCGAGCCGGAGAGCAAGTACGTCGTGTCGAGGAGTTCCCGCCGGCACATCGCCGAACTCGGCGCCCTGTTCGAGTCGGGTGGCGGCGACCTCATCATCGTCGGCACCGATGAGCCGACCTCCGGTCCGTGGCTGCCAGGCTTCGCCTACCACCGTGAGCTCATGATCATGGCCTCTGCCGGTTTGCCCCCGGCGGCGGTGCTCAAGGCCGCAACCATCAACGGAGCGCGAGCGCTCGGGGTAGTCGACCGGCTCGGGTCGATCGAACCCGGCAAGCTCGCCGATCTGTACGTCGCTGACGGCAATCCGCTGGAGGACATCTCCACGGCGCGCAACGTGCGCCTGGTGGTGAAGGCGGGGGTGGTCTACGACCCGGCGGAGCTACTGGAGATGGCCAAGGGCAAGATCGGCCCCTCCGGACCGGATGACCACGCTGCCTGGGAGCTCGTGGTCAAGCCGTTGCGACGCCGCTAGTCGGGCAGCGGGGAGCCCCGCGCCCCCTTCCGCTCCCGACCTGCGCAAGAGACTCAGGAACTCCGAAGGCACTCCGAGATGGGTCTCATAGCCCCCCCAGTGCGCAGTGGACCCTTAGAAGTGTCAGCGGGACTCGCTCGTAGTATTAGAGCGCGTCGAGCCCCCCTCTTCAAAAGGAGAATCGGTGGAGCGACGGTGTCTGGCTTGCCGAACACCAAACGGCTGGCGCCTCCGCTGGAACCCCATGACCCAACGGTCCGTTACAGATCGTGGAGACGCACCTCCCGGCGCGGTCAAGCCGAGCCAGGCTCTACACGAGCCTTGCCCCCCGGTCCATATCCGCTCCGCGTGTAGCTGACTGGTACCAACCGAGGAATCCGCACGCGAACCCGACCTACCTTCGAAAACATGGCCGGACCGTCCACCCTGAAATGCCAGCCGGAATCTCTCTCGAGGACTTCGTGCAGATGGAGCGCGACGAAGCCATTGAGGAGAAGATCCCAGATGCGGAGCGACTCAGTTCGCACTCCGCCCTTGGACGCGAGGTTGAGCATTACCCGCGTATAGGCGGCGTCGTCCGGCGCCTCGATCACGGCAATCATGTCGCAACGACCGAGGGTTACGTAGACAGACTTCATCTCTCCGCCGGCGGCGGCAATCGCCGCCCTGGCCTTCTGTATCCGGGCCGGGCTTTCCTGCACTTCCTGAACGCCTTTGTCCGTCCAGTTCACCAGCGCGACATAGGTATTCATGACACGCCTTTGGCGGATTCCCCGTGATCTGGGATGTTCTTTAATGGAGCCGAGCGACACGGCCTACGGGTTGCTAGAGCCGCCGCGCGCGACTGAAGACCACCGCACCTCAGCTTGCGCGTCGGTGACATTGACCTGCCCCCGAGGTTGGTGCCACCTTGTATCGTAGTGCCTAGGTGCTGACAATGGGCTGTTGAGGCCGGCAAAGTGGAGAGGAGCCGGAAGACATGCGCGTGACGTCCCGCTTCATCGTGCTCGGACTGGTGTGGCTGGCCGGGCTTCTATCGACGGGCGCCTGGCCGGCGAGCCCAGTCGGCAACATTGACGGGAGAGTCGAGCGCGTCCTGATCGTGGGTGGCGGTGTCTCTGGTTTGGCTGCGGCGCGCCACCTCCATGACGCCGGGTACGAGGTCGCTGTTCTCGAGGCCAGGGACCACCTCGGCGGCCGCGTCTGGACGGACCGTAGCACCGGGGTCCCACTCGACATGGGAGCGAACTGGATTCAGGGGATTCGCGGCAATCCGATTACAGCGCTTGCGGATCGTCTCGGGCTAGACCGCATCGCGACCGACTGGGAGCGGTGGATCGACTACGAAGCCGATGGCACTCGCAACCCGCTCAGCAGCGCCCAGTACGGCGAATGGGAGGGTGTGCTTCGGACGTACACGCGTGAGTTCGTTCGCCGTGCTCCGAACGCGACGGTCCAGACGATGATCGACGCGGCGCGGCGGACAGGCGACCTGGATTCCCTCAGTGACCGGCAGCTCGACTACGTGCTAAACAGCTATGTGGAGTTGGAGTACGCAGCCGATGCTGCCGAGCTGTCGGTTCGGGGCCTCGATGAGGGCGCCGCGTTCGGCGGAGGGGACGTCGTGTTCCCGGAAGGTTACGACGCCATCGTCGAATCCCTGGCGTCAGGGCTGTCGGTGCACCTGTCGACGGTCGTCACCGCCATCGAGCACGGCAAGTTCGGCATACGAATCCGGACCGATCGCGGCTACTTCGAGGCGGATCGCGTCGTCGTGACGCTCCCGCTCGGGGTGCTCAAATCGGGAACCGTGGAGTTCACCCCGCGACTCCCGACGCCGAAGCGCAGGGCGATCAATCGACTCGCGATGGGAGTGCTCAACAAGGTCTGGCTGGTATTCGGGGAGGTGTTTTGGGACCCGGGACCGCACTGGATCGGTTATCTGAGCGAGGACAAGGGACGGTTCGCAGGCTGGCTCAACCTTGCCGGTCACACAGGGGCGCCGGTCTTGCTGGCGTTCAACGCGGGGGCGTACGGAGCCGAGGTCGAAGCGCTAACCGACGAACAAACGGTCGAGGCAGCAATGCGCGTTCTGCGCACCCTCTACGGGGCCGCGCCCGACCCGGTAGCTGCCCGAATCACGCGTTGGAAGTCGGATCCGTTCGCTTACGGCTCGTACTCGTATCTCCCGCCCGGCGCCAGGTCAGTCCACCGGCGCCGGCTGGCGCGTGCTGTAAACGGCCGCCTGTACTTCGCTGGCGAGGCGACCAGCTGGCGCTATCCCGCAACCGTGCACGGCGCCTATTTGTCAGGAGTGCGCGCCGCCGACGAGATCATGGCCCGGACCGATGGCCGGTCGTAGGGCGGTGACAAAGAGAGGTTCTAGGTTCTAACCGCGTCAGAACATGATCACGGAGAACCAGTTGGGAATGAAGGAAGATAGGAGCAGAAAGTCGTGGCAGAGTGACTACTCTGGTTTGCCTGCGTGCCGGCCGCTGCGATCTCCTGGGCATCTGCCGTGGATAGCGGTTTCGATCGCGGTCCTGTTGGCTGTTCTTGCTGTCTTGCAACAGAGATCGGTGGGCCAGCTGACCACCGCGGAGCGAGAACGGCTGAGGATGATTCCACGGGATGCGCTCGAACGAGTGATCGGGGACTTCCACGGGGCGATCGACCGTCTCTGGTACGTGCTCCACATCGCTGAGAATCGAGCGATCGCGGACGAGTTGGCTGACAACTACGCCGGCTGGCTTGACTCGGCAGACCAGGCGGAGTGGATCCGCGGGATCTACTACGTCGAGGAAGTCGACCGCCGCGTCAGGCTCCGTCGATTCCGACCTGAGGATCGCCAGCTGGAGGACGTGGCGTGGCCCCGAGAGCTTCGCGGTCTGCGGGTCTTCCTGAACCCCGGCAATCGATGGCGTGGACCGCAGCGAGTCTGGCGAAACCGGAGCTTCGTTCAACCGCTTCGCAATGGCGAATTGGCCCTCGTCGTCTTCCAGGAACAGCTCGATACCGCGAGCTGGGCTATCGGCTGGCTGAACAGCGACGTGATATTCGACCAGCTCATTCCGAAGCTCGTCGAGAAGCACTTCGGGACGGCGGCGCAAGCAGATTACGTAGTCGGGCTGATTCGAGACGACGGCGAGCCATCAACGATCGGCGAACGCGGTCGCGGCGCCACGGAGTCAATGGCATCGGCCGGCCCGGCCTCCTTCTGGGGAGGCTCAGATGTGTTGTTTGGGCGCTTGCTCGACCTCGAGTACTCGCGGATGTTCGGTCCCGGTCCGATGGCAAGCGCCGTACCGTGGCGGATCGTTGCCGAGTACGCTGGCGGCTCCCCCGAAACCGCGGTCCTCGCGTTCCGACGTCGCCACCTGGCGGCGAACATCGCCGTCGTCCTGCTCCTGGCGTGCAGCGTCGTCATGCTGCTCGTCGCCGCCTACCGTGCGAGGGGCTTGGCTCGTCAACAACTGGCGTTTGTCGGCGGTGTCTCTCATGAGCTGCGCACACCGCTGAACGGCATCTCGACACTCAGCGAGAATCTCACGGACGGGATTGTGTTGGATCCGGCGCGAGTAATGGAATACGGCGCGGCTATCAAGCTACAGGCTCGTCGTCTCGCCGACATGCTCGAGGCAGTCCTGGCTCTCGCATCGTCGCGCGCCTCGCGAATCTCCCCGGCGCCGCGGCCGATCAACGTTGGCGACATGATCCGCGAGGTCCTAGCGATTCAGGAGGGGAGACAACCGGAACGCCGGAATCTCGAGGCTGATATACCGGACAACACCCCGTGCGTGGTGGCCGATGAGCGCGCCGTGCGTTCTGCCTTGCACAACCTGATTTCGAACGCGATCAAGCACGGAGACGGGGCCAAGATCTCCATCCGAGCCCGGTTCGTAGAGAACACGCGCGGCGACGAGGTTCAGATCACGGTGGAGGACAACGGGCCCGGTATCCCGAAGGCCGACTTGGATCGCGTGTTCGAGCCCTTCTATCGGGGACGTGCCGCAATCCAGGGACAGGTGGCTGGTTCCGGGCTCGGTCTGGCGGTCGTTAAGGAATCTGTCGAGGTCAGCGGCGGCAGAGTCTCCGTGGAGAGCCGACCGGCCGCCGGAACCGCCTTCACAATTCACCTGCCGGCGACCGACCGGTCAATGCCACCGGCGGCGAGCGAAGGGTAATGAGGAGGCCCAGGACCACCACTCGGATTCTCCTCGTTGAGGATGATGCGGCGACAAGGATGGCGCTCACGGATCGCCTTGCTGCGGATGGCTACGAGATCGTGCCTGCTCGTGATGCCGTCGAGGGAGCCAGCCAGGCGCGTCGGAGCTCGCCCGATCTGGTCATCATGGACGTAATGCTCCCGGGTCAGAGCGGTTTCGACCTCGTTCGGCAACTCCGCGACGAGCATTTCGACGCTCCGATCATCATGCTCACCGCGAGAGACCAGCTCGCCGATCGAGTTGCCGGGCTCCAGCTCGGTGCTGATGACTACGTAACAAAGCCAGTGGAGTTCGCGGAGCTGACCGCGCGCATCCAGGCACTGCTCCGACGCGCGCGTCGCGTGCCGACGAAGGGTATGAGCGAGTTCGATTTCGGGACGGTTCACTTCAACGTCGGTGCCGCCGAACTGACGCGTGACGGCGTCCCGGTCGCCCTGACCCGAAAAGAGCTGGAGTTGCTGTACTACCTGATCGCTTATCGCGGCACTGTATGCACGCGCGAGGACCTGCTCGACGCCGTCTGGGGCTATCAAGCGATGAGCACTCGCACGGTAGACGTGCACGTCGGCCGCTTGCGTAGCAAGCTCGAAGTAGATCCTGCGTCACCGCAGTTTCTCCGAACCGTGCGAGGCATCGGCTACAAGTTCGCCAGTTGATGGCCGGTGAGCTTGCCTTGGGTTGCGCCGCGGTCAACCGCGGCTGGCCCGCTGCTGATCCGTCGGCACCGGCCACCTACCGTTTCTCACGCACCGCCTTGGCCAGATTCGTGCAAACAGCGCGCCGCTTGGTTGCCGAGACCGGTGCATTGTTTACCAAGACGTTACGCAAAAGCCATGCCGCCCCATGGGATGTAGCTGTAGTCTTGGCAAGTGTCTCGCGGAATGACCTGGCTAGACCCGTGCAGGCGAGTCTGTGCGACTTGTGGTTCAGCACGGGAAGCGAAAGCGGAGAAAGGCATGGGCAAGAAGCAGAATACAGGCAGCAAGTCGACTCGCCGTGACCTGGCGCGCAGCGCCGTTGCGGCGTACGCTGCGGCCGCGACCGGGATCCCGACCAAGCTGCTCGCCAGGGCGATTCCGGATACGAGCCCCGAGGCTCCGCCCGGGGAGCAGAGACACCCCGAAGGCTGGCGCCGTAACTGGACCATCCCCGCGGAGTACTACACCGACGAGGAGCGCCACCTGTTCGATGAGCGCCTGGTGGCCGATCACTTCTGGCTGATGGTCGACCATGTAAGCAGAATTCCCGATCCGGGCGACTACTTCGTATTCGAATACGGTCGCAGCGAGAGCATCCTGATCGTGCGCGGGCGGGACAACGAAATCCGCGGCTTCTACAACGTATGCCGCCATCGTGGATCGAGGCTCTGCCGGCACGACGACGACGCCATTCCGGAGGATGAACGCCTGTCGGTCAAGCAGCTCGGCCAGTCGGGCAGCTCGCCGGTGTTCCGCTGCCCGTACCACGCCTGGACGTACGACACCGAAGGCAGCCTGATCTATGCCTATGGCATGCAGGAGGACTTCGATCCGGCGGACAACGGCCTGATCCCCTGCCACCTGCGCGCGGCGGACGGCTTTATCTTCGTGAACCTGTCGCGAGAGGCGGAGCCGCCGGACTTCGACGCAGCCATCGAGCCCTTCCGCCGCAAGGTGGGCCAAAGACACGGCACTGAACAGTTGAAGGTCGGCGAGCGGGTCAACGCTGTGATGCACGCCAACTGGAAGCTGGCGCTGGAGAACTTCCTGGAGTGCTACCACTGCGGGCCGTCGCACGGATACCTCTGCCACGTGCACCCGGGCTCTGACCTCACAACGTCCGGAAAGCGAGAATGGTGGGCTCAGGACTACGTCAGCGGCACGATGGACGGCAAGTCGGCAGCACCGCTACTGCCCGCCATCAAGCGCGTCAGGGTCACACAGAGCGAGACGGCGGCGGGTTTCTCGAGCAGTTACTGGCTCGGCTACGACGACTACGTGTGGTCAGTTCGATTCACCCCCCGGGATGTCGACCTTACCGACGTGGAGTGCCTCTGGCTGGTGCACCCGGACGCGAAGCGAAACGTGGATTACGACCCGGATCACCTGAAGGAGTTGTGGCTCGTCACGCTCCTGGAGGACATCTGGTTGTGCGAGAACAACCACGCCGGGATCCGCTCCGGCGCCTACCGCTCCGGACGCTATGCCACGCACGAGACCGGGAGGGTGATGCCGGCAGGGTTCGTCAGGTGGTATATGGCCGCCGTTGCCGGCGACATCGGCCCGGCCCTGCCCTACTGACGAACCTGGTGCCGGGAAAGCGATCTGCCTCCAGTCCCCGCGTTTCGAGGGCGCACGGCGGACTGGAGGCTGCGAACGGTTGCCCGAGGTAGCGGCTGCCAGCGTCCCGGACGTTGCTCCGGCTGAAGGTAAGACATGAAAGGCCGGGATCTTGCACTGGGAATGCGCCGGGACATCACCCGCCGCGACTTCGTTTCCGGTGTCAGCGTAGCGCTTAGCGGGAGCCTGGCGTTGCCTTGGGCGCGGACGGAAGCCCTGGCGGGCCCCGTGACTCCGGAACGAAGCCTGCAGGCCATGGGGGCAGGATATCCGCCGACCCGTACCGGTATGCGCGGCAGCCATGAAGGCTCCTACGAGGTTGCTCACCAGCTCGTCGGTGGCACACGCTGGGACAGTCCGGTGGAGACGGGTGAGCGCTACGACCTGATCGTGGTCGGAGGCGGCATCAGCGGCCTCGCGGCGGCATGGTTCTACCGCGAAGCCGTTCCCGAGGCGCGCATTCTGATCCTCGACAACCACGACGACTTCGGGGGCCATGCCAAGCGCAACGAGTTCTTGCTCGACGGCCGGATGCTGCTGTCGCACGGGGGCACCGTCTACATCGAAGACCTGAACTGGTACAGCGCGGCAGCCCAGCGCCTGATCCGCGGGATCGGCATCGACGTGAGCCGCCACTCCGAGTTCGTCGATCGCGATCTCTATCGATCGCTCGGTATGCGCCGGTCGGTCTTCTTCGACCGCGAGATCTTCGGAACGGATCGCCTGGTGGTGGGCGAAGGCCGACCCTCGTGGCGCGCCTTCGTGCAGCGAACGCCGTTGTCCGAGAGGGCCCGCGAGGATCTCGTGCGCATCCACGAGTCGAACATCGACTACTTGGCACACCTCGACCTGGACGAGAAGGTCGACTACCTGAGGCGAACCAGCTACGAGGACTATCTGCTGGACATCGTCAAGATCAGCCCCGAGGCAGTGTCGTTCCTCGAAACGGACAACGACTGGGCGATCGGTTACGACGCCATCTCCGCGTGGGTGGGCGCCAGTAGCGGGTGGGCCGGCACCCGGGATCTCGCGTTGGGCGAAGACGCCGGGGAAACAGCATCCTCCCAGGAACCGAGTTTCTTCGAGTTCCCCGACGGCAACGCGTCGATCGCGCGACTGCTCGTCCGGTCGCTGATCCCTGATGTCGCTCCCGGTACCACGATGGAGGACGTCGTCACCGCCCGATTCGACTACGGCAAGCTGGATCGGGAGGGCTCTCCCATCCGCCTCCGTCTAGAGAGCACGGCGGTTCGAGTAGGCCACCGTGGCGATCCGCGAAGCGCCGAAGAAGTCGAGGTTACGTACGTCCGCGACGGATATGCTCAGCGAGTGCGCGCGGGTCGATGCGTGCTTGCCTGCTACAACTCCATCATTCCCCACATCTGCGAGGAGCTGCCACAAACGCAGAAACGGGCGCTGTCGAACGCACTGAAATCGCCGCTCGTCTACGCGAATGTCCTGATCCGCAACTGGACTGCCTTCGCCAATCTCCGGGTCCGCGCGGTTCGTTGCCCCGGCGGCTACTTCGATGCTGTCGTTCTGACGTCGCCGATCAGTATCGGCGGCTACCAACATGCGCGCACCCCTGATGAGCCGATCGTGGTGCGCATGTGGCGCGCTCCCCTGGTGCCCGAGGCCCGTGGGCGCACCGCGGCAGAACAGTGGCGGGTCGGCCGGCGGGCGCTGTTGACAACGACTTTCGAGGATTTTGAGCGCGAGATCAGGGATCAGCTTGGCCGGATCCTATCGGCCGGCGGCTTCGATCCCGCGCGCGACATTGAAGCGATCACCGTCAACCGATGGCCCCACGGCTATGCCTATGGCCATGATCCGGAGACGGGCCGTGTCGCCTGGATGATCGATGAGATACCGCCCGAGCGTGCTCCGTGGGTTGCTGCTAGTCAGCCGTTCGGCCGCATCGCGATCGCCAACTCCGACGCACTCGCCAATGCCATGACCGAAGGCGCAATCGGCGCTGCAGCGCAGGCCGTCGAGGCGCTCGTCACCGGCAGTAGTGCTCGATCGGGCGCTACGCACCCAGGGAACGAATCGTGAAGACGGGCGACCGTGGGCTTAGTTTGGAGCGCTTGGGCGGAGAGGTTCTAGATTCTAACCGCGTTAGAACATGATCACGGAGAACCAGTTGAGAGTGAAGGAAGATAGGAGCAGAAAGTCGTGGCAGAGTGACTACTCTGGTTTGCCTGCGTGCCGGGCGCCGCGATTGTTGGTCGCGGAGCCCTACTCGCGTGTTCAGCACGCGGGGATACGCGCGCTCGTCCGGGGAGAGCTCGCCGCATCGAACCGG
>Ga0315339_1003832_pt1 | contig 10266 bp, 12 predicted proteins | sample ASW17metaG_FD_204514 | JGI IMG/M metagenome (GOLD analysis project Ga0315339, IMG submission 204514) | Ammonia-oxidizing marine archaeal communities from Pacific Ocean, United States - ASW #17 | ecosystem: Environmental > Aquatic > Marine > Oceanic | place: USA: California | collected 2016-12-05
TCCAACACCTCTGGAAAGGCGGCGACAGGTTTGACGGTGTCATAGGTGATACCGTGGCCGACATGCACCTCTAGCCCCAGCGAATGGGCGAAACTGGACATCTCGCGCAGGCGCTCCAGCTCGGCGTCGCTTTCGGCGAATTTGCCCTCGGCGAACAGATCACAGTAGGCCCCGGCGTGCAGTTCGACGACCTCTGCCCCGATGCGGTTCGCGGCCTCTATCTGGGCGCGATCCGCAGCGATAAAGATCGACACCCGACAACCGACATCGCGCAACGGGGCAATGAAATGCGCCAGGGAATTTTCCTCGCGCGCGACCTCTAGCCCGCCCTCGGTGGTGCGTTCTTCGCGCTTTTCAGGCACGATGCAGACCGCGTGCGGTTTGTGGCGCAGGGCGATCTGTTGCATTTCCTGCGTTGCAGCCATTTCAAAGTTTAGCGGCACGGTCAGATGTTCCATCAGCCCGTCGATATCCGCATCAGAGATATGGCGGCGGTCTTCGCGCAGGTGGGCGGTGATGCCATCGGCACCCGCAGCCTCGGCGATTTTGGCGGCGCGGATCGGGTCCGGATAGGCCCCACCACGCGCATTGCGCACGGTCGCCACATGGTCGATGTTCACGCCAAGCCGAAGCTTGCCCAAGGGATTTGCCAGCGGTTTGTTCTGGTCCATTTGCACCTCCTGCAGATTCGAAACGCCACTGTAGACCGATAAGGCGTTAGGTCAACAACGCATCCCTATTCTATTCAGGCGAGGTTTCGGGGGGCTTTTGCGCCTTTTCCAACGCTTGCTGACGCTTTTCAAACCGCGCCTTTAGCTTTTTCAATCGGCGTTTCTGATAGGCGGCCACGGCGGGCAAGGTCAGCGAATACATGGCGATCGCCGTAATGATACCGGGCACAATTCCCCCCACAAGGTAGGGGTAAAAGACATGGGAAAAGAACCGGTGCAGCCGGTCCCAATGGGCGACGTCTGTGGTGAAAATCGCCGTTACATTCGTCCAAAGCTCGAAAGAGGCGCGGGTGAATTCATTGAAAATCTGCGGCAGATGCACGGCACCGGGTTGGCCGACCATCCAATGGCCCAGTTCCAGACTAACGGCGACGATGATCGGAAAGGTGATCGGGTTGCCAAAGAACGTCGCCAGCAATGACGCAAGGATATTGCCCTGCATGATGAACGCCAGACCAGCCGCCAGAAAGAAGTGAAACCCGAAGAACGGCGTGAAACAGACGAATACCCCGGCAGCCACGCCACGGGCAATCCGGTGCGGCGGGTCTGGCAGACGGCGCAGACGGTGCAGCACGTAATAGACCGCACGGCTCCAGCCCCCTTTGGGGTAGAAGAAGTGCCCGGTGGCCTGCAGCCAACTGCGTGTATCGCGTCGCTTAAAGACCACTATGCACCCTGTATGCGGTTATGGCTTGCGCCCCAAATCCCGGTGACGGCTGACAGAGGAAACATCGCTTTCCGCCTCGACCGCAATCATCACAGAATGAAGATGCTCTGCATCCCTTAAATCGACATCAACAATGAGGCGATAAAAGTCCGGTTTCCGGTCAACAAAAAGCAAATCACTGATATTGGCCTGCTGTTCGCCAATCAAGGTGCAGATGCGGCCCAGAACACCAGCGTCGTTGCTGATGGTGATATCAAGACTGACAGTATGTACCGCCGGATGCGGGCCGGAATGCCAGTGTAGATCAACCCAACGGTCTGATTCTTCCTGCAAGTTTTCCAGCGCCGGGCAGTCGATGGAATGTACCAGCACCCCCTTGCCGCGATAGCTGATTCCGACAATGCGTTCGCCCGGCACCGGCTGGCAACATTGCGCACGCTCAAACTGTTGATCCTTGGCCAAACCGATCACGGCGCGGGCGGCGTCAATTTCGTCGCCGGTGGCGCGGCCAAGTTTCGGGTACAGCAACCGTACCACCTCACGCGCGCTGATTTCGGCAGAGCCAAGCCGCGCCAGCAATTCCTGGCTGCTGTCCAGCCCCAGCTCTGTCGCGGCCGTGCGCAGCGCCTTTTCGGTGGCGCGTTTGCCGACGTGATCAAAGGCAACGCGCGCCAGTTCAGAGCCCAGCTTGACGAACCGCTCGCGGTCTTCTTCGCGCAGGCTACGCCGAATCGCGGCCTTGGCGCGGCCGGTAATGACGATATCCAGCCAGCTGGATTGCGGGCGCTGACCGTCGGCGGTGATAATTTCGACCAACTGGCCGTTCTTGACCCGCGTCCAAAGCGGCACGCGCATATGGTCAACCTTGGCACCGACACAGGAATCACCGATTCGCGTGTGAATCGCATAGGCAAAATCCAGCGGTGTCGCGCCGCGCGGCAGCTTGACCACGTCGCCCTTGGGCGAAAAACAGAACACCTGATCGGCGTACATTTCCAGTTTGACGTGTTCCAGAAATTCGTCGTTGCTGTCGGCGTTCACCAGCCGTTCGGTCAGGCTGGCGACCCATTTACCCGGATCAACAGCAAACGGGTTCTGCGAGGGCACGCCATCGCGATACGACCAATGCGCGGCCACCCCGGCCTCTGCCACGTCATGCATGATGTGGGTTCTGATCTGAACCTCGACTCGCTTGCCGTCGCGACCAGACACAGTGGTGTGGATAGACCGATAGCCGTTGGATTTCGGCTGGCTGATATAATCCTTGAACCGTCCGGGAACGGCACGCCAACGCTGGTGAATCGCGCCCAGAACGCGGTAACAATCCGCCTCGTTACTGGTTAGGATGCGAAAGCCATAGATGTCGGAAAGCCGCGAGAACGACAGTTCCTTTTCCTGCATCTTGCGCCAGATCGAATAGGGCTTCTTGGCGCGACCCTTAACATCTGCCTCGATGCCCGCCTTGCGCAGTTCGGCCTTGATATCGACGGTGATCTTTTCGACCACATCGCCGGTTTCCTTTTGCAGGTTGATAAAGCGGCGCATGATCGAATTGCGCCCCTCTGGGTTCAGCACACTGAACGCCAGATCTTCAAGCTCGTCTCGCATCCATTGCATACCCATGCGCCCGGCCAGAGGCGCAAAGATATCCATGGTTTCACGCGCCTTTTGCACCTGCTTTTCCGGGCGCATCGACTTGATGGTGCGCATATTGTGCAGCCGGTCGGCCAGTTTCACCAGAATCACCCGCAGGTCCTTGGACATCGCCATGAACAGCTTGCGGAAATTCTCTGCCTGTTTGGATTCGGAACTGGACAGCTGCAGGTTGGTCAGCTTGGTAACGCCATCGACCATCTCGGCGATGTCGGCACCGAACAGATTGGACACCTCGGAATAGGTGGATTTGGTGTCTTCAATCGTGTCGTGCAGCAGGGCGGTGATGATCGTCTGATCATCCAGCCGCATCTCTGTCAGAATAGAGGCGACTTCGATTGGGTGGGTAAAATACGGCTCGCCCGATTGGCGGAACTGGCCGTCATGCATCCGCGCGCCATAATCATAGGCGCTGCGGATCAGGATTTCATCGGTCTCTGGGTTATAGCTTTGGACCTTAGAGATCAGGTCGTCGACACCGATCATTCGGTCCAAAGCCATAAGACAATTCCGCCGTTATCGAGGTTCCTGCGCTTCCATCAGCGCACGAAGCAGTTTCTCTTCGGACATGTCGTCCTCGGCGGGTTTGTCCGCCTCTGCACCCATAAGCAGCGCCATGGCGTCTTCTTCGGGTTCATCAACCTCAATCTGGGTCTGATGGCTTTCGATCATCCGCTCACGCAGATCATCGGCTTGCTGGGTCTCATCCGCGATTTCACGCAGAGAGACGACCGGATTCTTGTCGTTGTCGCGATCCAGAGTGATCGGCGAACCGGCAGAAATCTCGCGGGCGCGGTGCGCTGCAAGCATGACCAGCTCAAACCGGTTAGGAACCTTATCAACGCAATCTTCGACCGTAACGCGGGCCATGTATGCTCCAATCCTGTGATGGTGGGAGGTATCGAAAGGCAGTTATTAGGCGCAGTTTATTGTCTTGACAAGTGAAATGGGTGTGAATGCGCCGGATTTAAACCGGATTTACCAGTGATTTTTCATCCTCGGGCAGGTTTGCCAGCATTTCCGTCACCGTCAGCCCCGAAACCGGGTGGCACCAGTCTGGCACGATCTCTGCCAGCGGCACCAAAACGAAGGCACGGTCCTGCATGCGGGGGTGCGGAAGAATCAATTGCTGCGGCGCGGCGGAGATTTGTTGTTCCAGCGGCAAATTACGCCACGTCACAAATACTTCACGATCGGGCAGCACAATTTCGCCGACGGCGATCAGATCAAGGTCCAAAGTTCGCTGCCCCCAGCGCGTGTCACGCTCTCTGCCGAACTCCGCTTCAACACGATGCAGTATCTCTAAAATCTCGTCTGGATTGCCAGAACCAGACAATACTGCAGCCGAATTTATGTAGTCAGGGCCAGCATCTACAGGGAAACATGGCGTTTCATAAAATCGGCTGGCCGACTCTACTTGCAGCGGCGAATCATCCAACCGCGCAAGCGCCGCGCGCAGGGTCATCTGAGGGTCTCCGACGTGACTTTTCACGTTCCCCCCCAGGGCAACCAACACTTTTGCACCCCTTTGTGATGCATTTCGTTTGCCTTTATGCAAATGTATGACTTGCGGCACTGGTTTTTCCCCCTATTTTGCGCGCCAGTTTCGCCGGTATTTGACCACTCCGCCAGTCACTCCTGGCAAAAGCATTGGTGAAACGCATAATCGGAAGGATTGTAAATGTTCTACAGAGACGAACGGCTGGCGCTGTTCATCGACGGGTCGAACCTTTATGCGGCAGCTAAGTCGCTAGGTTTTGACATCGACTATAAGCTCCTGCGTCAAGAGTTCATGCGTCGTGGCAAGTTGCTGCGCGCGTTTTATTATACCGCCCTATTGGAAAACGACGACTACTCGCCCATCCGTCCTCTTGTTGACTGGCTGCATTACAACGGCTTCTCAATGGTGACAAAACCGGCAAAAGAATACGTCGATAGCCAAGGCCGCCGTAAGGTAAAGGGCAACATGGATATCGAACTTTGCGTCGATGCCATGGAGCTGGCCCCCTCGGTCGATCACATCGTGCTGTTCTCAGGCGATGGTGATTTCCGTCCGCTGGTCGAAAGCCTGCAACGTAAGGGTGTCCGGGTATCGGTCGTTTCGACGATTCGCAGCCAACCACCGATGATCGCAGATGAACTGCGCCGTCAGTGCGACAACTTTATCGAGCTGGAAGAGTTGAAAGACGTCATCGGCCGCCCGCCGCGCGAACCACGCGAGTTTGAGCAGGCAGAACCGGTGTCCGCCGAAGACTAAGGCGAGTCGATTGCTAAAAAAGAGCGCCCCGCCGGATTTTCTGACGGGGCGTTTTTCGTTTGCAACGTTCTGGTGACTCTTTAACGCCACCCTTCTCACCCAGACCTTTTGTATTTGATATCGAATACCGTCCGTTTGTGTCACTCATTCACCCGAACCAGCCCCACGCGTTCCTGCACTGAACCCGGAAGTTTTACGTCCCAGACCAAACCCAGTTTTTCCGTTGCGGCAATAAGCCAATACCCCGGGTCGACCTGCCCATTTTCCACGCCAAGTTTCGCAGAATGCGGAAAAGCATGATGGTTACCATGCCAGTTTTCCCAAAGGTGATCAGCCCCAGTCCTGGCAGGTTATATCCTTGAACCTGCAAGCCTTCTATTCTCCATCCTTGCTGGCCCTTTTTGTGCGCGAAATGCCCCACAAGCCAATGGCCAACCAAAGACACAAAAACCCTAAGAGAACACCCCCATAAAACCCATGCCCAACCGCCCAGCCAAAACAGCAAAAGTGCGACCGGAAGTTGTTGCAGCATCCATGTCCTCTCAAGGGCTTTGTAGACCCTATTCTGACCCACTCGATCCTCGAGAACGAAGTCAGGCGGGTGATAAAGCCTGAACTCACAACACAATTGCCACCATCCATCTCGGAAAAAACCGGCCCCATGCGCGGGGTGAGGCGGGCAAACTTCCTGTCACTGGTGCCAGTCTCTCATATCGTGGGCCTTTATCATGCCAACTGGACCGGCCATTCCGACAAGGGTTCCAAGCCAGACCAACCCGTACTCCAGCAACGGTTTTGTCTCGAAGCTTCGATGAATGAGAAGTCTGTGCATTCCAACAGAATGACCGCAGCAGATAGTAAGACCCGTAAGGCATACAAAAACGAAAACAGCATCTATTTGAGGAAAGAGGAAGGCACCAGATATTCCAGCCGCTCCATGCCCAAACAACCACAGAGCCTTGGCAGGAGAGTGTAAAAATCTCCCCGCTCGTGCCGATGTCTTCGCGCTTGCAACGATGCGCTCTGTTGAAACCAGCTCGCTCATCCCTGCATCATAGCACATCCATAACATTGGTCGAGATAGCAGACTCTATTGCCATGACATCCGCCGCCGGGCTTGGATGACTGCTCCGCCCCTAGACGTCGCAGCGCCAAGCGCCTAGGTCTGGCACAAGCCTACAGGATACCGCCATGCCCAAACCAGCCCTTACCCTATACCTCGCCGCCCCGCGCGGGTTTTGTGCCGGTGTCGACCGGGCGATCAAGATCGTCGAGATGGCGCTTGAAAAATGGGGCGCGCCGGTCTTTGTGCGCCACGAGATCGTGCATAACAAATTCGTCGTCGATAGCCTGCGCGACAAGGGCGCGGTGTTTGTCGAGGACCTGGCCGATTGCCCCGATGACCGGCCGGTGATCTTCAGCGCCCATGGCGTGCCCAAGGCAGTGCCAGCAGAGGCCGCGCGGCGCGAAATGGTCTTTGTCGACGCCACATGCCCACTGGTCAGCAAGGTCCACATAGAGGCCGAACGCCACGCCGCCAACGGGTTGCAGATGGTGATGATCGGCCATGCCGGCCACCCCGAAACCATGGGCACCATGGGGCAGTTGCCGGACGGAGAGGTTCTGCTGGTCGAGACCGCCGATGACGTCGCCGGGCTGGATGTGCGCGACGCGGGAAAGCTGGCCTATATCACGCAGACCACCCTGTCGGTCGATGACACCGCAGGCATCGTCGCCGCCTTGCAGGCCCGGTTTCCGGCCATCGTCGGCCCCCACAAGGAAGACATCTGTTACGCGACTACCAACCGCCAAGAGGCCGTCAAGGCGATGGCTCCCAAGGCCGACGCCATGCTGGTCATCGGCGCGCCAAATTCCTCCAACTCGCGCCGCTTGGTAGAGGTCGGGTCCGCCGCCGGGTGCAGCTATTCGCAACTGGTGCAGCGCGCGACAGACATCGACTGGCGGGCGTTAGATGGCATTAAATCCATCGGCATCACAGCCGGAGCCAGCGCGCCAGAGGTGCTGATAAACGAAGTCATAGACGCCTTTCGCGCCCGCTATGACGTGACGGTAGAAATGGTGGAAACCGCCGTCGAGAACGTTGAATTCAAGGTGCCGCGAGTGTTGAGAGAGACCGCGTGACGCATACACGCCTTTCCGTTTTCTATTCCATCCTGCTTGCTATCGCGGCCAGTGCAGGGGCCTTGTTTGCGATTGGGCCTGTTGGGTTCACCGCACAAACACCGGATGGCCCATTCTTTTGCGCGAAACTCCAGAGTTCCGGCAGTGATGATGACGCAATGATGTTGCTGTATTTGTTCTTCGCAGTCCCTGCTTTCATTCGCCTTATCCGTATGCGAAACTTAGTCGGGCGAGTCGAGATTGTCTGTTACCTTGCTGCGGTGGGCCTGGCGTTGACGGCACTTTGGCTGGCCCAATTGGACTGTGCCGAACCACTGTTTACCGCATTTGTCCTTCGCAGCCCGGCATTATTGACCGCCATTGCTGCTGCTGCACTTTCAATACCCCTCTTCCTGAGATTGCTCCGCTTCTCCTAATATGCCAATGCTGAATCAGCCTTGCCTTAATCTTGGCCTTGGAGGTTTCACATGATTTCGCTGCAATTTCTTCTGACCGCCCTGGTCGTCGTCCTCGCTCCCGGCACCGGCGTGATCTATACGCTGGCCATTGGGCTGGGTCGGGGCCGCTGGCCCGCCGTCATGGCCGCATTCGGCTGCACCATCGGCATCGTGCCGCACTTGCTGGCGGCCACCTTTGGGCTCGCCGCCCTGTTGCACACCAGCGCGCTGGCCTTTCAGATCGTCAAATTCGCGGGCGTCGCCTATTTGCTGTACCTCGCATGGCAGGCGCTGAAATCCGGCGGCGCGCTGGCGGTCAGCCGCGAGGCCGGGGCAGAACCCGGCTGGCGCATCGCAAGGCGAGGCGCGCTGATCAACATCCTGAACCCGAAACTGTCGATCTTCTTCCTCGCCTTGCTCCCCCCGTTTCTGTCTGGCACGGCAACCACCGCGACCCTCGAAATGATCACCCTTGGCGCGGTCTTCATGGTGATGACCTTTGCCGTCTTCGTCCTATACGGCATCTTTGCCGCAGCCGCGCGTGACTGGATATTGGCCAGCGAACGGGCTATGCGCTGGCTTAACCGTGGCTTCGCAGCCATATTCGCCGCCCTCGGCGCAAGACTGGCACTGGAACGCGCATGACCGATACCGAAACCATCTCTGTCTACACCAAATCCGCCGGTGACTATGCACGCGGCTTCGCCAGCAGCAAGAACCCGGATCAGGAACCCGATTACGTCGCCTTTGTCGCGAATATCCCCGCAGGTGGCCGCATTCTTGACCTAGGCTGCGGTCCAGGCCATTGGGCCGCGCGTTTCCGCGAAGACGGCTATGTCGCCGAGGCAACAGATGCCACCCAGGCGATGGCCGATCTGGCGCTCGACCGCTTTGATCTGACCGTCCGGGTTGAAACGTTCGAGGCGCTGAAACCAGAACCAATCTATGACGGCGTCTGGGCCAACTTCAGCCTGCTGCACGCCACCCGTGCCGACCTTCCGGGGCACCTATCGCGGCTGCATAGCGCGCTGAAACCTGGCGGGGCGCTGCATCTGGGCATGAAACTTGGCCAATCCGAAGGCCGCGACAAGCTTGGGCGGTTCTATGCCTATTACGACGAACCCGAACTGCAGGAAATGCTGACCACCGCAGGCTTTACAGTCACCCGCACCCGGCGCGGCAACGGCAAAGGGCTGGCCGGTGGCGACGAAACCTTTTTGATCGTGACCGCCCATGGCTGAGTTCTACGCCTACACAGACGGTGCCTGCAGCGGCAATCCCGGCCCCGGCGGCTGGGGCGCACTGCTGATCGCGCGCAACGGCGACATGGTGGTCAAAGAACGCCTCCTAAAGGGCGGCGAGGCGAACACCACCAACAACCGGATGGAACTGCTGGCGGCAATCGAGGCGCTGAATGCGCTGGGAAAACCCTGCGCCATCACCGTCATCACCGACAGCGCCTATGTGAAAAACGGCGTCACCGGCTGGATACATGGCTGGAAGCGAAACGGCTGGAAAACCAGCAACAAAAAGCCGGTTAAGAACGTCGAGCTGTGGCAACAGCTGGATGAGGCCCAAGCGCGCCATCAGGTGACATGGGAATGGATAAAGGGCCACGCAGGCCACGAAGGCAACGAACGCGCGGACGAGTTGGCCCGCGCCGGAATGGCACCCTATAAGCCAAAGAAATAGCCGATGGTCCCGCCTGAGATTGTCCGGTTTTGGCCCAAGAAGACACGCAGATCAGCCTTGCTCAGGTTGGAAAACCTCCTCAATCGTAACTCCGAATAGACGAGCCAAGCTGAACGCAAGAGGCAGGCTCGGATCATAACGGCCTCGTTCCAGGGCGTTGACTGTCTGTCGAGATACATGGAGTTGCTCGGCCAGATTGGCCTGTGACCAATCGCGCGCCTTTCGTAACTCCAGAATTCGGTTGTTCATCCGTAGCGCACTCGTCCCAGTAACACCCCAATGACCCATAAGGTCGCCATGATGGGCCAAACGACGAACATTGAGAGTTTGGGAAGTCCGGTGCCTTCAAGAAAGCCGTAACTGAATGTAATCAAAGCCGTTCCCGCGAAGGCAAGCGCCAAAGCCTCGAACTGCAATTTGCGCTGCAACTCATCCATTTGGCTAATGCTTCTGACTATTGCCCCGCAGATAAAAACCGCAGGCAGCATAGGTACCAGTGAGAGCATGATGCGAATAATTTGACTTTCGATGTCATGACTCAATATCGAATTTGAAATGAACAATGAGGCCACATAGACCACAAACCCTATTGCCAAAGCGAAATATAGTCGTCTCATAGGATGCCTCTTGTAAAGTACGCTTTACATATCGTGGATGGGCGCAAAATTGTCAAGCTTGCTTTACATA
>Ga0315339_1003833_pt1 | contig 10254 bp, 8 predicted proteins | sample ASW17metaG_FD_204514 | JGI IMG/M metagenome (GOLD analysis project Ga0315339, IMG submission 204514) | Ammonia-oxidizing marine archaeal communities from Pacific Ocean, United States - ASW #17 | ecosystem: Environmental > Aquatic > Marine > Oceanic | place: USA: California | collected 2016-12-05
AACACCGAGGCCTTGCCCTTCAACCGTGACGTTATTGGCTCCCAATTGGTCCGGCGTTACGCCCTCAACCAGTAGCGTGCCGCTCCCAGCTTCAATCAGCGTACTACCACCCTCAACTTCCGAAATCGTTATCTTTGAGGCATTCTGGGCACCACCAAATCCTGACAAATCAATGGTATCCTGCGCGGGATTGAAGTCAGAGATCGTATCAGCGCCTTCTTCACTGAAATTCTGAATAAATGTATCCCTTCCCTCGCCACCTGCGAGAGTGTCATCGCCAGCACCACCTGTAAGGGTATCTTCGCCAGCACCACCTGTAAGGGTATCATCGCCTCCCGCGCCCCTGAGAGTGTCATCGCCCGTACCACCTTCAAGGGTATCATCACCCCTGCCACCACCAAGGGTATCATCACCCGCGCCGCCAGCGACAGTGTCATCACCATCGCCACCAGCAAGGGTGTCGTTGCCCGCGCCACCAGTAAAGTTCTGGTCACCGCCAAATCCACGTAAGTTAAGATCATCCCCCTGCTGGTCAGCCGCTGCGTCGCCAAGGACACTTTCTAGAGTATCGCCAGGTTCAAAAGTGATTGCATTCCCATCAATCGTAACATTATCAGCACTCAATTGGTCCGGCGTAATATTTGCGACAAACAATGTGTTACCGGTCCCACCATCGATTAGCGTCCCGCCATTCTCTGCTGTGACCGAGATCTCGGAAATGTTTCCCAATCCCCTTATATCAATTGTGTCCTCTGCAGGGTTAAAGTCCGTGATATCATCACGGCCTGACAAACTAAAATCCTGAACAAACGTGTCGCTACCCGCACCACCTGTTAAAGTATCGGTACCCCCGCCTCCAACGAGTACATCGTCGCCAGCGCCACCGTCTAGGCGGTCTCTACCTCTGCCGCCGTCAAGATAATCGTCGCCCTCACCACCATCGAGGTAGTCCTTGCCTCTCATTCCTGCGAGGTTGTCATCACCGTCGCCACCGTCGAGAGTGTCATGGCCCATGAAGCCTGCAAGGGTGTCATCACCCGCGCCGCCGTCGAGCTCATCATTGCCGATGCCGCCCTTGATTTGATCATCGACTTGGCGACCGGTAAAAAACGACCTAACGTTATCGAAAAAATCCTGAATTCCCGAAGCCATCCGACCCTCACATTTGTTCTAGGTTTAAATTCAAATTGAACTCCAAAACAAGGCGTCCCACTGATATGGTGTTTAATTTTTATGCCATATGAAGCCTACACGTCATAGGAGAACATTGGGAGTCAAAATTATGGAAGAGAACGAGCACCTATCGCTTAAATTCTACACCCTGAATGAATTTTAGAAATGCCCCAATGTTCTAATTGTTGTCCAGTGAGTAGAATTACACCTTACTTGCTTGTCGCTATATAGACACCGCTCCAGTTGGAGCCCGGTGGATCAGCTTCATATTGGGCAATGCGAGCTTCGTAGAGATTGTAAAGGTCGGTCAGGCCGAAGGGTTCACCGAGGACTCGGCACTCCTTGAGCTTGGCCATGGCCTGTTCCCATCCTTGGTGTCGATAGGCGGTGATCATCTGTTCGTGATTATCTTTCAAAATCCTGAAATCACATTCTTGCGCCATCTCTTCATCACCGAGTAGGGCGAAAATGTTTACCCCAACTGTCTTACCCTTAACCTGTATTAGGTCCAATTCGATGGTTGCCAAGCCGGGAACCTGTGCCCGGGTTTCTGAACCCAGGACCACATCTACGCCATAAAACTTACTTTGCCCCTCAAGCCGGGCCGCCAAGTTGACAACATCGCCAAGCACAGAATAGTCAAAACGCTGCTCCGAACCCATATTGCCAACTACCGCAATACCAGTATTCAATCCAAATCCACATTTCAGAGGAATGTGATTACGGCCCTCCTCTTCTGCTTCCTTCGCAAGCGTCTCATTCAGGGCCACTATCCTATCAAGCATTGCTAGTGCCGATAGAGAGCTGTGACGAGCATGCTCTGGGTCATCGATGGGAGCGTTCCAAAACGCCATAATGCAGTCACCCATGTATTTATCAACTGTGCCTTGTCGTTCTAAAATTTCATGGGTCATTGGTGTCAATAGCCTGTTAATAAGGCGGGTAAGGCCAACGGCGTCGAATTGTTCTGATATAGTGGTAAATCCACGGACGTCGCAGAAAAGCAGGGTCACTTCTCGCTCTTCACCACCCAGCTGTAGCGCCCGCGGATTCGCGACAACGCGCTCAACCATTTGCGGCGACAGATACTTGGAAAATGCGGACCGGGTCTGGCGACGTTCCGCTTCTTCCTTGACATAGCTAATATAGGTCAAAACCGTATAAAGAAGCAGGATGGAAATGGCAGCATATCCAGCGTCGAGTAGCATCTGGTGTTCGGTAAATAAATACCATGAAAAGCTGCCAGCACCGCCGGTCAAGGCAAAAAACAACATCATGGTCCATTTAGCGCCAACCCACGGCACCAAAATGATCATCGCCAATCCACCAAAAAGGATCAGCGCCATTTCGGCGGCATTGAAATAATTGGGCCGGGAAAGCCACGCCTTATGTAACGCCGCCTCGATCAGCTGCACATGTACCTCCACCCCTGGCATTACTGGATCTGTAGGAACGGCGCGAATATCTACAAGCCCCACCGCCGAGGTGCCGATAATAGCCAGCTTGCCCTTTAGCAATGACGGATCGGCGGTGCCGTTTAAAACATCCACGGCGGAGACGTACTTGGATTTGTCGCTTATGGAAAAATACGGCCATACACGACCTCGGCTGTCGGTGGGCAACTGCAAATCTTTGCTGACACCGAGAAATGTGATCCCGGCTCTGTTAGCTTTGACCAAAATAGTCTTTCGGTTGAAAGCAACCCTAAGGATCTCAATGGATAGAGTCGGGTAAAGGTCTTCTTCATAGACAAACAGAGTTGGCACCCTTCTCACAGTACCGTCCAATTCAGGAGCCAACGAAAAAATTCCAACCCCGGCAGCTGATTTTTCAAGCAACCTAACGTTACGGACTAGCGTTTGAACCTGCGGTAAGAAGGCCGATGGGGTTACGTTCTTTCCTTGTTTCAGGAGAGCCACGGATGTCTTGATCGGTGAGGCATTTAATTTCTTTGTTTTTAACGTTTTCCAGTAGCCGGCCTGGCCTAGAACAACCCGACTTTCCCTAATTGCCCTGGCAAAAACCGAATCATTACTAGGAAGGGCTCGAAGCTTTGCCGCGGTTGCCTCGTCTAGGCCAACCACTGTGTCTGGAATTTCGGCTGGGTTCATCCTATCCGGTTCGGCGAAAACAATGTCGAAACCAACGAGTACGCTTCCCATTTGCTTCAGATTGTACAGCAGCCTAGCAATGATCGTACGTGGCCATGGCCATTGGCCGACCTCGTTCAAACTTTCTTCGTCAAGATCAATAATCGTGACGGGCTTACCTTGAGGTGGCGGAATATCGCGCGGCTTTAACTGTTGATAAAAGTCAAATGTTTTAAGTCGCAAAAATTCAATGGGATAGGGATCCAAGTGATAAATGAAAAGAAAAATCGCCAACAGAGCTATTCCCACCAGACGCTCAAAGCTGAAAACTGAGTGCAGAAGTTTAACCATTTATTCATTACCCCAGGTCAAATTCCGCGGACACATAACATTCGCCCTCATTAATGAATACTCCGCAGCCACCTATGTCGCGCGATTATACTCACTCCTTGACGATGAACCGGCGGGGCCTTGAACATTTTATGAAACAATCAAACGTGACAAGCGGGTAATACAATTATTAACAGAAATCACGACAAACTACCTTGATCGGATTACCTGGGGATGTCCCGCTGGATATTGAAAAGTTGAGGTGGGTGTCGCTCTCCTGGAGCCGGTAGGCTCCGGATGCTTCAAGCCCAAGAGGGAGAACGACACCATACAAAAGGATATTCAAAGTTCGACCAGCCCGATAGCTTTTGTAACTTAATCAAAATGACTTAACAAAACTCATACTTAATGAATGATTACGATAGGTCTCGCTAGCCAATTTCGATTTATTACGTTCAAAAGAGTAGCCGGATAAAATCACAATGCCTGGAATTAGATTAATGGCTGTGGCCTGAAGACCCACGTTAAAGTTGTGATCGTCACGGTTTGTATTTCCTCCAGGCTCATAATCCGTGTAATTACGGTAATAATAAGAAAAAGTAGGACCAAATTCTATATTCTCCAATACTTCATTACTAAATTCCGCGCTAAAACCGATCTCATAATATAAATCCCTCAATCCATCTGAGCCCCGTCCATTCTTAGCCCTATTGTAGGTGACATTTGGAGAAAATATAAACTTGTCTCTATGTTTCGGTGCTTGATATTCGAATACTCCAGAACCTGTAAAAATCCATGCATCTTTTCCGGGTGTTTCATTCCAAAAGTCTACATGATAAAAACTCATATCAGCGGTCCGTAGGAGACCTTTTTCCAGATTTAAAAAATTAAAAAGAGTGCCCACAGAATAGGAAAAAGAGTCGCGTTTATTCTGATCAGTTGTTAACCGGTCGAACAAAACTGCAGTTCGTACTTTCCACTTCTTAGAGATATTCAAAAGTGGACCAAATTGTAGAGCTACAAGTATAAGATCGCTGGTTGGATCATTATGATTATAATCGGCATAAATTTGTCCGGTTATTTGGTATTTTAATTTTCCTAATACTCGTTTTTGATCTAACGTAAGAACAATAGATCCGTTGTGTTCCGCCCGGTTCCCATCTCCTTCTGGGTTTAGTGCACCATTCGAATCAATCCTAGCTCCAAGAACTGCTGACAGATTTGTTTTTGGTGGACTAGATAAATCACGAAGTCTCCCAATTTTTATTTTCCACTGTTCATTATTTGGTTCTAAGAGTTTCAATCTTTCGTAGGTTGCAATGGCAAGATCTATTTTTCCTCTTTTTTCCACGTTTTTAGCATATTGAAAATTTGTTTGTATATCTCTTGGTTTTTGCAGCAACTTCAGAAATAAAACTCGTGACTCATCGCAATTAGTGTCTTGAACACAACTCTTTATCATCTCGAGGATATTTATGTTGCTTTGAGGGTTCTTTTCACCCGGAGATGAAGTTACGGCATTTCCAGGTGAATACAGGTTCGCGGTTATTAGGATAATCATGACCGCGAAAATAATTAGTCGTGATCGATCCATCATCTCCGGCCTTATAGCTTGAACAAACAGAGGCTTTTTAGGATCTAGTTCTTTTTTTCTTCAACTTTTTAGCTTCTTTCGCCTTCTTCCTTGCTTTTTTAGCCGCCGCCTTTGCGCTCTTGGACGCCTTTTTAGCCGCCGCCTTTGCGCTCTTGGACGCCTTTTTAGCCGATGCGGAGGCTTTCTTGGCCGCCGCCTTTGCGCTCTTGGACGCCTTTTTAGCCGATGCGGAGGCTTTCTTGGCCGCCGCCTTTGCGCCCTTGGACGCCTTTTTAGCCGATGCGGAGGCTTTCTTGGCCGCCGCCTTTGCGCTCTTGGAGGCCTTTTTAGCCGATGCGGAGGCTTTCTTGGCTGCCGCCTTTGCGCCCTTGGACGCCTTTTTAGCCGATGCGGAGGCTTTCTTGGCTGCCGCCTTTGCGCCCTTGGACGCCTTTTTAGCCGATGCGGAGGCTTTCTTGGCCGCCGCCTTTGCGCTCTTGGACGCCTTTTTAGCCGATGCGGAGGCTTTCTTGCCTGCCGCCTTTGCGCCCTTAGACGCCTTTTTAGCCGATGCGGAGGCTTTCTTGCCTGCCGCCTTTGCGCCCTTAGACGCCTTTTTAGCCGATGCGGAGGCTTTCTTGCCTGCCTTATTAGCTCCCTTAGACGCCTTTTTAGCGGATCCAGAGGCTTTCTTGGCTACCTTCTTAGCTCCCTTAGACGCCTTTTTAGCGGATCCAGAGGCTTTCTTGGCTACCTTCTTAGCTCTGGGTTTTTCTACCTTGTCTCTTGTTATCGTTTTTCGTTTCTTCGTCCTTTCCTTCTTTCGGGCTTCTCGTTTTTCAACCTTTTCCTTCTTTCGGGCTTCTCGTTTTTCAACCTTTTCCTTCTTTCGGGCTTCTCGTTTTTCAACCTTTTCCTTCTTTCGGGCTTCTCGTTTTTCAACCTTTTCCTTCTTTCGGGCTTCTCGTTTCTCAGCTTTTTCCTTCTTTTCCTTCTTTCGAGCTTCTCGTTTCTCAGCTTTTTCCTTCTTTTTCTTATCTCGAGCTTCTCGTTTTTCAGCCTTTTCCTTCTTTTCCTTATCTCGAGCTTCTCTTTTTTCAGCCTCTTCCTTCTTACTTCCTAAAGCTTGTCGTTTTTCAGCCTCTTCCTTCTTTCTTCCTAAAGCTTGTCGCTTTTCAGCATTTTCTTTTTTTATATCACTTATTTTCTCAACTTCTTCTCTATTTTTGCTAATTATTTTAGTATCTTTACTTCCAAACTCTTGTAAATTTGAGAGCGGCTCAAAAAGCTTTTCTAACTCCGGTGTCGGAGGTGCCGCTGGCGTAGGTTGCGTCTTTTTTGTGACTACTGTCGTTGCCGAGTTGATCGTTGCGACGCGCCTGGTCGCACCCTGGAGATTTTTCACATCAACTGCGCCACGTCTAAGAACGACAGTAGAGGCACCATTACGAGAAACGAACAAATCAAATTTTGTACCCCTCACTCCAATCGTAGCAGTAGGCGTTCGAATTTGATAAGATTCTGAGGGCAAAGACCCCGAAACAAAGGTAAACAGACCCTTCACAGCCGTTAGGACCACCTTGCCCTTGGTGGCGTTGGCGTCGAAAACCATTTCGTCCAAAACCAGCTGCGATTCCGGACCAACTACCAAAATGGTTTCATCAAGGAATATGAATTCCGTAGCACTAACGGAATTTGTCTCGATTAATTCCTGTTGAAAGACCGCATCGCTGACTCTAATGGTTCTAGAATTAACATCAAGCGACCCTTTGACGACATTGATCGCTTCAACCGCAAGGCCGATTTGAGTATTGTCACCGCCATAGACGCCAACGTCATCTCGTTCCTCAGCTTTGACATTCGAAATAGTTATTTCTTGTAGAAGGCAAAGGGCGATGAGATATGAGATGCATCCTATCGCGCACTTTTTCCTACGTATGGCTGTCCTAACAGTCATCTATTTCCCAATCTGGCTATACAGAGGATTAAAAGTATACATCGTCAAACATTGACATGGCATTGTAAATTTACACACACAATCCCGACACGTTCGCCGTCCGTTTCGGCTACGCGGCGGCGGTATGGCGCCCACATGAACGGCGATTACGCTCGAGCCCGGGTCAAGTCCGAGAACTGCTGGATATTTTGGTTTTGGTTGCATTGGCTGAGGTTTTGGTGGTGAGGCCGTTTCGGTCCTCGTATTCCTGATCGAGTTACTGTCTGACGGCCGCCATGTGACGGCGCTCGAAGTCACTTACCCTGATTGCCCGTCAGCGCTCGGCGGCGCGGATCATGGCACCGAACATAAACTTGGGCACGGCCTTCTCGCCGAAGGTGTTGGGGATGATCTTGAGGCGCTGGCGCTCCAATCGCGGAAAGCAGGTCTCGATCGCCTTGATGATGCCATCCGCCCCGTCCCTAATGATCAGCAGCGGGTCGCCTAAACCCCGTGAGCGCATGTCCTGGAAGAAGGCGCTCACCTCCTTGGCGTCTCCCTTGAAACCACCTATCAGATGAAGCAAGACCTTCGTCCCGCCCGACGTGAAGCCCCAGGCCGCCAGCACCGGCTCGCGCCTTTGATCAGGGCGGATCAATCACCGCCGTCCTCATGCCGCGCATGGTGGCGAAATGCCAGTCAGTATATATCGAGAAAGGCTGTCTGTCTCCGGCCCAGGCTTACGCCCGGACCTCCACCCGACAGCCAAAGCAGCGTAACGAGGAAATTATGAAACCCGACCGGCAGGCCCGAACTGTAGCTTAAATTACCCGCGAATCTATCCAACGAATGGGGAGTGGCTCAAACATACTGTCAAATCTGGAAAATTCAACACAGGGAACACCAAGTCATCCTCACGCGGTTATGCGTCTGTGTAATCGTCCTAGTGGGTTCTAGAGGGTGTTTGAGTGGAGGTCTGTATCATCTACAGGATTTGATGGAAGGTAAGTTTGGAGAAGTTCCAGCAAAGGGTGTCAAGTAGGTGAAATACATTCTGGTCATTCTGATGACGATGGGTGTGGTGGGAGAGAAACCCAAAACCATCGAGATGCGTATTCCTCAAGAGGACCGTGAGGAATGTCTAAAGTCTGCAGAAACCTTCAAGTTCTCTTTACCTATACCGATGGTGACGGTTTCTACGGAGACACATTACGAACTCCGTTTGAAGGATGAGGAACCAGAAATAAGGGGTGTGAAAACCTGATAGGGAAGTTTCACGATATCCCCTCTAGTTTAAGAGGGTAGGGGTGTTCCCTGAGATTTCTCACTTAAAGGTGAGATGGTTTTGTAGGTCTATGGTACCTACCCATTAGATTTTTGGGGTGGGTTATGTCCGAGAGATATCCGAGTATTCCCTCAGATGAACATATACCTTGAGGTCTCGTCTGGATTTCGTTTTATGTTCTCTACGAAATCTACGGTCGCTTTCCCTATTAGGATACAACCTCACCAATTAACATAACGGGTTTAGTGTTCATAAAATTAGGTATGTCGTTTACCGCAGGGTCAATTTTGGCCATTGCCGCATCCATTTCAAACTGGTTTTCAAACACTATGGTTGCGATGGCATAATATGGAGGAGGAACATCTGGTCCTCCAGCAATGCCTTTTGTGACAAGTGTGCTCTTGATATGGGCACCAATCATCGCCCCCACCAGAAACAGGTGCTTATCAACATAGTAATCAAAATCAAAATTAGTATAGTCAGAAATTAGTTATAAGACTTGGAGAGAAAGTGACATTCTTGTGTTCCCTTTTTTCATTATTCCCCCGCACTTCCGATTAGTGCGGCAAGGATCAGGCAGAGTGTGGCGGTCAGATTCCTCATAGGCAAAGTCTGACAGGAAATGTGTAAGAGAAGGAGTCTGGTGTGGAGATCTTCTCTCAGGTGACCTTCTGGGCAACGAACCCCGAAGCACCCTTGCCCCTCGCACGGCGTATGACGTATCCCTTCATTCCCAGGCGGATACTCTTGTCATCCCTTAAGTTCGCGAGTGCTGCGACGAGTGCGTCTGCGACAGGGTCACGGACTTCCTTGGGGGTCTTGGACTGAGTTTTCATCCACTTACCAAATGCTTCCTCAGCGATATCATCACCGACGCTCTTACGGAGAGCATTGAGTTTGCGAATCTGACCTTTTGTTAGAGTGGAGTGATCGATGGACATGCCATTTCCTTCTGTAAATGGGGGGGGATGATGCGCGATTGAAACCTGGTAAAGTTGTACTCAACACCCTTTGTAGTTCCTACGGACATTTTTTGGGGAGTTTAAATGATAAAATGCTGGATTTAGTAATTGGGTCCAAATAAACGTACTCATGTTCAATCTCATATTCTAGATAATATCTTATTTGTTTTTATTTACATGACTCTTTTATTACATTATTTTCTAAGAACTTCCATCCCGACGCACAGTTTCGAACAGTAGTAATTATATTTTGAGACAAAGTATGAATGCTTATCAGACGATTGAATTTGATACGTATATCAATTAAGAGTTGTATCTTTATGTAATTATTTGGGAAGTGATAATTTTAATTCTTTGGTATCTGAAATAAGAGATCTCTCCAGAATTTTAAGAGAATTTATGGCAGGTTAAAATTTAGATGTAATAAAATTATTTACATGGAGTTTATCTATCGTCGGATACCACATCTCATTTGATGAAGCCTTTAAACCTTTGTCAAAGAAACTTAACGGGATACCTTTTTTTATTAATTTTAAGAAAAATATCTTTTGTTCCTTCATTCACCTCTCTTTCAGACATGCCTTCAAATGAACCAGAGTGAAAACCCAACCGACCATTTACCCCGACCAAACGGTTCTTTCCTGCTGCAAAAGTGATTGTGCATGCCTACTGTCAGACGTCAACGTCTATGGGTTGGATTGAGTTGATTTCATAAGGGAGGATTTCTGGTTCATCTTCGTGACCGAAGGGAGCGAAGATGAGACAGAAATCAAAGAGCCGGAACGACCCTGCGGAGAGAACGGTACGGGATATCCGCCGCAAGACACGCAAGCAGTATTCTGCTGAGGAGAAGATCCGGATCGTGGTTTAGGGTCTACGCGGGGAGGAGAGCATCGCCGCTTTGT
>Ga0315339_1003834_pt1 | contig 10252 bp, 4 predicted proteins | sample ASW17metaG_FD_204514 | JGI IMG/M metagenome (GOLD analysis project Ga0315339, IMG submission 204514) | Ammonia-oxidizing marine archaeal communities from Pacific Ocean, United States - ASW #17 | ecosystem: Environmental > Aquatic > Marine > Oceanic | place: USA: California | collected 2016-12-05
CCACGGGTCGTGGGATCTCTCGATGACCAACCATCACAGCAAGCTCTACCCAAACCCCGACGACCCCGGGAGCCCGGAGATCGCCTCCCGGTACAACGGCGACTACGCCATCAATGCCTACATCGATGCGGGTGTCCCCCCCGAGGAACTGGTCATGGGTGTGCCTTTCTACGGTCGAGCCTGGGGTGGTGTCGGCCCGACCGCCAACGGGCTCTTCCAGGCAGGCACGTACGTGCCACCTGGAACCTGGGACGACTGGTCCAGTGGTGACACCGGCATGAATGACTTCTTCCAGATCGAGGACTTCATCGCCGGAGGTCTCTACACCCGGTACTGGGATGACACATCGAAGGTTCCATGGCTCTATTCACCCAGTGAACACGGCGGCCATTTCATCACCTATGACGATGCGGAGTCGATCCAGCACAAGGTTGACTACGTGGAGGCCAATGAGCTGGGCGGAATCATGTTCTGGGAAATCACCGGTGACAGGAACCAGACCCTGCTGGACGTGATCAAGCAGTTGATCGACTAGTCGAGCCTTCGGATGCGGATGTCGCGGTAAGACACGACGTCACCGTGATCCTGCAGCGCGATGTGACCTGAATCCCGGGTTCCGTAGTCGGGCATGTCCTTGAACTTGCTGCCGGCGACCAGTTCATTCCAACTGGTTGAATGCAGGCGATAGGACACCACGCGTACGCCGTTGAGCCAGTGCTCGACATCATCTCCACAGATCACGATCCGCGCCTTGTTCCACTGGCCCGCTGGATGCACGACACCCTCTGAAGCCGCGTGCAAGGCGTAGTTGGATCCTGCGCAGGTCAGCCTGTTCTTCCCGTCGTAATGACGTTCATCGTCAAGGACCTGCATCTCGGGTCCGGTCTGCCAGACCTGGTCATACCCCTCCTCGGCCACGTTGTAGAAAATACCGCTGTTGCCATTGGGCTGCACCTTCCACTCCAGTTCCAACTCGAAGTCGTCGTACTGCTCCCGGGTGATGATGTCCCCTCCAGGGCCTGTCCGCGTCAGGTTGCCCTCTTCGATCGTCCAGCCGGCAGGTACGCTGTCCTTCTTGAATCCTCGGAAGTGATCAAGGGAATGACCAGAGAACAGTACCTCCCAGCCTGGTCCACCCGTCGATCCATGAGACTCCAGGGCATCGATGCTGCGTACCGATCCAGCAACTCCCTTCAACTGTGATTGCAGTCGTCGCGTGGTCGACAGGTCCATCGTGACCGTTGCAAACGGCATCGCACACCAGTGACCGCTCCCCCCGTCAACGTCTACTGCCAACTGCATCAGGGGTCGGGACAGGTTGCCACCATGGAAGGGTGTGATCCGCCATTCAACATCCTTCGGGACGAGAAACCGTGATCCTTCGGCCTCTCCCTCCGGAAGGCGATTGACCTTGAACTCCATCGGGAAACTGCTTGGCTGCAGGCATGGCACGGACTCCCATTCTCGAAGGCCGATCTCCATCGCCATCGACAGTTCAAGAGCCTGCTTGCCGCTGATGCGTGTCTGGAGCAACCATCCTGCATCATCCATGTCCGCCACGGCAAGGGTCAGGTCATTTCCTCTCCCGTCGGTTCCAGGACCTGCATGCGCAGCAGCGGCAACAATCCATTTCAGGTTGGTGGACGGAGTGACGGCAACCGGTGGAAGACCCTGGACCATGATGACGGCTGCAGGCCCCTCCTCCATCACCTGATTCCTGGGTGCAGAAGAACAAGACCCGCAGGCCAGGAGGCACAGGATCGATGGCAGGATGAGCAACAGGTTCAAGGGCATGGGGGATCCTCCAGGACATGCATCCTGTCGGTCATGCAGGCATTCGTCAACCCGTGTTCAGGAATCGCTCTCGTCCACTTCAATCGTGTTGCGTCCAAGGCCCGGAATCATGGCAATCTGCTGGTCCGTCAGGAGCATTTCCATCATGATTCGTGCCCAGTCGTTCAACTGCACTCGCTGGTACCTGAGCGTTTCCATCTTCAGGTAGCTACGCATTGCATCTGCATCTGGAGGCCATGATTGTTCATTTTTCTGGCGTGCACGAACCTGCTCCAGCATCTGGTCGGTCAAGTTTCGGTAGTCGCTGCGATATTCGAAGGCGATGTCATTGACACCCATACGCTGCTGGTCCGAGAGATCATCCATTTCCATGACCGCCGCAATCTGTTCATCAGCCGGCTTGTCATCCTCGAACACATCCGGATAGGCCTTACGCTCGTAGAGGTTCCGCATCGCCTCGACCTCGGTATCCGGCAACCTTGAGACAACACCCTCGTAGACCGAACGGTTGAGTTCTCCCATGCGGGATGCGATTTCGGTCATCTTGCTCCGAGACTGCTGCCACTTGTTTCGGAGCATTTCCCGAAGTTCGTCGGACATCCCCGATGCGTCCTCGGACCAGAGACGCTGCTCGAGATCCTTTGTTGTTTGAAGTTCCCGCTCGATGGAATCCATGTCCGAAGTGCAGGCGGCGTTGTACCCGATCATCACCTCGATCAGTTCTTCACGTGTTTCAGGCTTGAGCGTCTTGGGGTCGATGGCGAGAATGATTTCACCAAGGTCGATGGCAGCTTCAGACTGCCCCCGGAGTGACCAGTTTCCCAGCCAGATCCTGCTACGACGCCTGGAGCGATCATTTGAAATCCTGATCTGCTCGAGCAGTTCAGGCATCGTGTTCTCGGGGAGGACCAGTTGCATGTCCTGAAAGAAGGAGTCCTCTGCCGCCTTGAGTTTCGGCAGCAGTTCGTCACTCATTTCTTTTCGCAATTGACGGCGTTCCCGCCAGTTCCCCTCTTCCCCGAGGTTCTCGAATCCCTCAACCATGCGACGGTCGTATTCGTCGGCCATGGACTCGTAGGTAATGTTGTACTCCTCGTAGAGGGATTCAAGCATGCCCTGGTCCATGTTCTCCAGCTCAAGCCAGGCCGAGAATTGCTCGATGCTCGCTGGCTCCATGGGGGACATCGGGAACTCGTAACTCCTGCCACCAGAAGCGCTCGCAACGGATTCAGACCTGCGCTGCCATGAATTTCGACCACGTTCCTGCTTCTCGCCCTCGTCGCCCTCGAACAGGGCAAGTTGCTCTGGTGTCAGCATCGAGGCGATCGTGCTGTCGACGCCACTGACCAGGCGATCGACTCGCTCGGCTACCTGCCTGACACGCTCGTCATGCTTGCCCGGCTCGCGATTATCATCGCTGAACATGCCCGCCGTTCGATAGGCCCGCTGGTCCTCGACCGCATCTGCAACCCGTGGGAAGTTCGATTTCCACCCCGCCCTGTACTCCTTCCGGGCCTGCTCAAGTGCCTGTTCCTGGTCGTCGTTGATTCCATCGAGTTTCATGGCACGCTTGAATCGCCCATCACCCCAGCCGACCTTCCCGGCCTGCTCGGAATACACCCGCCCTGCATACTCGATGGTCATGTCAAGCCAGAGATCCGGTGGAAGAACTTCCTCCAGCTGCCGAGCAGTACGCAGGTTCATCCTGCTCATCTTCTCGGCTGTCTTCTGGATGTCCTTGGACTTCTCGTCAAAGAACGCCGCCATCCTCAACTCGAAGTCCTCTTCCTGGGCCATGGCCATCATCGACTGCATGTCCATGTTACGAATGCCCAGTTCGTCCACCAGGTCAAGCACGGCTTTCACCATGGCTTCAATGTCATCCTGGAACTCCTTGATCAGCCTCATCGCCTGAACCTCGAGTTCATCGAGAATCACGTGAACCTTGTCCAACTGTTCCTGGGAGAGATCCTGCCGATCAATCCACTCGTGCATTGAAAATGAAATGCCCTCGTTCATTCGGGAGGCCAACATGAAGTGAGGCATGAGGTAGTTGGCCAGAAGACGACGACGGCGGAACCGCTCGAGGCTCGCCAACTGGCTCTCGATATCCAGCATGTTGATGCTGTCAAAGAAGGCGGAATCGATCCGGTTGATCTCGTCGTAGATCCCAAGTGCAAGCTTGACAAGCTCCTCAAGTTCCTTGCGTTCGGGTATGGAGATCTGCCCACGTCCAAATGTCCAGATCCGCTGGCCCATGCCAATGCCACGATCGATCAGTTCCGCGACGTCTCGATCAAGCAGCTGCTCAACCTCTGCCGTGTACCGCTCGTAGATAGGCATGAGGGCAGCCTGCTGGGCCCGTGAGAGTTCCAGGTCCTCGGAGAGATCACGAAGGTCCTCGATGCTCATCGCCTGGATAAGAAAGGTCGATCGTCTCTGAGCCAGGGCCTGGGGCTGTACCAGCAGGGTGGCCAGGAAGCCGATCACGATCAGCATTGACGTACTCTTGAATCTCGACAGGCTGGACATCACTGTTTCTCTCCTTGCTGTTCATGCCAGCAGGACCCCGGCGCCGCTTGCTGGAACTAAATGGGTGTACATCATATCCCAGGACGATTCCAAACCCCTCAATTTCAATGAAAAACGACACGGGACCCAGAAGGCCCCGTGTCGTACAGGTGGTCATGACTGTCTTTGGGCGATCAGGCCGCGAGATTTGGACGATTCTTCCCAACCGTCCGTTGCTCGGGTGTCGCGCGTCGCTCCGGCTCTGTTTCAAGCCGATGGATGAGCTCTGCGGGCGTTGTTGCCCAGAGGTCTGCACCGATTTCCTCGGCAAGACCCTCAGCCCTGTTGAAGACTCCGCCGCCGACGACCATCTGCATCTTCGGGCAGGCACCGATCTCGCGAATCGTGTCGATCAGCACCCTGATGTGAGGAGCATCCGACGCCGCTGATGAGAACAGCAGAAGTACATCTGGCTTGTTTTCACTCGTCTCCTGGAGAACCTCATCCCAGGCCACTCCTCCACCGCCGAAACAGACGTCATATCCGTCTGCTTCAACAAGGTCTGCCACCATCTGGGCGGCAAGGTCATCGGCCTCGGTCGCACCACAGAAGAGCATGATGCTCCTGTTGCGACGTTCACGCATCTCGTAGCGAGCCTGTGCCTGGTCGACAAGGCTCCGCAACAGTCGCGTCGCATAGTGGTGCGCAAGGTTGGTCAGCTGATCATTCCTGTAGAGGGTGTTGATCATCTCCAGCAACTGCCAATAGCACTCGTGTGTCAGTTCCTCGGGGGTCGTGCCGTTCTGAAGCACTCCCTTCACGGCTTCGCGGGCTCCTGATCGGTTGCCCGTAATCAGCAGTGGGAACAGTTCTTCGATCATGGTTTGGGTATCCACCTGTGAACTCCTTCGTACATGCCCTGCTCAGTTACCTGGTTCGAAGACGGGACCGTTCCCGGGCACTCGAACTTCTCGCTCCGACCCGGATCATCGAACACCCGCCTGCATCCGCTGCAACTGTGCTCGTCCCGGATCCGTGAACGAGTTACCGGACTCGCAGGTGCGCAGTCCGTGCGCCTCACGGGATAGAGGCATGTCTCCAGAGAAGATCACTTCAACCGTGGATTTCTTTCGTTGTTTCCGGACCCTGCACCTGGGAGGCTGAAAATGCGGTTTCAGGGACAACTTCCCCACTCACTGACAATCATCAGGAGATCCATCACATCCACCACCCCGTTGCCATCCACATCCGCGGTCCCGGGATTACCCCACTGTGAAAGGACCTCGAGCAGATCAGTGATGCCAACCTCCCCGTCCTCATCAATATCCGAAGGACAGGCTGGAGCGTGTGGTATCCACTCGATGATGCTTGCGAGAATCTGCTTCCTCAGTGTCTCATCTGGGAACGCTTCAAAGGGGAATCCCCAGAACGTCGTTCGCCAGTTCTCCGATTCCAACATGATCGCCGTAACACCCTCGTTCCCGTCGAATGCGACGGATGCAGCGGCCTTCGGAACAAGCCTGTCCGAGTAGTCGTCGAACGGGCAGGACAATGTGGTCGTCGGGATCGTGTCGAATGGAGGCGTAACCCCGGTTACGAACGCCTGCCCGGTGTCACTGTCGTAATCAGCGATGCCCAGGTACGTCGAACCGAATGAAGTCAGGCCGTTGTCATACAGGTAATCCTGGCTTGAAAGCCAGAGCGTGCCTCCTTGATCGAGCCATGCAGCAAGCGCGGCTTCCCCGTCGGTTCCCGGCCCTGCGTATCCTCCATATTCGTGTCCAGAGGCCCAGATCACGAGGTCATATCCACCGAGTGTCTGGAGATCCGGTTCATCATCGGAGTTCATAGTGTCCCAGACGTCATACTCGACACCGAGCGCGTCGAGTGCATCGGTGTAGTACCACCGGATGTCGGGAGCGTTGTCATCATCGTCCACGAAGAGCACAACAACACCAACTGAGGTCGTAAACGAAGAGGCCGTCGACCAGGACCCGGTCCCACACGCATTCAGACTTCGCACACGCCAGAAGACTGTCTGCTCGAATGGAAGACTCTGCTTGACTGCATGGATCGTGGAAGGCTCGCTCTCGCTGTAGATGATCGAGGTGAAGTCGATGTCCTCGGCGATCTCGACTTCGTAGGACGTCGCACCCTCGACCGCCGTCCATGCGAGCGTCGGCACGATCGGTATGTCGACATCACCCTCACCAGGCTGCAGGAGATCGGGGGGAGATGCGATCGAGTTGACGATGAGCAGTTCTCCCGGCACGGATGTTTCGAATCCCGAACCGGATCCGTTGACAGCGAACTGGAACGTGCCTCCGGCACCGGATGGAACTGTCATTGTCAACGTCGTGGTATCCGGTGGTATGAGCACATGGTCTGCCAGTTCATACACGACACCCGGATCGCCCGTGACATCAAGTGTCACTGGATTGCTTCCACCCCCTGTCTCATTGACCTCGACCGTTGCCTGCAGGATTGATGGGGAACAGCCCTCCTGCAATGGCGGTGAAATCGCAATGGTGAATGGATCCGATTCGCAGTTGAAGCAGACCAGGGCGAAGTCCTGATCTGTTCCATCGCCGTAGTTGGGAATACCGTCCGCAACGATGTTTGCAGCCTCGACCCTGATGACGACGCTGCCGGGAGATGAAGGCCCCAGGTAGACGCCTTCGACGTTGTTCATTGAATCCGGTCCACTGCCAGGCGTTGACCAACCCGTAGCGGGGTCGAAGGCATTCCCTGCATAGCTCAATGGTCCGGCATCAACCACCAGGTCGAGATCATTCGTCCATGCGGGTGTTTCACCGCCAAGCCCGTGACCAGGAGCGGTGGTCCATACGAGCATGATCTTCATTGGAAGAGAGGAATCCTGCGGCGTGACGGCCAGGGACCATGAATCACCTGTTTCACCAAAAGCCACCGTCTGGTCAACGTATCGCATGCTTCCCGGCGTCGGGTTCATCAACCCCGGCAACTGCAACCGCCCCCACCCCTGCTTCGAATCGGGAACATGGCCGAGATTGTCTCCATCAGCGTCATCATTTCCCTCGAGATCCAGGGCAGCCACGAGCAATGCCGCCTTGCTCAAGGCGGGTGATGGATCACGACCGAAACTGATCCTCTCCCTGTAGTACTCCGTGAACAGTCCAAGTGCACCTGCAACCTGTGGCGCAGCCATGGATGTACCGCAGGCATATGACCAGTTTGACTCGTTGTATGTCGACAGTATGTAACACCCCGGAGCGACGATGTCTGGCAACAGTCGGCCGTCCAGGCATGGGCCATGCGCAGAGACCGATGAAACATCGTTGTACTGATTCGTAAGGTTGCCGCCTGCCGTGCGCAATCTCGTGGCACCCACACTGACGATGTTGAGTGCTTCATCAGGCGTGCCTTGTGTCTGGTAGCCCCCGTTTCCATTCATGATTGACAACACGTAGCCCAGCGGCTGATTCCCCTGGGTTTCGATATCCGAATCACGTACGCCCTGGTCGACAAACCGGGTATCAAGGTCGTACCCCAGTGGTACCGGCGAAGGCCCCCAACTGTTGCTTGAGAGGACTGCGCCATTGGCCTGCGAATCACGCATCAGGAGAAGCATCCCACCCGGTTCCGAGTAGATCGGGTCATAGAGTTGTTCGAGTATGGATGCCCCTGGAGCAACCCCCAGCCCGGCAAGAAAATTCCATGGGTCCTGTACACCGGACGTACCGTCGGCAGCCATGGCTCCGGCCACGAGTGTTCCGTGGGTGCTTGCAACATCGTCACCACAGCTTTCTCCTTCGCAGCCTGTCATCCTTGACGCAAGATCAGGATGTCCTTCGTAGATGCCACCATCGACACTTGCCAGGATGACTCCTTCACCGGTGAAATCAAGTGAATGAAGCCAGTCGACATACCCCGGAGACAACGAGTTTCCGTTGAAGTTATCTGCATCAACCTGGTCGGCCATCTCTCCTCGAAGCCCACCACCTGCAGGAACAGGCTGGACGGTGTAGATACCCGGCATCAACGCTATCTCCGACAGACGATCCCCCGGTACCGAACAGGCAAGTACCTCGAAGACGGAATCGAGTCGGCGTCGATGTACGCTCTTGATGCCCAGGTCATGAAGGGACCGGACAATCTGGTCCATGCCTGCAGCGTGGATCGCAAGCATGCGTATGTCTATTTCATCAGGACCAAGTGAACGCAGGTGTGGCAGCAGGCGGCAGGCTGGGGAAAAGTCACCAGCCCATCGCACAGTCTGAAGGGACCTGGCATTTTCCATCGCCGCTGCTTCGCCCCAGGTCACGTATGCATGTGGGTGGATGTACTGGACAACCTCCAGGCCAAGAGACCTGAGCTCATCAAGCCATGCGTCTCGAGTCGGACCCTTGAACTGGACTATCCTGAGATCGGGGCCTGTACCCGGAACATGGCGAAGCGTTTCTGGGAACACCGGTCTCTCGACAAGCGGATCGAAGGTAATTCCACCGAGATGGAGAGTGAAACGAGCATCTGGACCTCGTTCCATACCGACCGCCGGTACCACCATGACAATCACAGCCACAGCGGCAGCAAGCCGTTGAAAGATGCCGACTCTGCATTTCATGCCCTGAAAATCGTCCTCCCTGTCTATGCCTGGTTCCGCTCTCACGTGCCCAGTACTCCCTGTACGCACCCTAAACAGGCACACGAACAGCGTCCAGAACCCCCAAAAAGGGCTCATTGAAGTCTACATCAGTAAATACGGCGAGGACGAGGGAAGGCTGGTGAATACGGGCCTGAATATGCACTTCATGTCCGAGAAGAACACCCCCTCAAAACGCCGCTGAAGGCCCTCAGAAGGTCGCTGTTCGCGGTGTTCTTGGGAAAGGAATCAGGTCCCGGACATTCGCCATACCTGTGGCAAAGGCCATGGTTCGCTCGAATCCAAGTCCAAACCCGGCATGAGGAACGGTGCCGTACTTCCTCAGGTCCCTGTACCACCAGTAGTCGGCCAGGTCGAGATTCATTTCCTCGATCCTCATGTCAAGCACATCAAGTCGCTCTTCACGCTGTGAACCCCCGATGATCTCACCTATGCCGGGGGCAAGAACATCCATGGCTGCAACTGTCCTGCCGTCATCATTCAGACGCATGTAGAACGCCTTGATGTCCTTTGGGTAGTTCATGACCACCACTGGAGACTTGGCATGTTCCTCTGTCAACCACCGCTCATGTTCCGACTGCAGGTCCATGCCCCATGACACGGGGTACTCGAACTGTACGCCACCGGCTGTTGCCGCCTCGAGTGTCTTGATCGCCTCGGTGTAGTCCATGCGTACGAAACTGGCCTCGCAGAACTTCTCAAGACGATCGACGCAGGTACTGTCGATCCGATCGCGGAAGAAACCCATGTCATCAGGTCGCTCTTCGAGCAGTGTCCTGAAGATCGATTTCAAAAAGTCTTCCGCGAGGTCGGCATCATCAGAAAGATCTGCAAAGGCAATTTCGGGTTCGATCATCCAGAACTCGGCCAGGTGCCTTGAGGTATTTGAGTTCTCTGCACGGAAGGTCGGTCCAAACGTATAGACCTTGCTCAGGGCAAGACAGTAGGACTCGACGTTGAGTTGTCCTGAAACCGTGAGGTTCGTCTCCTTGCCGAAGAAATCCTGTGAGAAGTCAACCTCGCCCTCTTCATTTCTCGGCGTATTTGCCAGGTCAAGTGTCGATACGCGGAACATCTCGCCTGCACCTTCGCAATCACTTCCCGTGATGATCGGTGTATGGACCCAGTAGAAACCGTTTTCATGAAAGTACCGGTGGACAGCCTGTGACAGGCAGTGACGAACACGCGCAACTGCGCTGAACGTATTGGTACGCGGCCTCAGGTGAGCGACTTCACGGAGGTACTCGAACGTGTGTCGTTTCGCAGGAACCGGGTATGTGTCCGGGTCCTCAACGAAACCGGCAA
>Ga0315339_1003838_pt1 | contig 10242 bp, 9 predicted proteins | sample ASW17metaG_FD_204514 | JGI IMG/M metagenome (GOLD analysis project Ga0315339, IMG submission 204514) | Ammonia-oxidizing marine archaeal communities from Pacific Ocean, United States - ASW #17 | ecosystem: Environmental > Aquatic > Marine > Oceanic | place: USA: California | collected 2016-12-05
GAGACGGATGCCAAGCTCGCCCTCGAGCGCACGAACGCATTCTTCTTCCAGCAATTCCTCTAGAAGAGCGTCGCGATCACTGCCGCTTGAACTGACGGCCTCATCGTTGCGCCGATGATTGTACGCGTGGGAGACCTTGCGGATGACGGGCTCGCCCAGTGGGTTATGGGCGTGCCGCTACCTGAATTCGACTCGACGCCATGGGTCGAGCCGCCGCCGCTCCGATCCCTGCGCCTTGCAATTGTTACGACCGCGGGCCTGCACCGGCGTGATGACACCGCGTTTAACGTTGGTGAGGGGAGCTATAGAGTCCTTCCGGGAGATATCTCGGCGCAGGATCTTCTGATGAGCCACATTTCGGTCAATTTCGACCGGTCCGGTTTCCAGGAAGATGCGAACCTGGTCTTTCCCATCGATCATCTGCGCGCGATGACGAAAGAGGGCAGCATCGGGTCTCTTGCAAATTTTCACTATTCCTTCATGGGCGCCAGCGATCCGGAAGAGATGGCCGCACCCGCGCGACAAATTGCGGGCCTGCTGAAGAATGACCAGGTGGACGCGGTACTACTGACACCGGTTTGACCGGCATGCTCGCGTGCCGTCGGCGCGCTGGGTCATTATCTTGAGACCGAAGGGATCGCCACGACCCAGATCAGCTTGATTTACGAGCACACGGCCGCAATTCGGCCTCCGCGCGCGCTGTGGGTGCCGTTCGAGCTCGGCCGGCCTCTGGGCGTCCCTAATGATCCTGCATTCCAGAAGCGAGTTCTAACGGCAGCCCTCAACTTATTGGCTGAAATGTCCGGACCCATCCTAGCTGAATACTCCGAATCCGCTCCATCCTATCCCGACTCAGAAGAATCATGGGTTTGTCCGATAAATATTGGGGCACAAAAACCGGACACAGAACAGGCAGACATTCTGTCGCGAGTCCTCGGTGAAATCTCCGACCTGTCACCTTGGTTGGAACTGGGCCGTGAGCGGCGAGGCCGTTCCGTCTTCGGCGTCAGCCAACTTAACATCCAGGACTGCACCCGCTTTCTCGCCTCTTTACTGACGAGCAGAAATCCTGAAAGCAGAGCCCCCAATGCGTCGCTCGGCGAGTCGCTGAAACGCACGTCCGAAGATCTGTTCGCCTGGTACACCGAGGCCGCGGCCGCGCAACCTGGCGCATTGTTGCCTACCAGCCGGGCGCTCGAAAACTGGTACTGGAACGAGACCGCCGCCGGCCGTCTGATACTTGATCTGGCCCGGAGTCAGTTCGACCATCCTGATCCGCTGGTGCGCCGTGTTATTGAGCGAAATTTGATTCCTTGGACGCAAATGCATAAATTATAATAGATAATTTAAACATCATTCATTTTATTAGACGGTTATCATTTAATATCTCTAGAAAGTGCTTAAGGCTCACCCACGTGTGAACGACCCGTTATGGGAAGGGAATCTCAATGCCCTCCTCCCGGAATCGACGGTCGATCTCGAAGCGGATTTCGCTGGCGATGCGCCGCCGCAAGGTCACCTCACTGGTGAAACAACGCAATTCGAAGTCGAGGCTACTCGCACCGAAATCCATGAACAGAACGAACGGCGGCGGATCAGTCGCCATCTGATCATTCTCCTCGGCAACCTCGATCTGAACGTCACGGACGCGGCCCGTATCCGATCCGTACGCCACACCGATGGCGATATCGATCCGGCCCCGTCGATCCTTATGAGTCCAGCTCGTCAGCGGGGTCGACAGAATCTCCGCGTTCGGGATGATGACAGAGGCTCGCTGGAAGGTCTCGAGTTCGGTGCCGCGGAAGTTGATGCGCTTCATGAACCCCTCAATGCCGCCGACGACGACCCAGTCACCGACCTTGATTGGCCGCTCGGCCAACAGAATGACGCCAGAGACGAAGTTGTTGACAACATTCTGCAGCCCGAACCCGATCCCGACCGACAGGGCACCGGCGATCAGCGCGATGTTGGTGAGCGCCGCGGCCAGAATGGCCCCGAAGTAACCGATACCCGCAGCCAGAGAGTGTTGGACACTGACACTGAGATTGGTTTGCGGCAGTACGCGCTCCAGCAGACGTCGCTGCACAAAACGCGTCGCGGCCATAGTCGCGATGCACACGGCCGCCGCGAGGACGATATCGAATGGCGAGATCGTGACATTGCCGATCTTGAAGCCCTGAAGAACCGCTAGCGACCAGCGGCCTATCTCTTCTCGTGGAACTCCTCAGAAGGGAAGCACGACAAGAGAGCCGATAACGACCAATACCGGGTCTAGCGTACCACCAGCCCAGAACCGAACTTTACGCAAGTTCTCAGTTTTGACGCCCAGACGGCTGCGGAAGAATTGCGTACGAGTGAGCTGTCCCACGCCCTCACGCAATATCCCTCTGACAAGGAACAACAGAGCGAACACGACAAGTGTGGCGACGACGATGCGATCGACCAGGAAGCGTCCAAGAACGCCGTACCCCAGCAGCGCCGAAACGATACCAACAGCCGCACCGAAACCGATGATGCCCCTGACGTAGGGCCAGAAGCGACCCTCCACAGCCGTGGCAGGCGAGTCCGTCTCTTCTGATTCTCCCGGCTGTTGGGCCACTCAAAGTCTCGGCCGGGATAACACAAACATCCCGCCTGCCTGAAGCAGCACCATAAGAGTCAGTCCGACAGTCGTGAGCTCCCGCGATACTGGAAAATCGTCGGAAGTCAATCGGAAGAAGATATCGACGGAGTACACCACACCAATCGCGACAACGATGCGGGTGATCTGATGCGCCTTCTCAGGCGCCACTTCAATTGTCCGCCACTGCGGCAATTCAGGTGCCAGCACCGCGCGCGTGATCGCGACGATCAAGATCAGCAGTAGGAGCACGCCCAGGAACACTTCGAGCATACGTTCTGGAGGTCCGGAGACGAGAGCACCCGGCCGGGCGAAGAAAGCCATCAAGCCGGCGATGATGAGTGCCGGAATCACGCCACTCACGACGGCATCGGCGATCGCCGCGACAAGGGCACGAGCGTAGGAAGGTTCCTGATCCGCCGGGTCTCGGCCGAACTTCTGTAGCACCGCTTTTCTTGCGAACCAGCTGAGTCCCAGGGCGGCAATGAACAAGATCAGGAAGCGCCACCAGAGACCCCAATTCGCCTGCCTCGCCATCGGGAATTACGCGATACCAAGCGTCGAACGCAATCACGCGCGCCTTCATCTCCGCCAGGGTCTCACTTGCAGCAGTCCACAGTACCTCCGGCGACAAAGGGAACGGCAGACGTGCGAGAACGCTGTCGAGCAGCGACTGCCGCGCCGCTGCCGCAAGATCGGACTCAAGTGCCTTAACCCGCGCTAAGGCCAATTTGGCGTCCGCAAGAGTCGTCCGCGTTTGAGCAAGCTGGTGGTTGTAGGTTTGGCGCCTCTTGGCAGTCTCTTCCGGTTCGAGTTGGGCGCCCGCGCCGGGTGCCGGGCCCAGCAACACGATCACCTGTTCCGGCTCTACTAGACGTTGCTGTGCAGCATCTCGCACGCGGAAAGCTTCTTTGCGAATTCGACCGAGTTGTTGACGATGAAATGACAGACCTAAATCTGACAGAGCTCTCACGCGTGCGTAAGTCTCGGCGCGCGCCAGTGCATCGTTCCAACGTTGCCCAGACTGAAGGCCCGAAGCATCAGACGACTGCGCCAACACCGGAACAGAGGCAGAGCCGCGACCACCATTGCCGCAATAGCAATTGCCAGCGGGCGCACGGGTCTCGTGATGACCGACGCGAGTTTCAATTCACTATTGCCTGTCGCTGGCGCCTGCCATTTGGCTTGGCCTTCGCGCCTCTTCAGGCGTTCAACTCTGTTGATACGCCAAGAGGGATGCACCGAGCTTAGAACTTATCAGCATTTTGTGATGCTGACACGAGAAACGACACTGTCTACCTATTGACGTGGGCATGATACGCCCTTGACCCTCTGCGAATCCGGGAGATAGCGTGGCCATTCTTTGGAATCGGAACCCTCTGGCATGTCAAAAGCACAATCGCCTCGGTTTGCAGCGATCCCGTCGGTGGATCGTCTGCTTCATGAACCCGCTGTCGAAGCCCTGGCAGAGGCCTATGGACACACGGCGACCACGGAAGCAGCCCGTGAAGTCTTGGCCGATCTCCGGGCGCACATGAAGGTCGGAGATGCCTCCACGTCGGCGGCTCCCAACCCTGAATTGTTGACGCGACACATCGCGGACAAGTTGGAAGCTTCCGCCGCGCCAAGTCTGAAACGGGTCTTCAATCTGACTGGGACCGTCCTGCACACCAACCTTGGACGGGCGCCGTTGCCCGTCGAGGTTTTGGACGCGATAACCGACGCGGCCTTGCATCCGACTAATCTCGAATACGATATCGGCAAAGGCCAGCGTGGCGATCGAGACAGCCACTTGGAAGCCCGCCTCTGCGCGTTAACGGGTGCCGAGGCCGCGACGGTCGTCAACAACAACGCCGCAGCGGTGCTGCTGACCCTCAACTCCCTTGCACTCCGCAAGGAAGTGGCGGTCTCAAGAGGTGAATTGATCGAGATTGGCGGCTCGTTCCGCATGCCCGACATCATGGCACGGGCCGGTTGCCGCCTCCGCGAAGTTGGTACCACCAACCGCACGCATCTTCACGATTACGCCGATGCATTGGGCGACCGGATGGCCTTGATCATGAAGGTTCACACCAGCAACTACGTGGTTGAAGGATTTACGGCGGCCGTGCCTGAGCCCGATCTGGCGGCACTCGCCCACGAGCATGCGCTGCCGTTCGTCGTGGATCTCGGCAGCGGATCCCTCGTGGACCTCACACGCTGGGGGCTCCCCCATGAACCTACACCTCGTGAAACTCTTGCGGCCGGTGCTGATCTCGTCACCTTTAGCGGCGACAAGTTGCTGGGCGGACCCCAGGCGGGAATCGTCGTCGGACGCGCGAATTTGGTCGCGAAGATAAAGCGCAATCCCATGAAGCGCGCGATGCGCCTCGGCAAACTCTCCATTGCCGCACTCGATGCCGTGTTGCGACTTTACGACGACCCGGACCGGCTAGCTGAAAAATTGCCTGCCCTACGGTGGCTTGCGCGCCCCGTCGCCGAAATCGAGGTGATAGCAACGCGTCTTTTGCCGGCAATGACCGGATGGGTAGGTGAGCACGGAACCGTCTCCATCATCTCCGTTCACAGTCAGGTCGGAAGCGGCGCGCAACCGGCCGGTGCACTGCCCAGTGCCGCAATCGCCATCCATCCGAGCGGCGGAAACAGAGGCCGAGGATCCAGATTGAAGAAGTTGAGCGAGGCTCTACGCGCGCTTCCCATACCGGTCATTGGGCGAGTTGAAAATGATACCCTCGTCCTCGATCTGCGGTGCCTCGACGATGAGGCCGGACTGACCTCCCAGCTCGCTGCGGAGACGTCATCGAACGGGGAGCCACAACCGTGATTGTCGCGACGGCGGGACACATCGATCATGGCAAGACACTGTTGGTGAAGGCGCTGACCGGGATCGATGCTGATCGCTTGCCGGAGGAGAAGAAGCGCGGCCTCACCATCGATCTTGGATTTGCCTATCTTCCGCTCGAAGACGGTCCGACCATCGGGTTTGTCGACGTACCGGGACACGAACGTTTCATCCGGAACATGCTCGCAGGTGTGTCGGGAATCGACCTGGCCCTGCTCATCGTCGCGGCAGACGACGGCCTCATGCCGCAGACCGAAGAACACCTCGCCATCCTCGATCTTCTTGATATCCGGCGTGGCGCCGTGGCGATTACCAAGACCGATCGGGTCGATGAACATAGGATCGCAGAGGTCATCGATGACATCCACGTCTTGCTGGCCGGGACGTCACTCGAAGGCGCCCAGTTGTTCCAGGTATCCGCGCTGAAGGGAACAGGGGTAGCGAAACTGAAGCAATTCCTTGAAGGCACGGCGCGTGAAATTCCATCGCGGACGACGGGGGGCGGATTTCGCCTGGCAATTGATCGCAACTTCAATCTTAAAGGGGCGGGGCTCGTTGTGACTGGCACGGTCTTCGCCGGCGAAACGCGGCCGGGAGATCAGCTCGTGGTGAGCCCCAGCGGTCACGAGGTTCGGGTGCGCGGTATCCATGCCCAAAACCTCGAATCGGACACAGGTGTGGCAGGCCAGCGCTGCGCCCTCAATCTAACGGGACGTGGGATCGACAGGGACAGCATTTCCCGAGGGGATTGGCTCGTTGCCCCAGCCCTAAACGCACCGACACGTCGCTTCGATGCGCGCTTGAAAATCCTGGCGAGCGAAAGTCGTCCGCTTAAACACTGGACACCCGTACACGTGCATGCCGGAGCCGTGGCGCTGACCGGCCGCGTTGCGCTGCTCGGGGACCGGCCGATCCCACCTGGCGAGGCCGCGCTCGTGCAGGTCGTCGTCGACGCGCCCACCAGCGTGACCTTCGGGGATCGCTTCGTGATCCGGGACCAGTCGGCGCACCACACGATCGGCGGCGGACGGGTGATTGACCCGTTCGCACCGGGACGAGGGCGCCGGGCCCCGGAGCGACTTGCACTGTTGCGGGCGACCGACCATGAGGATCTGGGAACAGCGCTACAGGCCATGTGTGAAGCGGCGCCGAGCGGCATCGACTTGAACCGGTTTGCGGTGGCGCGAAACGTGACTCCACCCGACGCCACAACCGCGGCCGGGAACGCCGGCCTCACCATCACGACGACACCCAACAACAATATTGCAATCACACCCGGTCACTGGGACCAACTCCGCTCAATGATCGTTCAGGAGATCACCAAGCATCACGCCGGTGCGTCTGACAGCCCCGGAATGGCGCTACGCGAACTGAAAGCGGCAACCGGGGCGACCGCGGGCATGCCACTGTTCGCGGCAGCAGTCGCCGACCTCGTCGCCTCAGGAAAGCTCGTCCAAGAGGGGGGCGTCATTCGCCAAGCCGATCACCAGGCCGCACTCCCACCACGAGACGCAGCCTTGTGGGACAAGGTTTCCGCCGAGCTTGAAGCCGAGGACGGACGACCTCCTTCGGTCCCCGATCTTGCAGACAGTTTGAGAATGAACGCGCGTGACCTGGAGCGCTTCCTCGTCAAGCTGGGCCGACAGGGATTGACGGTTCAGGTCTCGCGCAACCGGTTTATGACACCATCCGTGATCCGAAAATTAGCGGGTACAGCGGAGCAGCTTACGGCTGAATCTGCCGCCCAGAAATTCACCGTCCGAATGTTTCGCGATGCCACGGCGTTAGGACGGAACTTGACGATTGAGGTATTGGAATTCTTTGATAGGTCCGGTTTCACGCGCCGCGTCGGTGACGAGCGGATGGTATTGAAGCCGGTGGCCGATGCCTTCAAGCACCTGAGTGCTTGAGGGCCAGTTGAAAGTAAATGTGGAAGGGAATCGTCTCCGGTGGGGCGGCCGGGCTTCAAACCCGTGCTGGGGCGCTCAGCGTTCTTGGTGGGTTCGACTCCCACTCTCTTCCGCCACTCTCTCAGCATCGCACCCAAATAAATCGTGCCAGGCACCGTGCCTGGCACGATTGAAGACTTGTTATTCGGCGGCGGCTAACTCACTGATGGCGGCGTTGACTCGCGGCATCACTTCTTCGGCGAACAATTGCATCGAGCGCTTGCTGAGGTCTGCATCCAGCCAGTCATGGCCGGCATAGACGAGCATGCCAATGTCGCCGGTCTTGTCGCGAAACGCCAGGATCTGGTCAACCACACTGTCGACAGTGCCAACCATGACCAGCGTGTCGAGCACCCACTCCAAGGTCACGTCCTCGTCGGGCATGGATGGGTCGGGTTTAAAGGTACCAATACGCCCCGCGCTCAAAAGTTTCCCCATGATTGTCTCGAAGTAATGGGCGTAGGGACCGTCCAATCCTCGGCCGTAGCGCAACGCCGTCGCTTCATCGTCGGCGACACAGATACTACGGCCAACTCGCCATTCTGAGACGTCTGCCGTAGCCCCACCGTTTTTTCGGCCCTGCGCATGCATGGGCCAGTGAGTCGCGACAACTTCCGCCTGAACGAAACTTGATGACAGAGGCAGCCAGCCACGTTCCCCCGTCTTCAGCAACCCCTTCGAATGGGGCGCGATCGTCGTCACCACGATTGGCGGGTGCGGCTGCTGGTATGGCTTGACGAACACGCCCTGCCCAACCTCCCGCACCAGCGTCCGCTCGGTGCTGATATTCCAGAATTCCCCAGTCAGGTTGTAGGGTGCATCCCCCGACCAAATCGCGAGGATATGCTCAATCGCCTCTATGAACATGGCAGTGCGGTCACGATCGATGTTCTCGAAGACCTCCATATCCGAGAGCAATCCGCCTGGCCCGATGCCGAACATAAATCGCCCTTCGAGCAAGTGGTCGAGCATCGCCACCTGGGCCGCGACCATCGCCGGATGATTGTTGGGCAGGTTGACCGTGCCCGATCCCAGTTTGATATTTTCGGTGGCGTCCAGCAGTGTCGCCAGAAACATCGTGCAGGAGGTGATTGGCTCGGTCCTGTCCGAGATATGCTCTCCGACGTAGGCCTCCTTGAAGCCAAGCTTGTCAGCCAGGATGATGGCTTCACGGTCCTCCTTCAGAACCTGCGTATAGTCGCGCTCCATATTGTGGAGCGGCATCATAAACGTCCCGTATTCCAAGCGAACATCCTTCCTTTCACGTCTACGCGCGGCCGCATTCTACCGTGTCGCCCGGCCAGGGACCAGCAAGAGAACGACGAACCGAACCCAAAGTGCCGCGCGGCTTCCAGTTGGCGGCAACGGCCCTTGAAGGCCAAAGACGGACACTTGTCGTCAGGTATCTATTACCCCTAAACTTTCGTGGCATCGTGGCTTCGATCGTGGCGGCGCTGCTCAATTGATCCAAGAAACGGGGGCGTTTGAAACCCGCGAAGGAAAAGGGAGAGGATCAGCCGCATGATCATCAAATCGATGGCCGGTGAATTCGAAATTTCGATTAAAGGTTTCGAATTCGATGGTCGCCACTTCGTCATGGTCGGACGCATGGGGGTGTGGGATGCTAGGACCTACATTTCCGGTGCCGAGCTGCTCACAGTAATCGGCAGGTTGTTCAAACCCGCTGTCGTATTTGGACTCATCGCACTTCCATTCCGACGCGCTACTCCTGAATCCGATCTTACAACGGAGGAAAGCATTGACTGACGACCTCAAACCCAGCGTCCGTCCGGAATTCCAGGAAACTTGGGATTTTCCGTTGTTCGAGGCTCTGACGAGTCGGCGATCACGGCGTTTCGGCTTTGGCATGGAGCTCACCCATGGCCCCTTCGTCCACAAATCACCCTTCGAGCCGTATCCCCTGTCTGAGGAAGAGACGGCCGTCCTAGTGGCCGCGGCGTGCGGCACAACGGGAGCTATCCTTTGCGAAGGCGATACCCAGGGCGGCATGGTCAAATCGGTTGGGCGCACACACCCCAGCGCCGTGGGGGCCCACCGGACATTGCTATTCTTCACCAATGACGACGGTCTATTCCTCTATCAGGCGGACAAGGCGAAGATGAGCAAGATGAAGGAATATGAGACTGTCGAAGATCGCGAAAAAATCTTTGGCTTCTACAATGACCATACCGTCAAGCTGTCCGACGGGCGTTTCGACCTACCGCAGGCGGAGCCCGGCCTGTTCGCCCACAACACGTGGGTGACCAACCGCCCGGGCACGACACTCTTCATGCCCGTGACGGATATCAGTCAGGACCTCATCCGGCTCATGGTCAATATGTGCGACACCAAGGGTGGTGCACGCTACGTCAAGGGCGGTGGCTACTACATCTGTGACGAGCGCCGGGGCATGCGGCCCGCCGGTTGTGAGAAATGGGCAGACAATGGCTTGCTCGACCGCAACAAGGTGCTGCCCTTGGGACGTCTCGAAAAGATCATCGTGAGCTGGCTTTGCGCCGAGGGTGCTATGATGGGGCAACTGATGCAGCTCGCCATGACCGCCACCGGAATCGGCGGCTGGATGCACGGCGGGTTCACGCCCCTCGTCGCCATGGGCGGGACACCGATCTGCAAGGGGCTGGGCTTCCGGTTCGTCACGCCAAAAGACGATCCGTTCCCCAATCCCGTCGGACTGGACGGCTATTTTGAAGGATTCTGTCCGCCGTACTACAAGGACATGGACGCGGCAGTCGACGCGGCGGTTGCGGGAATGGGCGAGAAATTGGACGATTGGGAGCGCCGCGGCATGACGCTGCCGCATACGGTGTCCA
>Ga0315339_1003839_pt1 | contig 10240 bp, 9 predicted proteins | sample ASW17metaG_FD_204514 | JGI IMG/M metagenome (GOLD analysis project Ga0315339, IMG submission 204514) | Ammonia-oxidizing marine archaeal communities from Pacific Ocean, United States - ASW #17 | ecosystem: Environmental > Aquatic > Marine > Oceanic | place: USA: California | collected 2016-12-05
AGAAAGCAGCGCTGGAACATCATCGAAGCACTGCGCCGAGACCCGCGAGACCTCGCAAAAAGGCTCCGCACCGCTTAATGGCGCAAGGCAACCTGGGCAGTTACGAAAAGACTATAAACGCGTGCTCCGTCTGGACTTTCTGGCGAATTCGGATTATGTGGCCCAATCAATCGCTTACCCGCACTCGTATGCGGGAGTGAGCAAGGAGTGACGATGATTAAGCTGACTTTCCCAGACAATTCTGTTCGTGAATTCGACGCCGGTGTCACAGGCCGCGACGTCGCGGAGAGCATTGCCAAATCGCTTGCCAAGAAAGCGATTGCCATGTCGATCGACGGAATGGTCACCGATCTTGCCGACCCGATTGAGCGGGACGCCAGGGTCGAAATCGTCACCCGTGAGGATCCGCGTGGGCTCGAACTTATCCGGCACGATTCGGCGCATGTGATGGCCGAAGCGGTTCAAGAACTGTTTCCCGGCACCCAGGTAACCATCGGCCCGGTAATCGAAAACGGCTTCTATTATGACTTCGCGCGCAACGAGCCGTTCACGACCGACGATCTGCCGAAGATCGAGGCGAAGATGCGCGAGATCATCAAGCGCAATGCTCCCTTTACTAAGGAAAATTGGGCGCGCGATGACGTTAAGCGGGTCTTCGCCGACAAAGGCGAGATGTTCAAAGTCGAGCTCGTTGACGCGATCCCGCCCGATCAGGAAATCAAGATCTACAAACAGGGCGCCTGGTTCGATCTTTGCCGGGGACCGCACATGGTCTCGACGGGGCAAGTTGGCACCGCCTTCAAACTCATGAAGGTCGCCGGCGCCTATTGGCGGGGCGATTCGCGCAATCCGATGCTGACTCGTATCTACGGTACGGCGTGGCGAAACGACGATGAGTTGAAAGCCTATGTCCGGATGCTTGAAGAGGCGGAAAAGCGTGACCACCGCCGCCTCGGGCGCGAAATGGATCTTTTCCATTTTCAGGAAGAAGGCCCCGGTGTCGTCTTTTGGCATGCCAAGGGCTGGACGATTTTTCAGGAACTCATCACCTATATGCGGCGGCGTTTAAAGCGGACCTATAGTGAGGTCAACGCGCCGCAAATCCTCGACAAATCGCTGTGGGAGATTTCGGGGCATTGGGGGTGGTTCCGTGAGAACATGTTCATGGGGCGACCGGCGGGCGAGGAGATAGATGACAACGAGCGTGTCTATGCACTGAAGCCAATGAATTGTCCGGGTCACATCCAGATATTCAAGCAGGGGCTCAAATCCTATCGCGACTTGCCGCTACGCATGGCCGAATTTGGCATCGTTCATCGCTATGAGCCGTCTGGTGCGTTGCACGGCCTCATGCGCGTTCGTGGCTTCACGCAGGACGATGCGCATGTCTTCTGCACCGAGGAGCAGATTGCTGCCGAGTGCCTGCGCATCAACGAATTGATTCTGTCGACCTATGCCGATTTCGGCTTTTCTGAATTTGTCGTCAAGCTTTCGACCCGGCCGGAGAAGCGTGTCGGCTCCGACGCGGCGTGGGATCACGCCGAGGAGGTGATGACCAATGTTTTGAAGCAGATCGAGGACCAGTCGGGCGACAAGATTACCACCAGCATTAATCCGGGCGAGGGCGCTTTTTATGGGCCGAAGTTCGAATACGTTTTGAGGGACGCGATCGGCCGCGACTGGCAGTGCGGTACAACACAAATGGACTTCAACCTGCCGGAGCGCTTTGGTGCTTTCTATGTCGACAGCGACGGCACCAAGAAGACGCCGGTGATGATTCACCGCGCCATTTGCGGCTCGATGGAACGCTTTCTTGGAATCCTCATCGAGAACCATGCCGGGCACTTCCCGCTATGGCTGGCGCCAGTTCAAGTGGTGGTCGCGACCATCACGTCGGATGCCGATGAATATGCGCATCGCGTCCACGATGATCTGCTAAAGGCCGGCCTTCGAGCCGAACTCGATCTGCGCAACGAAAAGATTAATTATAAGATTCGCGAACACTCGCTGACTAAGACACCGGTGATCCTTGTTTGCGGCAAGCGCGAGGCGGAAGAGGAAAGTGTCAATATCCGGCGGCTGGGAGAAAAAGACCAGAAGTCGATGACGCTCGTCGAAGCGATATCCTCGCTGAGCGACGAGGCAGTGCCGCCAGATCTCAAGCGGAGCGGTCTGACTGCGGCAGCTTAGCGCGATTTCAGCGCTCTAATTTCTATTGCGCGATGACTTCAACATCACGGTTAAGGCCGGCTTCGACCGTAAAGTCGCGCACAAAGTTGCGGCCCTGATTGTTGGCGACGGCGGTATATTGGCCGGCCGCGAGCACGACCGAGGGAAATGCACCTACGCTCTCGACCACGGCATCGCCGTCGGGAGTTTTTATCGACCACGACGTATTGGCAATTGCCTCGCCTCCGGCAGCTGACACTAGCTTCAGCGTCAGGCGCGCGGCGTTCTGGTAAATCGTCACCGCGGTCAGGTTTCCGGGCTCGACGCGTATGTCGGCACGGACGACCGCGTTGGCATCACCATAGCGACATACGACGTGGTAGATGGCGGCGTTGAGGCCGATCGTCTGGTCGATCGGCGCGTCGGAAATGATAAGGACACGTTCACTGGATCCGTCCTCGTCGGGAGCATAAAGGTCGAAGCTGACTTCGTCGGACGCGAGCAGCGGGCTGTCGCCGACAAGGACGGAGAGCTTTAGAGCACCGGCATTGATTACCACTAGGTCGTTACCGCCAGCCGGGCCGACCGTGATCTTCTTGGTGGCGCCTGCGCGACCATAGGCGGCGTGAACGAGGTAGTCTCCCGGCGACAATCGGACTTCGATGGCGCCGCCCCCTGCCTCGCCGATGAGTTGCAGTTTGTCGTCCGGGCCGGGATGGGCATCAAAGATACGCCAGGTAATGCCAGAGGACAGGACTGGACCCTCGGACATGAGCTGCGCCTCGAGAACGTAGGGCACCTGTTCGGCGGTCGGCGGCGGTGTGCCAAGCAGCGGATTGCTACCAAGCGGCAATCCGATGGCAAGCATCGGGTCGGGTTCAAGTTGGATGGGAATGTCGACGCCAGGCGTCAGGTCAGGAGCAATCTGGATGGGGCCGTCGACCCCGGCCGTCGGATCGGGAGCAAGTTCGATTGGAGCGTCAACACTTTGTAATGCTTCGGGACCGTTTAGCCACTCTTGTTCGAAATTGAGTTCGACACCGTCCTCGGCTGTCGGGTCGAGGAGCGCGCCGGGGGACAAACCGACCGGGGCTGGAATCAGCGCGGGATCGGGGGCGATCACATCGGCCGGACCACCGATGCCCGGCGGTGATAGCGGTGATGGTCGCGGGATTGGGACCGTCTGGGCTGGCGCGAAATTTACCGGGCCGGCAATAAGCGCGAGCACGAACGCAGCAAATACGCACCCCGTGCGGAAATTGAGCCGCCCGGCGAGGTACTTGCAATACGCGGCTTTTCCGCGAATCAGGCTTTTCGCTACTTTGCGCATGTCCCCTCAAACCATTCGGCCATTTAAAATCCTCATTTCCTTGGCAATTTCAAGGCTGATGATGCCTATGCGAGCGGTAAACGCGTTCATCGAGCTGGATTTCGGCTGGCGCTGTACGCCAAACAGGCCATTTTCCACCGCAAGGTTAACTCAACGAAATCGCGAAATCCGGGCAAGCCAATCAACGTGCGATTGACCGATATCAAGCGCATTTGGTTAATATTATTGCTCTCCAACAAAGATTACGTCAATTGCTGTAGTTGACGTCACGTCTCACATGGCGGTGACAATGAGTGAGTGCCTAAATTTTCCGGGCTTGTGCCATCGGCAAGATGGTCAAAGATACGCTTCTGCAGTGCAAGGATTGACCGGGGCATCGGCTCGCCTAACATTCGAGGAATCAATTGTGGAAGAAAACAGGGCCCCATGACCGACGCTCGCGAATATTTGAAAACACGTCGTACGATTTCCGCGGCTTTCCTTGGCGATCCAGCACCGGACGGGGATCAGCTGAACGAAATTCTGACGATTGCCTCACGCGTTCCCGACCATGGCAAGCTGACACCTTGGCGTTTCGTTGTTTTTAGCGGCGAATCGCGGCTTCAGGCGGGAGCGGCGCTGGCATTGCGTTATGCCGAGATAAATCCCGACGCCGAGGAGAAGCTCCTTGCCTGGGAGCGAAACCAATTCGCCAAAGCGCCGCTTGTTGTCGCGGTCGTCAGCCGCGCCGCGCCGCATGTCAAGATTCCCGAGTTCGAGCAGCTCTTGTCGGCTGGCGCCGTCGCGATGAATCTGGTTCACGGCACCCACGCTCTCGGCTTCGCCGCGCAATGGGTCACGGGGTGGTTTGTCTATGATGATACCGCCGGACGCATTCTCGGACTTCAAACCGGCGAGCGCCTGGTGGCGATCGTCCATATCGGAACACCGTCGGTGCCACCGGTCGACCGGCCGCGCCCGCCGCTTGCCGATATCGTCAGCAATTGGAGCCCCGCTTAGACGTCGGCAATGCCGCCGGCTTTTGCTCGCGCCAAGAGCGCCCGCGCTTGGGCTAAATGGGGTAAGTCGAGCATCTCGCCGTCAAGGCCGACGACGCCAGTACCTGGCGCGGCTTCAAACGCCGTGATGACAGCCCTTGCGTGGGCAATCGAGTCGGCGCTCGGGGTGAAGACCGCGTTGATGATTTCGACCTGATCGGGGTGGATGGCAAGTTTTGCCGTGAAGCCGTCCCGACGTGCGGCAAGGGCTTCTGACCGGAAGGCTTTCGTATCACGGAAATTCGGAAAGACCCGGTCGATCGCGGTGATGCCGGCCTCGGCCGCACCGTAAAGGCATAAGGTTCTGGCCAGCCTGAATGGATCTGTAAACGCTCCATTTGCATCATGAGACGACTCGACACCGAGCGCCGCGGAAAGGTCCTCCGAGCTCCACGCAAGCCCATCAAGGCGTGCGCTTGCCGCCTTGTATGTGGCGAATTGAAAGATTGCCCCGGCGGTTTCGGTCGTCAGGGCAAAGATACGAATCCCTCCGTCGTCAATCGCGGCCATGGCTTCGCGCGGTGCGATCATCGCCGAAAGCAGCGATATATCATTGCCTGATTCCGCCTTGGGCAGCATGATTGCATCAGGTCCGGCCGGCACGATTGCATCGAGATCGGCCTCGATCAGCCCACTGGCAAACCCATTGATACGGACATGGAGCGCATACCCGGATTCGCGGTGAGATTTTATAAACTCTGCCGCTTGGTGTCGGGCTGTGGATTTGTTTTTGGCGCTAACAGAATCTTCCAAATCGATAATTAGCGCGTCCGCGCCGCAAGTCGGTGCCTTGGCCAGCTTCTTTTCACTATCAGCCGGAACGAAGAGGAGCGAACGCATCAAGAGGCCTTTTTCTTCGCTCGTGTGGCCGAGCGGACAACTTTCTTTGACTTGACCGGTTTTCGCCGAACCATGACCTGTCGCAGACAAATCGCGACCAGGTCGCCGCTCTGATTGAAGGCTTTGTGCTCGAACTCGACGATGCCGGCGTCCTTGCGTGACTTGGACAGGCGCTTGGATGAGACTTTGGTCGTCACCGAAACAGTGTCGCCCTGGAACAGAGGGTGCGGAAAGCGCACGTCGGTCATGCCGAGGTTGGCGACAATTGTGCCGATGGTTGTATCGTTCACCGAGATCCCGACGACAAGGCCGAGGGTGAAGAGACTATTCATCAGTGGCTGGCCCCATTCGGTCTCGGCCGAGAAATGGCGGTCGATGTGGAGCGGCTGCGGATTGTGGGTCATGGCGGAAAACAGGATGTTGTCGGCCTCGGTTACTGTCCGGCGAATCTCGTGCCGAAACAGGCGTCCGACCTCTAATTGCTCATAAAAATAACCCGGCATGGCCAATTTCCCGTGGTGAATCATCGACAAGTAGCGCCAGCCGGCTCACCTCGCAACCGCGGAAAAGTACGCGTCACTCGAAATTATAGTGAACCGATCGTTAAGTACTTGTCTGGCACACTGGCGCGGTGATTGTTCGTCAATTTCTTCGTTGGATTGAGACTGCCCCTGTCGGGCTCCGCGCCGAGGCAACTCATGCGCTAGCCCGGGCTTTCCTCTATTCGAATATCGATGCGGACACGCGGAACGGCTTGGAAGCGGCGATGACTGTTCTGCTTGACGATCCGGCAAGAGAAGTCCGATTCGCGCTTGCAGACGCTCTGGGGGCAAGTCCTAATGCGCCGCGCCACGTGCTTTTGACACTTGCCGGCGACCAGATGGACATCGCCGCGATCGTGGTTTCGCGCTCGCCAATCTTTATCGACGTTGAACTCGTCGAAATCGTCGGCACGGCGGCCGAAACGCTGCAAATTGCGGTTGCCGCCCGGGCGGTTGTCTCTGCCGCGGTGTCGGCGGTGATCGCCGAGGTCGGCGAAACCGGCGTATGTTGGACGCTTCTCGGCAATCCCGGTGCGGAAATCGCTCGAGCTAGCTTTACGCGGCTCGCCGAACGATTCGGTCATGACCCGGAAATGCGTGAAGTCCTGCTTTCCCGATCCGAACTGCCGGGCGAGGTCCGTCAAGCGCTTATCCGCCAACTTGGAGATTCGCTTGGTGCGCTGATAGTCGGCAAGTCCTGGATTGACGAGGAGCGGGAGCAAAATTTGACCCGCGAAGCTTGCGACCGGGCAACTGTCCGAATTGCAGCCGATGTCGAAATGGATGATCTGGTGCCGTTGGTCGAGCACCTTCGTACCTCCGCTCAACTGACTACGGCGCTTCTGTTACGCGTCCTTTGCGCGGGCAATGTTCGCTTTTTCGAAGCGGCCCTGTCCGTGCTTTCGGGGATGCCACTTGACCGGGTGACAACGCTTGTCCGCGCCGGGCGGAAAAATGGCCTTCGTGCGGTCTATGCGAAATCTGGATTGCCGATCTCGACATTTGATGCATTCGCCGCGGCGCTCGAAGCCTGCCGTGGCATGGCGGAAGAGCGCGATCTTGTTGACGACTATCAGTTGACCTGCAAGATGGTCGACAGTGTTTTGTCGCGCTATCGTGACAAGACGGATGGTGAGATCAATGATTTGATGGCCATGTTGCGCCGCTTCGCCGCGGACCAGACGCGCGAGGCTGCACGCGACTATGCGCGGATAACGGCAGCAGCCTGAATCTCAATATTTAAACTGCTCGACAAGAATTCGTTCGTCCCAGGAATGATCAGGGTCGAAGAGGATGAGGCTCTTGGCCTTTTTGTCCGAGGCAACGGTCACCTCGACCGCCGACTTGAACTCGACATTGTCGGCAACGACATTGACTGGCCGTTTAACCGACTCCAGCACCTCGATTCTAATTTTGGCGTCATCGGGTAAAAGCGCGCCGCGCCAGGTGCGCGGCCGGAACGCGCTTATCGGCGTCATGGCAAGAAGTGGCGCATAAATCGGCAGTATCGGTCCATGCGCCGACAGATTGTAGGCCGTGCTTCCGGCTGGCGTCGCGACGATCACGCCGTCGCAAATCAACTCTTCGAGGCGCGGCTTGCCGTCGATGAGGAGCCGGAGCTTTGCAGCCTGATATGATTGGCGGAGAAGCGAGACTTCGTTGATGGCATACGCTTTGTGGGTTTGGCCCTTGGCGTCACGGGCCGTCATCGCCAATGGATGGACTTCGGTCTCGACAGCATCGGCCAGACGCGCGGCCAAGGCGTCCTCGTTGTATTCGTTCATCAGAAAACCGACCGAGCCACAATTCATGCCGTAGATTGGTTTGCCGGAGTTCATGAACGTATGGAGGGTTTGCAGCATGAATCCATCGCCCCCGAGGGCGACGACGACGTCGGCCTTCTCTGCCGGGACGGCCTTATAAGTCTCCGAAAGACGCACCTGCGCCTCTCGGGCCACAGGGACATCACTGGCGATAAAGGCAATCGCGTCGTTTTTTAGACGGCCGTTGGACATGGTCGTTCCCGCTGTCGAAGGCGAGGGCGTAGCATGGCGGATACCGAATTCCAACGGAAAGGCGTAGCTTGCGGCGTATCCCGCCGGGCGCTAGTGCTTTGCCTTGTATCGCGGTGACGGTTGGCGTCGGCGCTAATTGGTTCAGTCTTGGCAATAGGTTTTGTTACATGACATCGGCACCGTCTCCTTCGACTGCATCTCCCGCACGGGTCATCGACGGGCGTGCTGTCGCGGCCGAAATAACCGCGCTTGTGGCGCAAGAGACAAAAGCGCTGACCGGGGCCAGCGGCATTATTCCAGGTTTGGCGGTCGTCTTGGTCGGTCAGGATCCGGCGAGCCAAGTCTATGTCGGCGCCAAGGGGCGCAAGGCCGAGGAGCTTGGGTTTAACTCGGTACAACACAATTTGCCATCCGATACATCGGAAGCCGACATTCTGGCTCTGGTTGAGAGCCTCAATCAGGATCCCACGGTCAACGGCATTCTCGTTCAATTGCCGCTACCAGCCCAGATCGACACGGCGAAAATCATTGAGGCCATTCAACCAGAAAAGGATGTTGACGGATTTCATCCGGTCAATGTCGGGCGTCTTTCGAGCGGCAGCCGGGAGGCCATGGCACCATGTACGCCCTCCGGATGCCTGACGCTCATTCGTCGCGCAATTGCTGGGTCATTGTCGGGCCTTGACGCGATTGTCGTCGGCAGATCCAACATCGTTGGCAAGCCGATGGCGCAATTGCTCCTTAAGGAGAACTGCACAGTTACGATCGCGCACTCGCGCACGCGCGACCTTCAAGACGCGATCCGCCGCGCCGATATTCTGGTCGCGGCGGTAGGACGGCCTGAAATGATTCGTGGCGATTGGATCAAACCCGGCGCCACAATCATAGACGTTGGAATGAACCGCATCGCCGCGCCCGAAAAGGGCCCTGGCAAAACGCGCCTGGTCGGCGATGTTGCGTTTGGCGAGGCTCTCAGCGTCGCCGGCGCGATTACGCCGGTGCCCGAAGGAGTTGGGCCGATGACAATTGCATTGCTAATGGCCAACACATTGATAGCGGCTTGCCGGCAGAACAACCGGCCGGTCCCGGAGATCGCTGCGTAGGTTGAAAGCCGCGCCGGCTGTCTGCGGCGCGGCCAGAATTGACAATCCTATATTGACGTCAGTTTGCGCTTTGGATCTGCCGCCGCCGCCGCCGCCGCCGTCGTGGCTGATTGTCCCTTGGTGTGCTTGCCGGTGAGCTGCGGCGTGTGGACGCCCTCGGCCCCTTTCTCGGCGTGCTGACGACGTGTCACCCGGGCCCAGGTTCGCTTCAGATCATCGCGAATATCGATCGCCAGTTTACCGAGCCCCTCGCATTCCATTTCGATTCGATCGCCGTCCATGAACGGGTGCAAGCCACCATGGTTCGTGCCGGTGGCCAGAATGTCGCCGGGCAGAAGTACATGAATCGAGCTGATCCATTCGATGCAGCGTCGGATGTCATGGGCCATGTCATCGGTGTTGAAGTTCTGCATTACCGTGCCGTTGGTCGTCAGGCGGACTTGTACCTTCATCGGATCGGCAATTTCGTCGGCGGTCACCAGATAAGGGCCAATCGGCGAATAGGTGTCACGCGACTTCATCTGGAAAAAGACGTTGCTTGGCGGTGGTAGACCGCGTGAGGATCCATCAATGAAATTTGTGTAGCCAAAGACGTAGTCCATCGCATCGGCGGCGGAAACATGGTCAGCACGCTTGCCGATGACGACCGCCAGTTCGGCTTCACCCTCGAAGCAACTCGCAGGAATGTCATCAAGCACCATGGTGTCGTTGTGGCCGATGATTGTGCTTGGCGCCTTATTGAATGCGTTGATCGGCGCCGGAAACTCGCGCGTGCCGTCCTCCATAAAGTTGACCGCCATACAATCGAATGTCGAGGGACGGGGCAGGGGTGGGCGAATCCTGACCCCGGACAGCGGAACGCCTTCTCCCGCGGCCGCCTTTTCGAGGCGAGGTCGATATTTGTCGAAATTCTCGATCAGTCCATTGATCAGGTCCTGACTGTCGCGATGCGGCAGGTCTTCGACGAGCCCGGTGACGTCGACCACATTGTCTCCGGCGAGAACGCCAAGTCTGAAATCATCGAAATATAGAAGTTTCATTGCCTACTTGTCACATCCCGGACGGTAGCATGGTTTTTTCTTGAACAGTTGAGGTTTGCGTTTATCCCAATCTTTCATGGTGTGCAAGGGCGTCTTGCTACCCAAGGCTGATTGAGGAAGCTGCTGGTTGTAGAGCCAGACGTAGCGGTTGAGTGTGGCGTGCA
>Ga0315339_1003841_pt1 | contig 10236 bp, 9 predicted proteins | sample ASW17metaG_FD_204514 | JGI IMG/M metagenome (GOLD analysis project Ga0315339, IMG submission 204514) | Ammonia-oxidizing marine archaeal communities from Pacific Ocean, United States - ASW #17 | ecosystem: Environmental > Aquatic > Marine > Oceanic | place: USA: California | collected 2016-12-05
GAAGGGTTCTATCACAGGAATAATTGGACCTAATGGATCTGGCAAAACTACTTTATTTAATTTAATTGCTGGAAACCTAAAATCCTCTCAAGGAAAAGTTTTATTTAATAATGAAGATGTAACTGATGTTCCTTCATATGAATTATTTTCCAAAGGTATTTTAAGAACTTTTCAGATCGCACATGAATTTACAAATTTATCAGTTTTAGAAAACCTAATGATGGTTCCAGCAAATCAATCAGGTGAAAAGTTAATGACTGCTTTACTAAAGCCAAGTTTAGTTAGAACTGAAGAATTAGTTGTAAAACAAAAAGCTCAGGACGTAGTTGATTTTTTGAATCTGACTCACTTATCAAATGAATTAGCTGGAAATTTATCAGGTGGACAAAAAAAATTATTAGAACTTGGAAGAACCATGATGGTTGATTCAAAATTAGTATTGCTTGATGAAGTAGGGGCAGGTGTTAATAGAACGCTTCTTAAAGAACTGGGAACTGCAATTCTTAAGCTAAATAAAGAGCAAGGGTATACTTTTTGTATGATTGAACATGATATGGATTTTATTAGCAGATTATGTGACCCAGTTATTGTAATGGCTGAAGGATCTGTCTTATTTGAAGGAACCGCTGAAGAAGTTAAGAAAGATGAGAAAGTTATAGAAAGTTATTTAGGTAGAGGATCTAAACTAAAGGATGAAAATTAGTGGCTTTTTTTGAAGGCATAAAAATGACTGGGGGATATGGGAATGGTCCCGATATCATTAACTCTTGTTCAGTTGACGTTAATAGAGGAGAGATAGTTTCAATTCTTGGACCTAATGGAGCTGGTAAATCAACAGCAATGAAAGCTATGCTTGGACTTTTAAATTTAAAATCTGGCTCTGTAGTTATCGATGGAAAAGATATCTCAAAACTTTCTCCGCAAGATAGAGTGCGAGAGGGTATTTCATTTGTACCTCAAACAAAAAATGTTTTTGCAGGAATGACAGTTGAAGATAATTTAGAAATGGGAGCTTATCTAAGAGATGATAATTATCAAAATGTTATAGAGGAAATTTATGATCTATTTCCAATATTAAGAGAAAAAAGAAATCAATTAGTTGGTGAACTATCAGGTGGTCAGAGACAACAAGTTGCTCTAGGAAGAGCATTAATGATCAAGCCATCAGTTTTAATGTTGGATGAACCTACTGCTGGTGTTTCACCAATAGTAATGGATGAATTATTTGATCATATTATAAAAGTAAAAAGAACAAATGTTGCAATTTTAATGGTTGAGCAAAATGCCAAACAAGCACTAAATATTTCTGATCGTGGATATGTTCTTGTTACTGGTGAAAATAAATATGCAGGTACTGGCAAAGAATTATTAAATGACCCGAGAGTAAGAAGCTCTTTTTTGGGAGGATAATATGGATTTATTAAATGCAATTATATTACTGTTAAATTATATTTTTGTACCAGCTTTAACTTATGGTTCTCAGTTAGCACTTGGCGCAATTTTTGTAACCTTGATATATGGAATTTTAAGATTTGCAAACTTTGCAACTGGAGACATGATGGCATTTGGTACTATGGTGACTATTTTATTTACATGGTATTTTCAATCAATTGGTGTTTCTTTAGGCGTTTTACCAACTGCCCTTCTTGCTATACCATTTGCAATAATTTTTATGATTGGCTACATGCTCTTTGTAGATAAATATGTCTTTAGATATTATAGAGTTAACAAGAGTCCTCCAGTTCAGCTTGCGATGGTTAGTATTGGTGTAATGTTTGTAACTCAAGCGGTAGTTAGAATAATAATTGGACCTTCGGATAGAAGATTTTTTGATGGAGAAAAATTTATTATTAAAGCACGTGAATTTAAAGAAATAACAGGACTTAATGAGGGTTTAGCAATCAAATCTAGTCAGGTAATAACTATATTTGTAACACTTATATTGGTTTCAATTTTATTTTGGTTTTTAAACAAAACAAAAACAGGAAAGAGTATGCGTGCTTATTCAGATAATGAAGATCTAGCTTTACTATCAGGAATTGACCCTAAAAAAGTAGTTATGATAACTTGGATTATTGCAGGAATTTTAGCAACAATTGGTGGTGCTATGTATGGTTTAGATAAAAGCTTTAAGCCTTTTACCTACTTCAATAATATGTTGCCAATCTTTGCTGCTGCAATTGTTGGAGGTATTGGAAATCCATTTGGAGCATTTTTGGGAGGATACGTTATAGCTTTTTCAGAAATATTTATAACTTATGCATATAAGAAATTTTTCATGTACATTTTACCAGAAAGTATGGAGCCAGAAACTTTAGTACAATTATTATCAACAGATTATAAATTTGCAGTATCATTTTCTATACTGGTGATTGTCTTACTCTATAGACCGAACGGTATATTTAAAGGGAAGGTACTTTGATAAAAAATCGAAATATAATTGCAGCTTACACAATAATGATGGGTTTAATTATTTTGGTTGGAATATTTCAATCATGGAATGTTGCTCTTTCAATTTTTAATATGTGCTTAATTTCCGCGGTAATGACAATGGGAGCAAATGTACAATGGGGTTATGCTGGCTTAATTAATTTTGGTCTTATGGGTTATGCTGCGCTAGGTGGTTTAGCTGCAGTTTTAATTTCGGTTGATCCAGTTCAAGAAGCTTGGCGAGCTGGAGGGTTTGATATTCTGATGTGCTTATGGTTAATCATTGTAATGATATTAGCTATTCGCTTTATCTTAAAGAATTTTGCAAAATCAAATTATAGAACTTACGGAATTGCTGCAATTATTATTGCAGGAATTATAATTATTAGAGTAACTGCTGAACCTGGTATCGAAGCTATTGAAGCAATTAATCCTGCAACAACAGGATTTCTTGGAGGCTTAGGATTACCAATAATGTTTTCATGGATTGTTGGAGCTTTCTTTGCTGCAGGACTTGCATTTGTGGTTGGCAAAGTTGCTCTTGGCTTACGTGCAGATTATTTAGCAATTGCTACATTGCTTATCTCTGAAATTGTAATAGCTATTATTAAACACGAAGATTGGCTGGCAAGAGGTGTTAAAAATGTAATTGGATTAGATAGACCAGTACCTTATGAAGTTAATCTTCAAGCTACCGAATGGTTTATTAATCTAGTTGCAAAATTTAATTCAGGTAAATTAGAATTAATTTCTAATATTGAAGATAAACAGGCTGCGCTTAATCAATTAGTTATTGAAGGATCATCAGTTTTTGTAAAACTTTGTTACTCAGGATTATTTTTAATTGTGGTAATAGCATTATTAATAGTTACTCAAAAAGCACTTTATTCTCCATGGGGTAGAATGATGAGAGCAATTAGAGATAACGAGGAAGCTGCTAATGCTATGGGTAAAAATGTTGTTAAACAACATCTGTTAATATTTATTTTAGGTTCAGCAATAGTTGGAATTGCAGGAGCAATGCTTGTTACTCAAGACGGTTTGTTTACACCAGGAAGTTATAGACCGATGAGATATACGTTTCTAATTTGGGTTATGGTTATAGTTGGTGGTAGCGGTAATAATTTTGGAGCTATATTAGGTGGATTTGCAGTGTGGTTTTTATGGATTGAAGCTGCACCTATAGCACTATTTTTGATTAATTTTTTTACAGTAAATATGTCTGATACGAATGCTTTTAAAACTCATTTAATCGAGAGCGTTCCTTACTTTAGATACCTAATGATGGGTCTTGGGCTATTGTTGATAATGCGATATCGACCTAAAGGTATACTTCCAGAAAAAATAGAAATAAAATAACAACTTTATGAAATATATTATATTAGGTGCCGCAATTGCTTGGGCTATGTACATGGCTGACAAGTATATGTTTTAATTATTATTAGTCTTTGACTGTTATTTTTTAATCACATTTGATAAAAATTACATGACTCTTTTAAATTACTTTGATTTAAGTCTATCTCAATTTCTAATAATTTTATTTATTGTATTTATTGCATCCATAATAAGAGGGTTTAATGGTTTTGGATTTTCAGCAACATGTATTTCTGGTTTTTCTTTTATACTTCCTGCGATAGAAATTGTTCCAATCATATTGATACTAGAAGTTTTCATAAGCATTTTTATGATTCCATATGTATGGAGTAAAATAGATTGGGGTTTTGTATTTAAATTATTAATTGGAATAGCTATTGGATCACCAATTGGATTATATCTATTAAAATATCTTTCTCCAGAAACTACACATTTGTATGTATGTTTGATAATAATTTTTTTTTCTATCCTTTTAATGAAAGGTTACTCAAATAAGAATATAAATAATGATCAATCAAAGATTTTCACAGGAGTAATCTCAGGAACTTTGAATGGACTAACAACACTAGGTGGAATGCCGGTTGCATTATTTTTGTTGGTTACAAGTATCCAACCAGCTGTAATTAGAGGTTCGTTAGCAGCACTATTTTTTTTAACTGATATCTACGCATTTATTTTAAGTTTTTTTGCTGAAATTGTTGATATGACAACTATTTATCGAACTCTTCCTTTAATAATAATTTTACCATTAGGGGTATTCATAGGAAATAATTTTTTTATTAAAAGTAAGGAAAAACTTTATAGAAAAGTAGTTTTTTATTTTTTAATTTTTATTTCAATTTTTGGTATTTTAAGAATTATAGGTAGTATTTAGATATAAAAAAACCCCAGTAATGAAAATTACTGGGGTTTTTAATATTAAGATTATTTAAAACTATCTTTGTTTTGCAGTTTCAAATTTTCCGTTTTTGATTTCTTTTTCTAAAAAAGAACCTTCAGCTTCACCAACATCAGTAAATATTACTCCGGTTGCACCTTCGTAATCTATTTTTTTACCTTCAGCTAGTAAATCTAGTCCTTTTTTAAGTTCACCTGGATAAATTTTTGTTCCAGGGGCGTTAGCAACATCCATTACATTATTTGCAATTGATGCTCTGTCAGCAGATCCACCTGCTTGCATTGCTAAAACTATTAGAGCAGCTGCATCGTAAGACTCACCAGTGTAAGGTCCGGCACTATCAATTCCTGCTGCGCTTGCTACATCAGCAAATACACCAGCACCTTTTCCAGTTGAACCTGGTAATGAACCAAATGATTTATTTAAGTCATCTCCTATTGCATCAACAATAGATTGACCAATCATACCATCTGACATGATGAAAGTATCAAATGAACCAGCGTCTAAAGAAGCTTGAATTACACCTTTACCACCTTGATCAAGATAACCAATAACTGCTAAAGCATCACCACCACCTGCTGCAAGTGTTGCAGCTTCTGATGAATAGTCTGCTTTACCATCTTCGTGTGCAGATACTGAAGTAACTTCTATGCCAAGAGCTTTAACTGAAGCTTCATATACATCAGCCAAACCTTTTCCATAGTCATTATTAGTATAAGTAATTGCAACACTATTAATACCTCTATCTTTTGTAATTTCTGCTAGGATTTGTCCACCTCTAGCATCTGATGGAGCAGTTCTAAAAAAGAATCCTTTATCATCAAGAGTTGTTAGTCCTGGAGAAGTTGCTGACGGTGAAATCATAACTACACCATTTGGTACAGCTACATTCGTAGCGATTGCACCAGTAACACCTGAACAGTCAGCACCCATAATTGCTGCTACACCTTGAGCGATTACTCCTTCGGCTGCTGCTGTAGCTGCCGCTGAATCAACACAAGTTGAGTCTGCTCTTACCGGTGAAATTGTAGCTCCACCTAATAATGAACCAGAGTCAGATGCTTCTTTAAATGCTAGCTCTGCAGATGCAGCCATAGCAGGAGTTAAAGACTCAATAGGACCCGTGAACCCTAATATAATTCCCATTTTAATTTCTCCACCAGCAGCAGTTTTAGAAACCTTAGATTGCTGTGTAGAAAAATATATTATTGCAGTAAGTACTAAAACTCCGACTGCAATTAATAATCCTTTATTTTTTACCATATATCCTCATATCCTCTTTTATTGTTAACAATTTATAAAAAGATGATTAAATGTCGTTTATCCAGACAATTCAATGACAAAATTACCTAGTTTTCTGTAGTAAATATATTGATGTAATTACGATAATTCCTCCAAATATTGTGATGAAAGAAGGAACTTCACCAAAGACAAAAAAAGTTAATATTAATCCAAATACTGGGAACAAAGAATAAAAAGGCATTACCATTCCGACAGGATAAAATTTATATAGATAAAACATCATCATATGACCTAAAATTGAAATAATCATTCCAGCATACATGACAGCAAGCCACCCACCAATTTCAACTTTTTTAATTTGTTCAACGATATTTCCCTCAAATATTTGAGAAAAAATAATCAAAACTAAAAAGCCAACAAATCCCATAAACGAGTTAGTAAACTTTACGTCTAGATCTTTGATGTATCTTGAAAAAACTTGAGATAGTCCATAAAAAAAAGCCATTGCAAAAACTAATAATGCACCAGAAATTTCTTTCAAAACATTTGGATCAAAAGCTATCAATATTATTCCTAAAAATGATGAAAAAATAAAAATCCATTTTTTCAAACTAATGCTCTCTTTTAGAAATAAAGAACTTATTAATATTGCAAATGGTATTGATAATTGTGCGCCAATTGTAATAGGTGCTAACAAGGTTACTGCACTAATGGATAGATATAAAAACATATTTACTCCAGCACCCATACAAAGAGAAAATCCAATTAAAGGTAGGAAATATTTTTTTTCAGGAATAATTATTTTACAAAATGGTAATAAACATAAAAAAACAAAACCCATTCTTAATGCTCCAAAAAAAATAGGGTTCATTGATGAATTTAAACCAAATTTACCGAGAGGATATGCGCTTCCAAGAAAAAACATTACCAAAACAATTAAAGCTGTATGTTTTGAAGACAAAATATTATCTAATTGAAAATGGATCTAAAGATGGTTCGTCCGATGTATAGAACCATGTTGTCTTTACTCTTGTGTAATCTTTAATTGAGTCAATTCCTGCCTCTTTTCCATATCCACTATCTTTAATACCACCAAACGGCGCTGAAGGAGATATTAATCTGTAAGTATTTACAAACGTAATACCTGCTCGTATTGCTTTAGATACTCTTAATCCTCTTGAAAGATTGCTCGTATAAACTCCTGATGATAAGCCATATTGATTATCATTCATTTTATTAATAACTTCTTCTTCAGTATCAAATTTCATCACAGATAAGACTGGTCCAAATAATTCATTTTCAGCAACAGGTAAATTGTGATTATCACACTCAATAATTGTGGGAGGGAAATAATATCCTTCATTAGAAAATGAGTCTCTTTTACCACCACATTTTATTTTCCCACCTTGATCAACAGTATCCTTTATATTTTTTTCAATAGTTTCTAATTGTTTAAAACTGCTAAGTGGTCCCATCTCAGTTTTTGGATCCATAGGTGTGCCGATTTTTATTTTTGATGCACGCTTTGAAAGTTTATCTAAAAATTCATTATAAATTCCTTTTTGAAGATAAAGTCTCGATCCAGCTATACAACTTTGGCCACTAGCACCAAATATACCAGCAACAATTCCATTTATTGCATTTTCTTGTTCGGCATCATCAAAAACAGCTACTGGACTTTTTCCACCTAACTCAAGACTTACCTCGGATAAATTTTCTGCTGAATTTCTGATTATATGTCGTGCTGTTTCAGGTCCACCTGTAAATGCAACTTTTTCAACTAAATTATGTGTTGTAAGAGCTTTTCCACATGGATCACCAAATCCAGTAATAACGTTAACTACCCCTTTAGGGATACCAGTTTTTTCTATTAGTTTTGCAAACTCAAACATAACTGCAGGAGCAAGTTCAGATGATTTAATAACTACAGTATTACCCATAGCAAGAGCAGGAGCTAACTTTGTTGCCGTTAAAAACATTTGCGAATTCCACGGAATGATTGCTGCAATTACACCAATAGGAATTCTAGTTGTTATTGCTTGAATATTTGGTTTATCAATTGGAAGAACTGTACCTTCAACTTTATCTGCCAAACCAGCATAATAATCATAATAGTCAGCAATATAAATTGCTTGTTTTTTAGTTTCTCTAATAATTTTTCCAGTATCAATTGTTTCAATCTCACCAAGCATTTCTGCATTTTCTCTTAATTGTTCTCCAATCGCTCTTAAAAATTTTGCTCTTTCTTTAGGAAGTAATTTTGGCCAATCACCTTCAAATGCTTTTTGTGCTGCATTAACTGCTTTATCAACATCTTTAGCACTTGCCTCAGGAACAACTGCCCAAGGTTTATTATTTTCAGGATTTAAAGTTTCAAAAGTTTTTTTATTTTCAGAGTCTATCCACTCACCATTAATAAACATCTTATATTGCTTTAATTTAGTCATTTTTTTCAATAAAACTTTTGATATTTAGATTTACCTCATCTGCACATTCAATGCCACAAAGATGTTTTCCATCTTTAACAATCTTTAATTCACTATTTTTGATTACTTTATTCAATTCTTGTGACATTTCGATAGTAGAGCCAATATCATACTCTCCTGTCATCAACAAAGTATTAACTTTAATTTTTTCAAAATCTTCATCATTTTTATGATTAACAAAAAGGTCATAAGTTTTTAAAAAGTATTCCATATTATTTGAAGATAAAATTGAACTAATTTTATCAAAAGTATCTGGATTGTTTTTTAGATATTTATCTGTGAACCATCTTTTTAAAGCTTGTTTTGAAAGTTTTAATTCTTTTTTAGCTTGATTAAATCTTTCATTAACAATTTTTTGTTGTTGTTCTGATCTTTTATATATTGAGCCCAAAAGAATTAAAGATTGTAATCGATCATTAAATTTTGTTGCAAAGTTTCTTGCAATTAAAGAGCCAATTGAAAAACCAACTAAATGAATTTTATCAATTTCAAGTTCATCAATTAATTCTATAAGTTGTTTAGAAAAATCATCAAAGTTTATATTTTGTTTTGTCAGAGATGATTTTCCATGTCCAAGAATATCGTATGAAAGGGTAGAGTAATTTTTAAAAAAATCTAATTGAGGTTGCCAGATTTCATAAGTTAAACCAACACCATGAACAAAAACTATTGGAGTTGATTGTTCTTTTTTATTAAAGACATAAAATGTACCTGATGCAGTATTCCCAGTTACCATCAAATATTACTTTGGTTCGATACCCATTTCTTTCATATCTTGATATCTATCACCAGTTCTTGCATGAGCTCTTCCACTTGAAGCGCCACCAATAGCTATAACAATTTCATCATCGAATGGAGCATCATGTATCGTGAATTCATGTGTTAAATAATAAGGTCTCAATCCTGAGTCTGTTTTATGCATCATTGGAATTGAAATCTTTGATCCGGCAGGTCCTCTAGTATTTGTAAAACTTAAATAAGATGTTCCACCAACTGCATCTCTAAATTTATTACCAAATCTTAATGTGTGAATAAAAGCTGAGGCATGTTCTATTTCTCCATTTAAACCAACTACTCCAGCTTTACCGTATGCTAATATTTTTTCTGGTGATTCTATTTCTTTAATTAGTTCTGGGACCAATAAATCACCAAGCTTAGGTGCTAAATCTAAAATTGCAGGTCTTAAGTTTTCAACAAAACCTTGTCCGTGCCAAGGATTTTTAAAAACAGCAGCAACCGAAACTAATAAGACTGGCTCTTTAGCTTCCTTACCGCCTTCAATGAAAGTTTTATCAACAAATTTTGTAAATTTTCTTAAATTAATATCCATAATTTTTTATTTAGTTACTTGAGCCAACACTAACCACGCATTTATCCCTTTGCTTGCAATATAATTTGATTTAAAGAATTCAATTATTTTCCAAGAATTCTTATCTTCTAATTCTTTGATCTTTTTGTCAAATCCATATTCCTCATAAATCCCAATATTTATTGTAAAACAAATTAGAGATGCATTTTTGCAAATTCTTACCATTTGATCTAATGCTGGAGGGTTAACATGGCCAAAGGTAAAAGTACCAACACAGGTTATTCCTTCATAAGTATTATCTTTAATCTTTACTTTTTGATTAAGGTCAATTTTGAATAAATTTTGATATATATTTTCTGGTACTAAATTAAGCATTTTTTGTGAAAAATCAGCTCCATCAAAGTTTGTAAAACCATTTTTTTTAAGCTCAATACCAACCAAGCCTGTACCGCAGCCAGCATCTAATATTTTAATATCTTTTTTAGAATTATGCTTTT
>Ga0315339_1003843_pt1 | contig 10231 bp, 7 predicted proteins | sample ASW17metaG_FD_204514 | JGI IMG/M metagenome (GOLD analysis project Ga0315339, IMG submission 204514) | Ammonia-oxidizing marine archaeal communities from Pacific Ocean, United States - ASW #17 | ecosystem: Environmental > Aquatic > Marine > Oceanic | place: USA: California | collected 2016-12-05
TACTTGAGCGTATAACTCCACGCGATACATCCCTTCCGTGTCCCACAAACACTTCAGGAATGTTCGCTGGACCACTCGAGCGGTCTAGTTTCTCTCCGCCCTCACGCGGCTTAGAATCGCCGCTCTGAGGTCTAGTTTCTCTCCGCCGTTCTCATGCAGCAGGTCGACTGGGACTGCGAGCTGCGCACGTCCTTCTCGGACGAGAACCAGGGCTGCCGCATCGCGGTGAGTGGGGCCATCGACTGGTTCTTCGAGAACGAGGAGATGGGCATCATCCTCGAGGACGACTGCATCCCGGACCCGAGCTTCTTTCCCTTCTGCGAGACGCTTCTCGCGCGGCATCGCGACGACGCGCGCATCATGATGATCTCAGGTAACAACTTCCAATCCGTGCCTAATCCCGTGCCGCGTCCCTTCGGTCCGGGCCGGGGCGTCGCCGCGCGGTCTAGCTACTACTACTCGCGCCACACCCATATCTGGGGTTGGGCCACCTGGCGGCGAGCCTGGCAACACTACGACGTCGGCATGCGCCTCTGGCTCGAGGTGTCGGACTCGGGTTGGCTCGAGCAGATGGTCGACCGTCCGAGCAAGGTGAAGTACTGGCGGCATACCTTCGCCCAGGTGCACGCGGGCCGGGTCGACACCTGGGACACGCAGTGGCTCTTCGCGTGCTGGATCCAGAGCCGGCTCTCGATCATCCCCCAGGTGAACCTCGTCACGAACATCGGTTTCTCGCACGCGCGGGCCACACACACGATACTCGCATCGCCCTTTGCGGAGGTGCCGGCCGAATCGATCTCGTTCCCCCTCGAACATCCCCCCTTCGTGATCTGCAACCGCACAGCGGACCGCCACGATGACGACCTCATGAGCCACCCGCTGCAGTTGCTGCGCAATCGGGTTCGGTACCAGGTGGCAAAGCTGAGGGGTCGGGGCTAGGGCGCGTCCGCCGCGCCTCAGCGTCGATTCTTGCCAGTACACCGTTGCTCCTTCGAAGTGCAGGTCACGATCAATGGAGTTCCATGCAACGTATTGTTTGCGGGGCTGGCACCCGGCTTCGTGGGCCTGTACCAGATTAACTTTGAGATCCCCGCCGACCTGCCGGTCGCAGAAGTGTACCTGCTAATCATCCAGCAGGAGGGAATCGAGAGCCCAGTAGTTCGGGTTCTGGTGATCTGAGTCACGTCACTCAATCATCCACGGCGGAGGATGGGGGCCCAATTCGGAATCGGGGCATGCCCCCTCAGCGCTTTACCATCCGTCCGCAAGGTGTTGCCCCTCATCGCGAGTTGGGTATTCTCCGGAACCTGTACCTCCGGAACCTGTACCTCCGGTTCCCTGCGCCCGCCGAAAACGGCCCAGATCCTAACTTAGAAAGTGGTACAACTTGTGGGGGCAGGTCACTACCCGCTCGCAGTTTCGCCGCCAGACAATCGCCGTGCTGGTTGAACAGCAACAGCGGGTGGTAGCAGGTGGACTCGAAGTGCCCGTTGTAAGCGCTGCCTTCCTGCTGACCGTGGACCGGGCTCTCTGTGGAGTCCATATCGAGGACGACGCGTTCGGACTCGTCGTCCTCTTCGGCTCGAGCGACCAACTCGCGGTTCACCGCCATCAGCCCCAGCAGGTTCTCTTCACTGGCCAGTAGCTCTGCTGAGAACGGCGCTGACAAACTAGACCACATAGCGGCGGTGTGAAGGCTCTGGAAGGAGACGGAGGACCAAGCCCGCTGATGATCTTGACGAACGCTTCGCGCGTGGCAGCTCGTAGACGCTCGGCAGGCGCTCCTTCATACGCCGACAACCCTCGCAGCGGACTGTCGAGGTGGATGTCGGCGGCGTGCAAGAACTTGAACGTCATCGCGTTGCGCTCGCCGCCATCCTGGTTTCGTATTCGCGCCACACGCCCATGAGAGGAAAGTACAGGCCCACGCGGATCGTGCGCTCGGGTTCGAGGTTCGCAAGCAGCTCGCGATAGTCCTGCATCTGCCCGCGATATCTTTCGAGTTCGCTGCTAAGGAAACCTTCCAGACCGCCACCTTCGTGGACACTGGTCTTGAAGTCCACGATCCAGCGCACGCCGTCGGCATCCACGAAGGTGCGATCGACGCGCCGCTCGACCAGCCGCCCTCCGGCGATGCCCGCCAGCGCGAGCTCGCCGCGCGCGTCGCTGTGGGACGACGCCAGCGCCCAGCGGCCGCGCTCGTCCTCTAGCGTCCGGCGCAGGGCTTCCTCGACCTGGGCGGCGCAACGAGGCAGATCCTCGGGGCCGACGCCGAGCGCGCGGAGCTCGTTCTCCAGGCGAGGCCGCTCGCGGGCCGGCCGCCCGGTGTCCCATTGTTCCAGGCCGTCACGAGCGATTTCGGCCAGCGCCACGTGCACCACCGTTCCCACGTAACGCGCCAGGCGACCGACCCAGTGGAAGCTGATGTCCAGTTCGCGGCCGACCACAGCCTCGGTGCCCAGGGTCCGCGTAGCCGCTGGCTTGGGCAACGGCGGGACGGTCCAGTCCGCCGGCAAACGCCGGAACATTTGCGCCCGAGGGGCGGTCTCCTGCTCCGCCTCGGTCGCGTTCGAATCGGGCGCCGCGCGCAGCGCAGCGGCGAACTCGCCCTGGACCACGTCCCACAGCAGGTGCAACAAGGAACCCTTCTCCGGGGCTACCTCCGCCCTGGTGTGATTGGTTTCCTTCACCTTGACCGCGCCCAGCAGATGCAGCTCACGCTTGGCTCGGGTCGCGGTCACGTAGAGTAGACGGCGCGCTTCATGGTTTTCCATGATGCCTTCAATCCGCTTGATGGCGTCGTGGATGGATTCGGCCGACACGGCGGCGGAGCGCGACGGTGCCAACAGCAGATCGCGGCCACCGTCATCCGCCGGGACCTCCATCCAGCGCAGCAACCGGGAGTCTGGATTCCTTGACTTGCGGCCCAAACCGGGCGCGATGACCACGTCGAACTGTAAGCCTTTGGCCTTGTGGATGGTCATCACTTGAACGCTGTCGTCCGCGGTCGGATCGGGCGCCGCATATAACTTGTCAACACGGGCTCGCAGCACCTCCAGGTCGCAATCGCGGCCTTCGTCGAGCTCGTCGAGCAGGCCGAAGTAGGTCTCGGCGTTGTCGAGGTCAGCGCTGTCGGCTAGCGCAGCCGGGCCGCCAATCGCCAGCCATACAGCTTCCACCCAGGCGCGCAAGGTGCGCGGGCGCGGCGCCTCCACAGCCTCGCGGAGCCGTGCCAGCCGCTGTTGAGCGGCGGCCGGCAGTTCTACGACCCGCTCGGCGTTGCACAATGATTTCCACACGGTCTCATCGCGTTGGGCACCGCATAACGCATGCAGCTCAGCCAGCGTCAGCCCGCACCACGGCGCCCGCAGCGTCGCCAACCATGCCAGCCGATCCGCCGGATGCAACAACGCTGCCGTCAGCGAGAGCAAATCCTGCACGGCCGGGGTCTGCGAGAGCGAATCGAGATCGACGCCGCGATAGCGCACTCCCGACTCGGTGAGCGCGCGCAAGATCTCGGGCAGGTGGGTGCGTGCTCGCACGAGCACCGCAACTTTTTTGTGAGGATATCTCAGACGCGCTTGAGTAACGATATCGACGACCGTGCACGCCTCTTCCCGGTCACACGCCTCACGGCCTTCGGCACCGTGCAGAAACGGATGGACGGCCACTTCCGGCCCCGGCTCGCCGCCGACCGCGGAAGCCGACGGCGCAAACGACACCGACCCGTGCGCGGGATCGACCGGCCCGTCAAACACGTTCGCAAAGGTCGCGTTGACCCAATCGACGATGTTGCTTTGCGAGCGGAAATTCGCTTCCAGCGTTAGAGTCTCCAGTGCGACGTCGCCCAACCTGGCTTCGCGCTCGGCGTCGAGGAAGTTGCGGACCTCGGCCTCTCGAAAGCGGTAGATCGACTGCATCGGGTCGCCGACCAAGAACAACGTGCGGCCGTCTCCGGGCGTCCAACCGGCGGTCAACCGCTCCAGCAGGCGAAGCTGGGTGAACGAGGTGTCCTGAAACTCGTCCACAAGCAGGTGCTCAATCGCCGCGTCGAACGTGAAGGCAAGATCGGTCGGCGACTCCTCGCCGCCAAGCGCTTGCAGTGCGCCTTGCGACAGCTCCGTGAAGTCCACCTCACCCCGCTCTTGAAACACCAGTCGAAGCTGAGCCGCCGCCACCGGCAGCGTCCGAATCAGAGCCTCGGCAACCGCCCACTGGGACTCGTCGTAGTGCGCAGGCGGCAGCTCCCGCACCGTCTCCAGCGCCTCGATGAACGCCGCGTCGCCTTCCAACGCCCGTAGCAGTTCCTGGAGGCTAGCCTTCTCCAGGCATTTGGCCGGAAAACCGAGATTCTTGGTGACGCCCCTCGGCGAGTACAGGCCGCCGGCCTTCTTCACCACCAAGGCCGCTAGCCCCAGCCACTGCGGCAGCGCTTCGGCGTCAACGGGTGGAGCGCTCGTCATGCCTTCGCAGGCCACGAGCTTGTGGTCGGCCTTGTCGTCCTTCAGGTTGCGGGCAGCGAAGCTCGCCAACCCCGGCGCTTCGGTCAAAAACTCGCGTGGAGCGAGGTCCGACACCCGCTGCAGCTCCGATACGATGATCGTCTCCAGCGCCCGCTCGCCCTCGATGCGCAACTCGGCCGGGTTGCGTCTGACGACATGCCGCAGCCACTGATCGCGGCGACCGAGCAGCTCCACGAGCAACTCCACCAGCTTCGGCTGATTGTTATCGACGTGCCGTAGCAGCGTCTCGATCGCATCGCCGAAGCGCGCCTCCTCCAGCAGCTCCACCGTGCGAAGGGCCGCTTCCGCGTACAGCTCGGAGGCGTCGTTCACCGGTGCCGGCGGCGGCCCGAGCCTGGAAAGCCAAGGCGCTCGGCTGACGATCGACGTCGACAGCGAATCGAATGTACGGATCGCGAATCGCCGCGGATTCTCGGTGAGCCCCCACCCCTGGGCCTCGTCACGCTGGAGCGCGGCGTGCGCCAGCCGCCACGTGACGGCCTCGTGCGGCTTTTCGGGCTGTAGCCCGCGTCCCCGCGAGAGGGCGTCCATGACGCGGCGGCGCATCTCCGCTGCGGCCTTGCGGGTGAAGGTGATCGCGACCACGGCTTCGGGACGCGACACGCGAGCCAGCAGCGCCAGATAACGCTGGATCAGCAGCTCCGTCTTGCCCGAGCCCGCCGGAGCACGCACCAGGAACGAGACGTCCGGCTTGAGCGCGGCTTCGCGTTGGCTTTGGTCGACGACGCTCATTCTTGGCCGTCCTCTTCTTCGTCGTCGCCGCCGCCACCAAGCTCGTTCACGCGGCACAGCGAGCCGATCCCGCAATAGCCACACCTGCCGTCGCGCGGATCCACAGTCGCGGTGCCGTGGAGGAACTCTTCGGCGAGGCGTTCCAGGTTCCGACGCCACAGAGCCAGCCGGTCCGCCGTCAAGACGCCGGAATCGCCCCTTGCGCCGGTGGGCAGGTTCACGTCCTCTTCCACTGCCCCCTTGAAACCCATCGCGTCAGGCTTGAGCTTGGCGAACAGCGCGCCCGCCACCGGTTGCGGGTGGGTCACGGCATAGAGCGGCACTTGCGGCTCCAGTGGGCGCTCCTTGTCCCACTCCGAGGGTTTGGGTGAGTCCGTCTTGTAGTCGATCAGCACGTGGCGGCCGTCTTCGAACTCATCGATGCGGTCAATCTGCACATTCAGCGTCAATCCGCCGACCGTGACCGCCCGCCTCCGTTCCGCCTCCACCACTCGGAATGGCGATTGCCGATCCCGCTCGATCGCCAGCCACTCCGTCGCCAATTCCGTCAGACGCCGTCGCTCAATGCGCTCGAAGCGGTCCGGCAGGCTCACGCCGCGCCGTTCGGACAGCCGCACCAGCGCGGCCTGCGCGCCCCGCTCGGCAACATCGGGCAAGTCGGCGCGTTCTAGGCCGGCGGAGCCGCGCAATTCCTCCCAAACGCTTTCCAGAAGCGCGTGGACCAAGGTGCCGCGGTCCACCGCATCCAGACCCGGCGCCGCCGTCGGCAGGGGTTCGGCTTGCAAGCGTAACTGCGCGAAGGCTCGAAACGGACAATGCGCCTGGTGGGCAAAAATCTTAAGGCCGCCACGCGCTAACTCCCGCGCGCCGAGCGGCGGACCCGCCGGATCGGCGAACGACTCCACGACAGCGCCTTGGCGGACCGCCTCAAACAAACCGTCGTGGCTAGGCTCCGCGCTCTCCATGGTCGAGAAATGCTGAATCAAAGGGCTGGGACCGAGTTCGCGGTCTCCATCCGCCACAGCGCTGCTGAGGACGACGCGCTCTGCACCGCCGATCAGGTTTTCCAGTCGCGTGCCGGCGAAGGCCAACTCCCGCTCCGGCGAAGCGTGAGGCAACCCGCGCTCCCGCTGCAAGTCATACGGGAGGAACGGGTTCGGACGCGCTTCGCCGGGCCAGGTGTCGTCGTCGAGGCGCGTAATCCACAGGTGAGAAAGCTCGGCGCCGGAAGCCTCCAGCAAGCCCAAAACTTCCACCGCCCCCCCCTCTCCCTCCGGCTGAAACATCCGCTCGGCGGCCATGCGCTCAAGCAGGTGGAGCGCGCGGCTCAACGTCAACAGCCCGCTGGTGGCACCGAAGGCGGCGAAGTCTGCCAACAAATCGTTCCACGCCGCCAGCACCTGGCGGTCGTCCCCGGTCAGCGTCTGCTCATCCCACGCGCTCAGCGTACTCAACAGCTCCGCGAAGCAGCCCGCCCAGTGCGCCGGCTGCGCGGACGGCGGCAGCCGATCCCACTGCGCCGTCCAGCTATGGAGCGCTGCAGACAGCCGTGGGAAACGCTCGTCGGACCGCAGCCCGCCACGCAGCCGAACCTCGGTCAGCCCGTTGTCGCGCAAGCGCCGGTCGATCAGCGCCCTCGCCACGCGTTCGGGCTCGCCGCCCGCCACATACTCCGAACGCAGCCAGGCGCTGGCCGTCGCCAGTTCGGCGCCATCCGGGCGCAGGCGTAGCGCGAGCAGCGCCGCGCGGACCAGTGCATAACGGGACAGCGGGATACCCGCCGAGATCTGAAACAGTCCTTCGGTCGCCGCGCCGCCGGCGACGAGCGACGGCGGGTCGAAAGCCTCGCGAAAGATCCGCTCGACCTCCGCCCGACGTGTGGCCAGGTCCGGCACGACCACGCCGATCGGCCCTGCCGTTCCCGAATTGACCAGCTCTCTCGCCCAGTGCGCCGCCGCCCGAATCTCGTCGCGCGGCGTGGCCAAGGAGCAGCGGAAGCATTCTTGGTTGCGGTCGGGCGAGGGCGTGACCGCTCGAACCGCCGTTCCCCTCTCGCGCAGCGCCGCCAGAAACGTCTCCTGGGCGGGAGTGAACTCGTCGAAACCGGCCAACAGCAGCGTGCCCGGGATCTGTACCCGGTCCAGCAGCGATGGCAAAGACGCGACAGCCCGGGCGGCGTCGATCCAGCCCTCACGGTCGCAGGCGGTCTCGAAGGAGTCCGCCCAGTGGTCGAACTGCGTCACATCCGGCGAGGACGAGGCTCGCGGCGCCGCACGACCCAGCCGCCAGTCGTGCAGCAACGCCCAGGCGTCACGGGCGAGCCGCGCCGTTTCCTCGACAGCCAGCAGCTCGTTCCCGGGTGTATCGTCGATGATGCGTTCCCAGAGCAACAGCTCCTGGTCCGCGCCGAGTCTCAGCGGTGCATTCTCGGTGGAGCGGCTCGCCGCCTCGGTCCACAGACTAGAGGCCCAAGCCTCCCAGGTCAGGATGGCGGGTGCGGTCCAGGCTCGCGCGCCCTCGGCCAGCCGCGCGGCGTGGTAGGCTTCGCGCAGCGCACGGGCCAGCCGGCGGTTACCCGCCACCACCGTTGCGCCCCCAGCCAGGGCAGCCAACGCCTCCTCGCGGGAGTTCGAGGGCAGCAGCTTCGCATGTTGGGCGCCTACGGACATCCCAGCCATGGTATCCGATAGGCTGCTGTCAAGTTGCCGCATGGCCGGACCACCTGGTCATGACCTGGGGTAGGCCACCACACCGACTTATAGTCGCACTCTGTTGACTCTGAAGCGATGGCACGACAGCCGCACCCAGTGGTTGCTTGTCTCCGCCAGTCGGGCATGATGCCCCCTCAATTGAGCGACCTCGTCGGCCGGTTGATCGCACACCGTGTCGGCGCGATGAGAGAGAATGGGCAGTCTCGGTTACGGGGAGCTTTCCGGCCGTGCAACCAAATGCGGGCTCGTCTAGCCAGCATCTAGACCGTCCGGACCGTTGAACATATGGCTCTTAAGAAGTCAGAACTCTACAGCTCGCTTTGGTCATCGTGCGATGAACTGCGCGGTGGGATGGACGCGAGTCAGTACAAGGACTACATCCTTGTGCTGCTGTTCATCAAGTACGTCAGCGACAAGTATGCTGGCGAGCGCTACTCGCTGATCACCGTCCCACCCGGCGCGAGCTTCCAGGACATGGTCGAGCTCAAGGGCAAGCCGGTAGGCACGGATCTGTTTAGCCGCTACCAGTACCTGAAACCGTCTTTGCCTCGCTTCCCGCCGTCCCACAAAAAACTCAAAGCAAACCCTTGGATCCATCTCCAACTGGTCTAGTTTTACTCCGCCGAAGTGGTCTAATTTTGCTCCGCCCTTGACAGCGTACAGTTTTCACAACGGATTACGTTTGCGAAATCATTTGGTGTGAGCATTGTATTCCCCTTGACTGCCGTGCTGGGCATGAGCAATGGTGCGCCCGGTGAGCTTGGGGCTAGTCCGAAATCTCCGACTGCTCTGTCTCGAGTGCTCGCCGCATCAGCCCTTGAATAACTCCGGCCCGTTCCTTTAGATCATGATCTCGAATGATCAGCCGGTAGGCATGGAGGTACGAGAGTGTATCCAGACCCGATTCGTCCACAACGGTCGAGAATTCATTGGATTCATCAACTCTGAGAATCAGCAGCACATCCTGTTTTCGTGGCCGTAGACGCAGGAACCGACCGATCTCTCCGTCTCTCTCTATGTGAATGTTACCCCTGTTGTATCTCAGTTTCCAGCCGGGATCGAACTGATTCAGGAAGCTGAGCAGGTGATCAGTGATAGCCATCACTTTCGGCGTTCGTCGTTTGTCCCACCACGGTCGATCGACGGGGGGACTTGGGCTATCCTCATCGGCTTCAGGCCCTAGGTGCCTTTCATCTAGCACCGTGGTGAAGACGAGTACCACATTGTCTTCGACCTGCAGTGCCACCATCTGGATTGCGATGAGAGGAATGGCCCGATTGAACAAACTGATGACGTTTAGGAAACGACTCGTCATGTCTTCGGCCACGATGACGGCACAATGATCGTGCTGCGGGTAGCGCTTCCGCTCGATGTCCCAGTATTCGACCGTCCTGATGATGTGGCTGGGATCCGTCTTGCCGAGTTGAATCTCGACTTCATATCGACGATCGGAGTCGAGGTCCTGCAACAGGAGGTCGAGTCTTCCCGCCTGCGGTTGCCTTCTCTCTTTGTCCTTCAGGATCAAGTCTCCCAGACCGAGAATCGCAGGATCCTCCGCAATGCGCTCTTGAACCCATTTCTCATTCAACTCGGAGTGTGTCTTGAAAGAGATCCGCTGAGGGCGCACGTACTTCATAGGCCCGATTGTACATCCCTGGCCCTAACCGAGAGGAGAACTCGGAACCGTCGGAATGCTGGCAAACGTCGCTACAAGATTTGAGCAAGCAGGAAGTTCTTCTTCGGGCCCGCTAGTCCCTGACCCAGGCGGTTTCGACTAGTACGCCCCCTCCAGGGTGAAGGTACCTGCTTTCGATTGAACCCAGGATCGGGTGCTACCAGTGATCTTGTGTGCCCCAGCAACAATGGAACTGTTGCGTGGTTGCCGGTGTCTAAGGTGCCGGTGAGCACGACCTTGCCGATTCGCTAGCCGGTGTTGTTATCAACCGGAATCCTGCAGCGGTACAATTCCCTCAGCTCAGCAGACGAAGGGGACGTTCCCTAGCCTAGAATCCGCGTCGTCCAGAACTGGTACGAAGAGTTCCGCAAGCGCGAGCAGGATTAAGTCCCATGAAACTAACTACATAGCGCCAGTCCGCGGAAAGGTGTCGCGAAATCGGGATCGTACCAGCGATCCGGCGGTCACCGAAGCTGTTGAACGCTTGCCAAGTGTTTCAGTTGGTTAAGGAAGAACTGACTGGGTCGCCGACCTCTGCATTGGACGTTCAACGGGTGGACGGGTTGATGCAATCAACTGAGGACGATTCA
>Ga0315339_1003845_pt1 | contig 10229 bp, 10 predicted proteins | sample ASW17metaG_FD_204514 | JGI IMG/M metagenome (GOLD analysis project Ga0315339, IMG submission 204514) | Ammonia-oxidizing marine archaeal communities from Pacific Ocean, United States - ASW #17 | ecosystem: Environmental > Aquatic > Marine > Oceanic | place: USA: California | collected 2016-12-05
AAAAATATTACAAAAGACCCAAAAGAAGAAAAAAAATTAGCAAAGGCTTAATTTTTTATATTACAATAGTACATCATGAAAAAGACCTACAGCGTTGATTCAACGCATAACAATATGCGTATAGATAGATGGGTAAGAAATAATATTGGTACTATACCACAAGGACTCATTGAAAAAAATTTAAGAAAAGGAAAGATAAAATTAAATAAAAAAAAAATTAAAAGTTCACAGAAAATTAAAACAAATGATCAGATCGATTTATTTAACTTTGATTTTAAAGATAGAATAGTTAAAAAAAAAATTAAATTTCAACCATCTAAGGAGATAATTAAATCAAACGAAGAATTAATAATTGACAATAATGACGATTTTATTGTGTTAAACAAAAACGCAGGAATTTCCGTTCAAGGTGGAACAAAATCCAAAAAAAATTTAGTTGATATATTTTCTAAAAGTGAAATTTTTCAAAATACTAAACCATTTCCTGTGCATAGATTAGATAAAGACACATCTGGTGTCTTTATAATGGCTAAACACCGTAAGTCTGCCCAGTTATTTACATCATTATTTAGATTAAGAAAAGTTCACAAAACTTATCTTGCCGTATGTCATGGTGAACTTCCTAATGATTCTGGAGAATGGAGAGATGATTTAACAAGATATGAAAATGATAAGCCTATTGTTGAAAAAGCTAGAACAATTTATAAAGTCTTAGATAAAAATTCTATTTGCAGTTTGATTAAAATGAAACCCATAACTGGACGAAAACATCAGTTAAGAAAGCAATTATACTCAATAGGAAACCCCATATATGGAGACCAAAAATATAAATTTACGAATAATCATAAGGCGATAAATAAAAATTTAATGCTACATTCGTATCAAATTAAGTTTATGATCAATGATAAAAAATATACTTATACTGCATTATTACCAGATTATTTTAAGAAATTATTAAAAACAAAAAGACTTAGATTGCCAAATTCTTAATAAAATTATTTATAATTTTATTATTTAACCCATCATAGTTTTGGTCTTTAATTAATTTAAGGCTTGAAACATTAATATTTTTTATTCCACAGGGAATTATTTTATTATAGTTTTCTAGATTATTATTAACGTTAATTGCAAAACCGTGGTACGCAATCCATCTACGTACTTTGATGCCTATTGCTGCTATTTTTTTTATTTTATTTTCATGATTAACCCATATTCCAATATTATCACGGTTATTAAATGAATTTATTTGATATTCTTTTAATGTTTGAATTATTGTGTTTTCAATAGTTGTGGTAAATTTTCTTATATCTTTCTTCCTTTTATTTAAATCAATAACAAAATAACAAATAGTTTGTCCTGGGCCATGATACGTAATTTTTCCACCTCGGTTGGTTTTGATTACATGAATTGATTTATCTAAAATCTCATTTTCATTATAGCTAGTCCCTGCCGTGTAAATACTTGGATGTTCTAATATCCAAATAAGTTCATTTGTTTTTTTTTGATTAATTTGAACTAGTCTTTTTTCAAGGAAATCAATAGCTTGATTGTATTCTACAGGTTTTGTTGATTTTTTGATCTCAATTTTCATTAAAGAATTGTATTATATGAATTATGTATTAATAGTGCCTTATTAAATTATAGATAAATTTATGTCTTTAGTAAAAAAAATAAAAGATAAAAAAGTCAATTTTGAGTTTAATAAAGAATATATTAATGTTGTTACAAGTAAAATTGCTAATAACGATGCTCAGTTTATTACTAATTCATTTAAAGAAATGCACCCTGCGGATGCAGCGGATATTATTGAGCATTTAAGTGAAAATGATCGTGAAAATCTCATTAAACTTAATAATTTTAAAATAGATCCAGAGGTATTTGTAGAATTAAATGAGTCAGTTCAATCTGAAATAATAAAATACCTTTCATCTGAAACTATTGTAACGATATTAAAAAACCTAGAGTCAGATGATGCAATTCAAATTTTAGAAAATATTGATGAAAAAAATAAAAATGCAATATTAAGTTCATTACCACCAAAAGATCGTTTTGCTTTATTAGAAAGTTTAAGTTATCCAGAAGACTCTGCAGCTCGAATTATGCAAAGAGAATTTACAGCTATTCCAAGTAATTGGTCTGTTGGTCAAACAATTGACTATTTAAGAGAGAATAAGGATCTGCCTGAGGAATTTTTAGAAATTTTTATAGTAGACAATGAATTTAAACCTATAGGCACAGTTCCATCTTCAAAAGTTTTGAGAGCATCAAGAGATTCTAAAATGATTTCAATAATGTCTGAGACTCAACTTTCTATACCAGTTGATATGGATAAGGAACAAGTAGGTCATTTATTTGAAAATTATAATTTAAACTCAGCATGTGTAGTTGATAAAAATAATAAGCTTGTCGGCATGATCACAAGCGATGATGTTTTGACAGTATTAAAAGAGGAAGCTGAGGAAGATGCGTTAAGGTTGGCTGGTGTAGGAGATGAAGCAATAACTGATGGTGTAGTTAAAAAAACTAAAAGACGTTTTAACTGGTTATTGCTAAATTTATTTACAGCATTTATAGCAACATGGGTAATAAGTCTTTTTGGTGCCACTATAGAGCAAATGGTTGCATTAGCATTTTTAATGCCGATAGTCGCATCAATGGGTGGTAATGCTGGTATGCAAACACTTGCAGTTACAGTTAGGACGTTAGCAACTAATGATTTAACAGAAAATAATTTTAAAAGTAATGTAGTAAAAGAACTCAATATTGGAATTTTAAATGGAATTATATTTGCTGTTATAAGTGCAATAGTTGTTCAATTATGGTTTGATGATATTAAATTATCTATGATAATTTCAATTTCGATGATTTTGAATATGATTGTTGCCGGATTATTTGGAATCTTGGTTCCTGTCACATTGAAAAAAATGAAAATTGATCCCGCAATAGCATCTAGTGTTTTTGTAACAACAATAACTGATGTTATAGGATTTTTATCTTTTTTAGGTGTTGGGGCGTATTTTTTTTATGGGTAGTTAAAAGTTATCAATAAGTCTAACTTTATTTATATAATAAGCTACAAATAATTTAATTTTTTTGTTTTTAGTCAATACGGTTAAGTTTTTTTCGTTTCTTACTTCCAAGTAATCAATTTTAATATTGAATTTTTTTTGCAATTCTTTTTTTTTAATTAAAATATTATTATAACTTTGATTATTTTTCTTTAAAGATGACTTTAATTTAAATAGATATTTAGCTATTTGTCCAGCTTTGTTAAGTTCATTTTTTGATAACAAGTAATTTCTTGATGATAGTGCTAAAAAATTTTTATCTCTTACAGTTCTACAACTGTATATTTTATTCTTAAATTTTTTTTCTATAAATTTTTTAACAAGAAACAATTGTTGAAAATCTTTTTCACCCATAAATGTATATTTTGGATTTATTAATTTAATAAAACGGTCCATAATATCTAAAACACCTTCAAAATGACCTTTTCTAAACCTTGCACATAAAATTTTTTGATTATTTGGTAAAATAATTCTTTTTATTCTTTTTTCTTTGAAAATTTCTTTTACAGAAGGTGTAAAAACAAAGTTCACATCATGTTTTTTTAAAATTTTTAAATCTCTTTTTATATTTCTTGGATATTTTGAAAAATCTTTTTTGCTATTAAATTGTTTTGGATTTACAAAAATACTGACTAAAGTTTTATTACATTTAAGCTTAGATTTTTTTATTAAAGAAATGTGACCATTGTGCATTAATCCCATAGTAGGAACAAAACCTAAGTTCTTAATATTATTTAATGCCTCTTTTAAGTCATGTTTATTTCTTAAAATTTTCATTTGTAATAAATAAACTTTATAAGTAAAACATTTAAATGATTAAACAAGCTATAATTCCTTTAGCAGGATTAGGAACAAGGTTACTTCCACTAACAAGTGTTTTTGCTAAAGAGTTATTACCCATAAATGGTAAGCCTGGTATAGAATATATTATAGATGAATGTATAGAAGCTGGAATCAAAGAAATTATTTTTATTATTTCAAAAAAAAAAATTATGATTAAAAATTATTTTTATAATGATGTTTTTTTTAAGAAAATTATTAAAAAAAAAGCAGATATAAGAATTTCTAATGAATACAAAAAAATTTTAAAATATAAAAAAATGATTAAATTTGTTTACCAAAATAAACCTTTAGGTACTGGAGATGCTGTTCTTAAAACAAAAAAATTTATTAAAAATAAATTTTTTTTATTGTTATTACCTGACGATTTGATAATAAAAAAAAACTGTTCAAAGGCAATGATATCAGTTCATAAAAAATACAAATCATCTGTAATGGCTAGCATGAAAGTAAATAAGAAAACTGTTTCAAGATGGGGGATTTATGGCATTAAAAAAAAAATATCTAAAGATAATTTTATTATTAAAAATGTTGTTGAAAAACCTTCAATAAAAAAAGCTCCATCCAATAATGCTGTAATTGGTAGATACATTTTGCCTATATCTATATTCAAAAAGTTAGCCAAACAAACAAAAAAACAAGGTGGTGAAATTCATATAACTGACTCAATTCAGTCACTGATAAAAGATAATTATAAATTCGTTGGTCATAATTTTTCTGGTAAATATTTAGATTGTGGCACAATGAAAGGATATATTCAATCAACCGTAGATATTTCTAAATTATGAAGCTTTGCATGATAGGAACTGGTTATGTTGGTTTAGTTAGTGGAGCCTGTTTTTCTGATTTAGGTAATTCAGTTATTTGCGTTGATAAAGACAATAAAAAAATTGATAATTTAAAAAAAGGCATAATGCCAATTTATGAACCAGGTTTAGATGAATTAGTAAAAAAAAATTATAGATTTGGAAAATTAAAATTTACATCAAATCTTAAAGAATCTGTCTTAAAATCTGACATTATTTTTATTTGTGTTGGAACACCTACAAAAAAAAATAGTAATGCTGCTGATTTAACTCAGATTTATAAGTTAGCTAAACAAATTTCAAAATATGATAAAAAATTTAAGATTATAATTACGAAATCTACGGTTCCAGTAACAACTGGCGATAAAATTGAAAAAATTATTTCTAAGAAAGTGTCTAAAAAATTATTTGTAATTGTATCTAATCCTGAGTTTTTAAGAGAAGGCGAGGCTATTAGAGACTTTAACTACCCAGATCGAGTGGTTATAGGAACTGACAATTTAAGAGCTAATAAAATTTTAAAAAATCTTTATAGTCCACTTATTTCAAAAGGAGCAACTTATTTTCATACTTCTCGTAGAGCTGCTGAATTGATCAAATATTCATCAAATGCTTTTTTAGCAACAAAAATCACTTTTATTAATGAAATTTCAAATTTATGTGAAAAAATTAACGTTAATGTTGAAGATATTGCAATTGGCATGGGCTTGGATAAGCGTATTGGAAGCCGATTTTTAAGAGCAGGACCAGCTTACGGTGGTTCTTGTTTTCCTAAAGATACTCGAGCAATAACAAGTACTTCTGATAAATATAATACAAATTTATCATTAATTAAAAGCGTAATTAAATCTAATGAAAATAGATCCGCTGTATTATTAAAAAGAGTTTCTGAAATCTTAAAAAATAAATTTAAAAATAAATTAATTTGTTTTCTTGGTGTTACATTTAAATCAAATACTGATGATATGCGTGAGTCTGGAAGTTTAAAAATGATACCATTTTTATCTAAAAAAGGTGCAAAAATTAGATATTTTGATCCTTCTGGCAAGAAAAAAGAATTCAATAAATTTATAAATGTAAATTATAGTAAATCAATTAAAGAAGCATGTTTAAAAGTTGATTTGATAATTATTCATACCGATTGGAATGATTTTAAATCAATAAATTTTAAATCTTTAGTAAAAAAAAATAATTTTATAGTCTACGATATGAGAAATACCTATTCACCAAAAAAAATGAGAGCTCAGAAGATTAAATATTTTGGTATTGGTAGATAAATTTAATTTAGTTCAAAAATAGCATCAACCTCAACAGCAACACCTAATGGCAAAGTATTAGTACTTACTGCTGCTCTTGTATGCATTCCAAAATTACCAAAAACCGATACTATTAAATCAGAAGCTCCATTAATTACTTTTGGTTGTTCAATAAATTCATCAGTAGAATTAACGAAACCTGTTAATTTTATACATGATTTAATTTTTGATAAATCGTTAGCACAGGCTTTTTTAGCTTGTGCGATTATGTTTAATGCGCATCTTTTTGCGGCATTATATCCAGCCTCTGTATTTAATTCTTTTCCTAATTTACCTTTGATTAATTCACCATTTTCATTCATTGATATTTGTCCAGATATATATAAAAGTTTGCCAGTAATTTTTGTCGCAACATAAGATCCAACTGGATCAGCCGCTTTAGGAAGATCAATATTTAATTCTTTAAGCTTAGAATCAAAGTCCATTTAATTTATTATTTAATATATTATTCTTTACAAAAAATATCAGCTAAAGTTCTTTCATTTTGTGGTGGACATTTATCACCAGGTTTTTTTAAATTTTGTGTTTTATTAGAAATTGATTCGCATGAAGATAATAAGAAAACTGAGACAATTAATATTATAAGTTTATTCATTTTTTACCTTTTTTCTTTTTTTTATTTCTATCGTATTCTTTTCTTTTCTCAATCAAAATTAAAGCTTCATCCATATTTAATTCTAAAGGATCTTTTTCTTCAGGAATAGTAGCATTTAGTGATTTATATTTGATATATGGTCCGTATTGACCTTTCATAATTCTTACTATTTTTTTGTCTTCTGGGTGTTCACCTAAATCTTTTATTATTGATGAACTGATTCGCCCGGGTTTAGCTTCAGCGATTAATGTAATTGCTCTATTTAATCCAATCGAAAAAATTTCTTCTACATTTTCTATACGTGCTGATTTATTTTCACATTTTAAATAAGGTCCAAATCTACCAGAATTTAAAAAAATTTCTTTTTGATTATCTGGATTAATTCCTAGACTTTTTGGAAATGAGCATAAAAATTTTGCTCTATCTATGTCTATAGATTCAAGAGTAATACCTTTTGGTATAGAAATATTTTTTAGATTATTATTTTCTTTTTTCTTTTTTTTCTTTTTTACTGTTTCTTCATTTTGAATCTCATTATTTATTTCATACTGTATATAAGGTCCAAATCTTCCGTTTTTAAGATACATGTCATTGCCATTTTCATGTTTTCCTATTAATTTTGGTTCAGCTAGTTGTGATTGTTGTGCAGCCTTTGCCTTTGACAGTGGTCTTGTAAACTTACATTCAGGATAATTTGAGCAACCAATAAATGCACCACCCCTAAAACTATTTTTCAAGCTTAAAGATCCATTTTCACATAACAGGCATTTTCTATCAATATTTCCATCTTTATCTCTTTCAAAAATTAAGCTGCCCAAACTATCGTTTAATAAATCTAAAACTTCTCTTGTTCTCTTTTCTTTTACATCTAAGACATTTTGATTAAAATCTTTCCAAAACATCTCTAAAACTTTAATCCATCCTTCTTTTCCTGAAGTTATATCATCTAACTGATTTTCTAATCCTGCGGTAAAATTATAATCTACATATTTAGAAAATAATTTTTCTAAAAATGCTGATATTAATTTTCCTCTATCGGTGGGATGAAATCGTTTGTTTATAGTTTCAGCATATCCTCTATTAGCTATTACTGAAATTATACTTGCGTATGTAGAAGGTCTTCCAATACCCAGTTCTTCCAATTTTTTAACTAAACTTGCCTCTGAATATCTTGGAGGAGGCTGTGTAAAATGCTGTTCATCTATCATTTTTTCAATATTAGCAGGTCCTTTTGCCATCTCAGGCAATATATTTTCGTTATCGTCTTTTTTTTGATCTTTATATATTTTTAAAAAACCATCAAATTTAATAACAGAGCCACTTGCTTTAAAAATTGTTCCGTTATCATCTGATGTTAATGTAATTGTATTTCGGTTAAATTGTGCTGATTCCATTTGAGATGATAATGCTCTGCTCCATATTAGATCATAAAGCTTGTGCTGATCTGGGCTTAAATATTTTTTTAAACTAGCTGGTGACCTTAAAATGTCAGTGGGTCTAATAGCTTCATGAGCTTCTTGTGCATTTTTAGCTTTTTTACCCGAATAGTTTAATACATCTTTAGGCAAGTATTCATTTCCAATTTCAGTTTTTATATAATTCCTAAACGATGAAATTGTATCATCTGATACATTCGTACCATCTGTTCTCATATATGTAATTAAACCGATTGTTTCACCATCAATTTCTATACCTTGATATAACCTTTGAGCAATTTGCATTGTTCTAGACGCACCAAAGCCTAGTTTTCCCGATGCTGTTTGTTGAAGTGTTGAGGTTGTGAATGGACCAGATGGATTTCGGTTTACGACCTTTGTAGAAATATCTGAGATATTAAATTTTTTTGATTGAACTTCTGCCACAGCTTCGTTAATTTCAGATTTATTTTTAAAAGAAAATTTTTCAATTTTTTTATTATTAAGTTGAAACATATTTGCTATTAATGAGTTATTATTTTTATCACTAAATTTTGTACCTAAAGTCCAAAATTCTTTTGGGTCAAATAATTCTATTTCGTGTTCTCTTTCTGTTATTAATTTTAATGCTACAGATTGAACTCTACCTGCAGATTTTGATCCTGGAAGTTTAGTCCATAAAATAGGGGAAATATTAAAACCAACTAAATAATCTAAAGCTCTTCGTGCCATATAAGCATCAACTAAGAGAGGCTCAATTTGTCTAGGATTATCAATTCCATGGGTTACTGCTTTTTTTGTAATTTCATTAAAAACAACTCTTTCAACATGTTTATCTTTCAGTAGTTTTTTTTCATTTAAATATTCTTTAACATGCCATGCAATGGCTTCTCCTTCACGATCTGGGTCTGTTGCAAGAATTATTTTATTAGAATCTTTAACTGCATCAGTAATTTCTTTTAAATACTTTTTAGAAAAACTATCTACCTCCCACTTCATCTTAAAACTATCATCAGGATCTACTGACCCATTCTTTGATGGAAGATCTCTAATATGTCCATAACTTGCTAGAACTATATAATCGTCACCAAGATATTTATTAATAGTTTTAGCCTTAGCTGGACTTTCTACAATAACAAGATTCATAGTTTACAAACTACCTAAAAGGTTTTGATAGTCAAATTAATAAATTTTTGTCTTATTTTCTTCTTTATTTTTCAAGCGTTTAATATTCTCCCTATGAGTATAAAATATTAAAACAAACATTATTAAAAAAAATACTAAATTTTGATTTGTGAAAAAAAATAAATAAATTGGAATACTTAAACTTCCAAACAGTGATGATAATGAAGAGTATTTTGAAATTAAAAATGTAATAAACCAAACTCCCAAAAAAACAAAACCTATAGTAAAATTCATTGTAAATAATATTCCAACATAAGTTGCAACACCTTTTCCACCTTTAAACTTAAGCCAAATTGGAAAAACATGACCTAAAAAAGCACATAATGAAGCAATAAAAATATAATCTGTATAATTTAATTTTACATAAATAACTGGAATTACTGCTTTTATTACATCAAAAAATAAAGTTCCATACCCAAGAAATTTATTTCCAGTTCTTAATGCATTTGTCGCCCCAATATTACCAGATCCAATATTTCTAATGTCTTTTTTTAAAAAAATTTTTGTTAAAATAAATCCAAATGGTATTGAACCCATAAGATATGATAAAATAGATATGACTATAATTTCCATAATTATAACTTAAATAACTCAACTCCTTTTACAAATGTATTTGTTACCTTCCCTTGGAGTTTTTTATTTTCAATTGAAGTATTTTTAGATTTTGAAATTAATTTTTCTTTTTTTACAATCCAAGGTTTATTTATATCTACTATACAAAAATCAGCATCATTACCTATTGTAAGATTACCTTTATTAATTTTTAAAATTTTAGCAGGGTTAGATGTTAAAGCTTGAATTATTGTTTCTAATTTAACAGAACCATTGTGATAAAGTTCAAGGCTTAAAGGTAGCAAAGTTTCAATACCAGACGAACCTGTTGCAGCTTGTGCGAAAGTAAGTCTTTTTTGCTCTTCATCTTCTGGTTTATGGTCTGAGACAATAACATCAATTGTTTGATTATTTAAACCTTCTACCAAAGACATTCTATCTTCTTCAGTTCT
>Ga0315339_1003846_pt1 | contig 10228 bp, 9 predicted proteins | sample ASW17metaG_FD_204514 | JGI IMG/M metagenome (GOLD analysis project Ga0315339, IMG submission 204514) | Ammonia-oxidizing marine archaeal communities from Pacific Ocean, United States - ASW #17 | ecosystem: Environmental > Aquatic > Marine > Oceanic | place: USA: California | collected 2016-12-05
GCGTCGTTATAAAAGTAATTGAATGGATTTTGCTTGAGATATAAAAACAGCTTCAGCCATCTGCCAGCAGTCGTCTGAATAATTCTATTAAATGGACCCACTTCATCTTTAAAGACCGTTATTTATAAATTATCAGTTTGCTATGCTACGAGTTCCGAATTCATCTTTTAGACCTTCCTCAATTTCCGATTTAGCCGATTCAAAATTATCGAACGGACCAGTTTTTCTATTGTAAGAGCCGTCAAATATGTACCATTTTCCGTTTTCATCAGATCTGTTTATCCAGCCAACCTGGACATCCATTAGACCATCTTCGACCCAATACTCATCTTTATTTACACGCCCAATATTACAAATAATCTCTGCCATTAATCATACTATCCTTGATCTCGCTTGTCTCCAAACATCAAATTCTTCAGTTCGATATTGGCCTTTTGATTATAGAAATTTTTACCCCCATTGCTCTCACAACCGTTTTACAACACTTGGTCTTGAACCGGAATATTGTTGACTCTTATACTGATGACAATTTTTAAAAAACCGGAGCTACTGTAGCAGCAATTGCAATTTGGCCATTTCTTGCACTTATATGGAAGAAGCTGGGAATGATTTGGGAAATTTGGTGCTGGTATCGGCACTGATATTGTTCCTAATAAGCCACAGTAATGAATCACTTCTCGCGCTTACAGTAGGGATCATGATGAGCGCATTGTATTTTATGTTTGGTAAAAAGATTTTTACGGTATTGATAGTATTCATGTGGTTCGTCGTCTTATCTGCCCCTTTCTTGGCCGATGCTTTACCAAACACACAAACCTTATCACGAGTTGCCTCTGATTTACCTGATTCAGTTTTTTCTCGAATTTTTACATGGAAATCGGCGGCAAAATTAGTATTTGAATCTCCAATAATTGGTAAAGGTTTGGATTCGGCCCGTGGTATTTCTCGCAACGTCGATAGCATTTGGTTTTATGCTAGTAAGGGGCGTGGAAGAACTTCCGTACCAATTTCACTGCACTTTCATAACGCTATTCTACAAATTTGGATTGAGCTAGGCATCATCGGTGCTATAGCAACTTGGGGTCGTTTTCATGTTGGCACTCAAGGCAATAGCGCGTGCGAATATTAATACTACATATACCGCCACTACAGTCGGTGCGATGTTTACCGTACTAATAATCGGCCTTTGTCAGTTACGGTATCTGGCAAAGCTGGTGGCAAGGTGCCATTTGGCTAACTGCTGTAAATATGGTGGCGGTTATGCGTTCACCAGTAGAGACACTAGAAACGGAATGAGCTCCCGTTTAACAAACCCAATTGCTCAACACATTGAATTTTGGCTTACACCTCTGATGCATTCAAGGATTTTTGGAAGTAATCAAAGGACAGCCCCTTACGTCCACTTAGTAATTTGCGAATTAGATATTTCATGTAAAGAAGACCGTCTTTTAAATGATCTTCAATAAAAAACGCGAATATTTGATTCTCGAACCGCCACCTCGCTATAGGATGATATAACTTGAAGCAAGATCTGAGCAGCGCCGAACCGCCGAATTTATAACTAATATTTTTGTTATGAAAATAAGAGGTGAAGTTAATAGCCTCTAATTTCCGGGTTAGTCGCGGCGACGCCCATCCTCGATAACGCTTAGTCCACATATCGAAATCCATGTATTCCCATTCGTCAAGGCTTTTAGGCTCCTCAAATCCCATTTTGACGGCATCTTGAAAGAAAGGCGTTCCAACAATTGGCATGAATGGGAATATAAGGGTGTAACAATTTGGATTGTCCCGCTCTAACTCCATGGCAAAATTAACAGTGTCCGCAATTTCGTCTTCAGTTTCCCCGGGGAAACCAACAATAAGGGTGTATTTAACTTTTATGTCGTACTTGGCCAGCTTCTTATTGGCCAGCCTCATTTCGTCAAGAGTTTCAGCCTTGTTGACAAGTTTAATTACCCTCTCGTTACCAGACTCAATTCCAATTTCTAACGAATGACACCCGGACTCCCACATTAGGTCCCAGTGTTCATCATCAAGTTTAACCAAGGTATCCGCACGTATGCCCAGAGTGGCCCATTCGACATCGCGTTTGTATTTTTTCAATCCCTCTAAAACTTCAATAAATCGACGCTTTGATCCAGGAAAATAGTCATCTTGAAAATAGATCATCCGCACGTCATGTTCTTTGTATAAAAAATCAACTTTCTCCAGAACACGCTCAGCGGAGAAACCACGCCATCGACCTTCATTTAGCGCCGGGTCTGAACAAAACTTACACCTGAAGGGACACCCACGGGATGTATTAATGTTGGCGGACTTTCGACCATCTTTGGTGAAGAAAACATTGTATTGGTTTAAAGGCAATAGGTCGTACGGAAGTTCAGGAAGTGTATCGAGGTCTCTAATTACATCGGCAGTACCATTTTTGCGCACAACAGCGTAACTATCGCCACTAGCAACGCTCTTAATCTCCAGCTGGCCAACATTCGATTTAACTTCGCCGACATTTGTTTTATAAACTAAGCCTCGCAAATCACTAATCGACTTGCCGTCACGCAATCGCTCGTATAGTTCGCAAAAAACAAGATCACCATCCCCTACAATACAATAATCGATTAAGGGGTGTGCGGCTGTTTGGTCTGGAACAAGCGTAGCGTGAACACCACCCCAGACGAGCGCTACGTTGGGATATTTTTCCTTAACGATTCGAGTCACATTCAACGCGTATTTTATTTGTTGTCCAGTTATTGCAGTTACACCGATAAGCTTTGTCTCCGGTCCAACTGATGCATCTAGGTCTTGCTCAAATGTATTCGTAATACGTTGATCAATGATTCGAACGTCATACCCTTTAGAGACAGGTACAGCCGCAACGGACAATAGTCCTTCTGGAAGTCTGATAGACATCTCATCCCACGTACCTGTGTAGGGTTGAATCAAAATCATATCGGCCATTGCAACCAACTCCGTTTACTTAAATATACTTATATCCTGGGTATTACGCTTTTTTTTAAAATTCTTCAACCCAGGGCGCGTGATGATCATGGTTCTATCTATGAAATCAAGTGTCATTATCGAATCTCAGCATAACAAACAAATCCGAATTGAATGTTTATTAGCTCATACACTAGTATCAGGTTAAAAAACGAATAGATTCAGTTGGTTAGTTATTTGCGGGGTGCAAACATGTTTCCTCCTGCGTCAAGTGCTTTATGTAATGGTATTTTTTCGAAGAGAGTGACCGAGAGTATCTGTAGCAAAGTGTAGAGTGATGCATCCAGTTCGAGGTGTTTCTTGACGATAGCGACGAGGACATAGACCGAGGCGGCAATCCATATCTGCGTCTTCACCGCAGTTCTCTAACGTGCCGTAGAACTGTTTGATCTACTTGAAGAAGAGCTCCACCTGCAAACGACTTTTGTAAAGCGCACATATGGTGGCGGCGGGATGGATGAAGTTGTTGGTGATGAACACCAGCGGCTAGCCGGGCTCGGGGTCCTTGAAGCGAATACGCCGCAGATGTTTGGAGCAATCTCGGCGGCTGTCGTTGCCGTCCAGAGATATGGTCTGGTTGCAGAGGATGCCGGTCGTGTGATCCGTCGGCGCAGAGTAGACGCGAGTGAGCATCCATGTCCGACTTGGCGCACCACATTCAGGCGGGCAAAGTCGACGTAGGCGCGATCCACGACGTAGATAGCTCCGGCTTCCGGCATGAGCATGTCGAGGGCATGGACATCGTGTAGTTTGCCGTCCGAGATGTAAATGAAACTCGGAATATTGCCCCGCAAATCCAGCAGCGTGTGCATCTTCACCGCCGCCTTGGCGGTGCGAAAGTGCGCCCACGGAAAGACCGATAGACACAGAGAGATTGTCGTCGAATCCAGAGCGTAGACAGTGTTGGTCAAGTCCAACCCCACCAAGATCTTCGTCGGAGTACAGCTTACGCGCCTGAGTGATCAACCGCTGGGCTATCCCTGCATGGATGCGCCAGTCGCGCCCTTCGTTGGCATCGGCCAGGGTCGAGCGCAGGACCGGCTCGCGGAAGGCCATGTGATAAAGATTCGGCGCATGAACTGACAGACATATCTTGATATCGCGCAGACTTTCCCGGTAGGTCAGTTGGGCAAAAGCCATGGCGCGGTATTGCTTGGCGCAAGAAAGCGTCCGGACCCGGCGATCGCCGCCGTACCGCTCCACAATCCGGGCAAAGGTTGTCCAAGGCAGAAACTCCATAAGCTGTGCGAACATCGTCTTGCCGTGTACATGGCCATCTCCAAGCGGAAACCTGGAAGATTTCACCTGTTTTCAGTTCAAGTCGACATCACGCGTTTTGACGTGTAAGCTCCTGAAAATAAAGATGTTAATAGATTTAGACTTTCAGTTAACCGGACAGCAGTGAAGCCCATATAAATTTATGGAGACAGCCTAATAATTGTTTTCTGCTTCTCCGACCATGAAGATTCGGTATGGATAATATAAATTAGGAAATTTTACGAATAATCAGTTGAAACAGATGAATTTTTCAAAACTTGCAAGTTTCATAGCCATAATCAGCGCATTGGGGTGCTCTGTATTATTTTTCGTGCGCTTATATTATGCCGTATCAATTTTTGAGCCCCTGCAAACATCGACCAGTGGTGCTGAATATGAATCCCTCTTTGTCATATGGAAATATATCAATGGCATGAAAATTTATGCTGACCACATGAAAATTCCCTTTGCTGGCACGTTTTACAATTGGCTTTACTACGCATTCTATGGAGAACTAACGGGTGGTATTCTTGCAGTCCTTGATTTGGCCGATTCTTGGATCCCAACAATTACTAAGCTGATTACCGTAGCGGGAACCTTAGTCGGTGTAGTAATCACCTACCTAACTTTCCGCCTAATTGCATCAAACGAAGCGGAACCTTCTTCGTCATGGCAGGCCTTAAGCGCCTCCTTAGCCATATTCCTTTTTATGGGCCCACTCGTTGGATTTTTTGGCATGGCAGCACAGCCCGATATTTGGGCTATGGTTTTTGATATTTCTGCTGTTTACGTATTTATCCGATTCTATGCTCTGCGACCGTTGGTCGCTGTCACTAGCTTTTGCTTGCTAGCGTATATTGCGTGGAGTTTTAAACAAATTTTTGTCTTCAGTCCGGGTGCCATTGGGCTGTATTTACTTTTACGTCGGGACTTCAAGTGGTTAAGCGTACTAACTGTTATGATGTGTACTTTTTGGGCTGCGAGCCTTTGGATCGGAGACCCGCAATACATAAAAACGATGATTAAATTTGGTGGCACTAAAGTCACATTGCTCCCGGAACAGTTAATCCGAAACCTGACGAATGCGGGCGTCAAATTATTCCCTGTAATACTGGGCTTAGTCGGGATCATCTCCATCGTAATCTTGGCCAAGCCTTGGAAACTAGTACGCAGACCAGAGCAAACTCAACAGACATATTTGGGGCCCAAAAACGTTTTATTATTGGCGCTTATGGGCATTGCGATATCCGGCCTCATCGCAATTCCGGCGAGTGCTAAACAAGGCGCCGCCGAAAATTACTATTTTGTTTTTACGTTCTATGCGTGCCTGGCCATTCTAAGCGGTTATCGCCTACTATCGATGGAGAGCAAATCCAAGAGAATCTTTTTAATACTTGTCACAATAGGCTGGTCGCTAAACTTCTTAGCAGTGGGAAGCGTATTAGTAGGTATTAATGGGGTCGTATCAACGCGGTACGCGCATAGCAAGATCAGTTCTAGGGCCCTATGTTTACGCAAACTAAATTTACCTCAGCCCGCATTTGTCGCTCATCCATACATATCGCTTCCCTGGATGTATCCGGCAGATCAGCACTTTGTTTTACAAACCAGTTATTACTGGGACCGTACCGCGGGGATAAAAATGGAGGGGGGCGGTCTCGGGGGATTGATAGATAAGGGTTATTTTGCGTCCCTTGCCCTTGTAGTAAATAAACATGGTCAATTTGACGACTCTGATTTAAGCCGCTATCAGAAAGTGCCATCTAATTGTAACCTTAGTGTCTTCTTGCGAAAGAAATAGCCTCCGATATGACTCTGTGGACTCAAATTTGGAATTCCGTCTGATGGGTGAAATTAAGGAAATTTCAATTTTAACAGCAGTTTATAACGACTGGGGGTCGTTCTATGTCTTATTGCCGAGATTGGATAGAGAACTTGCAAGCTTAGGAATCACGGCCAAAATTATCGTTATCGACGATGGCTCCCAGGAATTTACAAACCAAGATCAACTTAAAGGTATGAATCTTTCCGCAGTCGAGACCATTACCATTGTCACATTAATGCGGAATCTCGGTAATCAGCGAGCACTTGCGGTAGGCTTTGGGTATATCGCTTCCGAAATGCCGAAGCGTCCTCTTATCGTCATGGATTCTGATTTGGAAGATCAGCCTGAGTATATTGCGGCTTTGCTTGAAACTCTGGCCAAAAACGATAATAAAATCGTATTTGCTGAACGAACCCAACGTTCCGAAAGTATCCAATTTAAGATTTTTTATGGAATCTATAAACGAATTTATAAATTACTAACTGGAATGCCTATTGCCATAGGAAACTTTAGTGCCATCCCTGCTCGACTCGTCAAGCGCATCGCTGGGATTTCTGAAATTTGGAGCCACTTCCCGGCTGGTATTATGCGAGCACGCGTATCCTATATCACCGTTCCCTCCGTTCGAGGCACCCGGCTTTACGGCCAAAGCGCTATGAATATTATTTCTTTAATTGTTCATGGGTTGAGCGGATTGGCCGTTCATGCAGATGTCGTTGGCGTCCGAATAATATTGGCAATTCTAGGCTCAGTAATTGCAATATTCATTGCCATTGTAGCCGTTGTTATAAAACGCTTATTTTTTGATTACTTTGTCATTGGCTGGACATCACAAGTCATAATCATACTTGGTATTGCCCTGTTGCAAGTATTTATCTTGGCCATCTTCATGGCCTTCTTAGTTCTTAATGGAAAAACCCAGCGGCTTTTAATTCCAAGTGTCGACTATAAAATGTTTATTTTAGATATAGAACAAATTACGCCGAACCCTATCCAAGATGATGTGAGCCACTAACTCGCGTAATATGATCCTGATATTTTCTCAAATCTCCTCAGTGTTGGAACAATTAGCCGCAACCATTTAAATGATCAGCAATCCCGCTTTGCCGCAGCAGGCGCCACGTTATTGCCTGATTGCTGACGATCACCGGCTTTTCCAGGCAGTCCTCGAGTTCTGAAACCATTTTCAGAGAGCGTAATGCGCCACAGCAGATGTACAAGGCATCGGCTTCCAGATGATCTGTCTGGATAGCTGTTTCAAAAATATATTGCGGGAAAACACGGACCAGATTTGTTGGATCGTCGATCAGAAGTGAGTGGTAGTTGACGACTTCAAATCCCGCATCCTCAACATATTTCCATGTCGGTTTATTGAGAAACTCCGGAAAGGGTGTCAACATGGCAAGGCGTTGTGTCCCAACCGCTCGCAAAGCCGGCGCGGCGCAACCAACAACTGTGGATACATTGATACCTGGACGGGAGCTGCCAAGTTCCTCCAGGATTATCTGCTCACCGGTGGCGATTGTACCGGCGCTATCTTTGCTCTATTGCTTAAGATCGACATCAAGACAATGCAGAGACTTTTGGCTGATTAAATCACTTGGCAGACATTATAGCCTAGCCAATTATGGGGAGGACCCCGCCGAAATGGGGCGGGCGCTTTACGAAGATCTCGTGAACGGATTCGTTCGTTGCGTTAGATCGGCATTCTGATATTCCTAATATGTCGGCGTAATACTGAATCCGGGAGACTAGGCATGAACGGTTATGAGCTTTCTTACGTAGCATTATCCAGCGCCAATCCTGCTGGCGTGGCGGAAGTTTTAGGAGAGGATCTTGGAATGTGTGGTGGGACAGTCAAAGGTACAGGGGGCCCTGACGTATTCACTTTTGCAGCCGGACGTAGCACAATCTGTGTGTTTGATTGCGATCATCCGTTGCTTGATCGATCGGGAACGGCGGGCCTTGACCACATTGCACTGGCTACTACCGACCCAGAAGCTGCGGCTAGCCGCCATTCTCTAGGCACCCTTTGTAGCGGTGTTGAGCAAGGTATCGCTGACACACGGCAGGTGCGGGTCGACCCGGATCAGACGGCCGGCGTCCACGTTCGTTTTGCTGAGCCGATAACGACACTGGGTAACGGTGGAGGGGTGATCGAGCGTATCGATCATCTTGGTGTGGCTAGCCTCGACGTATCTAGTGATGAACAAATCTTCGCCCACACACTGGGCTGCCCTGTGGAAAGCCGACAGACGGACATGGAAATAAGTCTGCCAGTGGAAAGCTTCACCTCGGATAAATATGGTGTCGTCTATCATAATCGTACGCCAAATCCATTGGGAGGGCTCCGCGTTTTATTCGTCAGTATAGGAGACTGTGAATTGGAGTTTTTACAAGAGTTTGATCCGCATCAGGATAGCCAGATCGAATACGGGCACGCCGGCACTACCGAGCAAGATCAAGGTGCCATCGGACGCTTCGTCTCTAGACGAGGTAGAGGTTTGCATCATATTGCTCTTAAGACACCTGATATTGATTCCACATTAGCATACCTTACCGAGCGAGGGAGGGCGACCATAGATCAGGTTGGGCGTCCAGGGTCACGACGCGCCCGGATTGGCTTTCTTCATCCGAAGGCACTCGGTGGTATCCTGCTGCACTTTGTCGAACGGACGGAGATATGAGTTAAATTTCTATAGTCTAAAAAATTAGCAGAATATAGGAAATATTATATACATAGGAACAGAATGAAATAGACGATTCGGTGTGTATCAATCAGCAGGTTTGAGTCCCCGATCGTCCCCCCAGTCTTTTCAATGGGTTAGAGTAAAATCTCTAGCCCCTTTTTATTTCTAGCAACCAAATAGCAACCAAGTGGGCAATAAAAAGGGCTATACTCCAAGCCCACAATTTTCAGATTTATTACTTTCGCCCAACTAATAACGAAAGTATTGACCTAGAAGCGAGGGTGTTAACGGGGGTAGAATTTCCTAATGAGTTGGTTAAAGAAACCGATTCATGATACCGTCACACTGACTTAGTTTTTTCTTAAGAAATTTTTGTGTCAGTAGTTGACCCTCGCTGGCATCGGTGCACCAGACCATCAAAGTCCCGAGAAATATGGCTGTAAGAGCACTTTCCTCTATCTGGCGTTGCTTACCAACGGTTCTAAGCATTGCAGTTTCTCTCCATAGTTGTACGTGACGTGACAAAGCAAAAACTAGTGGTCCCCAATGGTGAATGTGTGGCAAATGGAACTTGCTGCGAAGCATTGCAACAGTAACTTCTTTTTGTGGCGTCAGAGCTTTGAACCAGCGTAGCAAAACTATTTCTAACCGTTCGCTAATTGGTGTTTTATTTTGAACTTTTGGGAGCGGTGCCAGCATCGCGTAAAGGGCTTGCTCAAACCATATGTTAGCTATGGCATTTGTGTCGGAAAAACGTGGCAAAATCTCGTTCAATTCAAACCCCGCGATGGAAGCCACTTCACTAAGAGAAATATTGTACCATTCTTTTTCAGCAGCGATTGATAAAGCAGCCTTTAATACGCGCTGTTCAAGGGTCGTAAGCTTAATTGGAGTAACTTTCGTAGAGGACGTTTTTGGCTTTTGAGCGGGCATTAGAAGTCTGTGTCCAGTATTGCTATTGGCTGGGTAATGATTGGCCATGAGACTTCAATGTCTTCTTCCGCCGGAGGGGTAATTTTATTCTCACCTATCGCTTCCAGATTCATTATCCGACAGGATAATTGGGCAGTGAGCTTAACTTCTTCTAAAGTGTCATCTGAAAATTCAATTTCCAAAAAATCGCCCCCCTTCATCTAACTTTAGAGGTATACAATATCTAGTCATTAATCGTAAGTATCTGAGGATTTTTTGACTTACAAGCGAGGGCGTTGGGCAATATTCTACCATTACTAATTATCTCTCATCGAAATATCCGTCTAAGGGTATGTTTTAGGTTTCGGAAATTTTTGGTAATACTTAGAGTGATTTCTACCATAATTATGCATTTTAGGATTAGTCAGATACCCCTTCTGTGGCTTTGCATAGCTGTAGATTATTTTTTTCGGTTTTTCATGCCATGTGAGGTTAAAGGCGGCGAGTTTTGGAAAGAAATCCATTTCTGAGTATGGTAGGTGGTCGT
>Ga0315339_1003848_pt1 | contig 10228 bp, 12 predicted proteins | sample ASW17metaG_FD_204514 | JGI IMG/M metagenome (GOLD analysis project Ga0315339, IMG submission 204514) | Ammonia-oxidizing marine archaeal communities from Pacific Ocean, United States - ASW #17 | ecosystem: Environmental > Aquatic > Marine > Oceanic | place: USA: California | collected 2016-12-05
CCCGTCAGTTCAGTTTCGTCATGGACGCCAAGTCGCTCATCACGTTCCCGTCGTATCCGTACGTGCTCCCGGAGAGCGGATGGTGGGAGATCAAGGGTCTCGCGTGGTCCGGGCGAGGCAAGATCACCCGTGTCGAGGTGAGCACGGACGGCGGACGCAGCTGGAGCGACGCGGAGCTGCAACCTCCCGTCTTGTCGAAGGCGACGGTGCGTTTCCGTCACCTGTGGAACTGGGATGGCCAAGAGTCGATCATTTTGAGCCGAGCGATCGATGAGACGGGGTACGTGCAGCCGACCGTCCAGCAACTCTGGGAGGCACGAGGGGAGCGCACCCGATATCACCAAAACAATCAAAGGGCCTGGAAGATCAGCCGGGACGGCTCCGTCACGTTCGGCCTCGGAGACCTGATATGAGGCGTGCTGGCGCAGTGCTTTGTGCAGTTATCGTGGTAGGCTGTAGTGGGTCGGGAGAGAGCCTTGCGGGCGGTTCAGGGTCCGTCGTGTCCGGGGTTGGGGGGAGCGCCGTGATCACCTCTCTCCCGGCGAACGCACCAGACCGGTTCGACTTCGGTGCGGCAGCCAGCGACGCGCGGGTCGCGATGTGGGACATCTCGGTGAAGCCGGACGGGGAAGGGTTGCCCACCGGCCGTGGCTCCGTCGCCGAGGGTCAGGGGGTCTACCTGACCTACTGCGCCGCATGTCATGGTGCCACCGGCACCGAAGGTCCCAACGACCGACTCGTCGGCACGGACGAGTGGGATGAATGGCCAAGCGGGCAGGCAGTGGGCAACTACTGGCCGTACGCGACCACGTTGTTCGACTACATCCGGCGGGCAATGCCACAACTGACCCCCGGCATCCTGACGTCCGACCAGACCTATGCGGTGATCGCGTACATCCTGAATATAAACGGGTTGGTTCCGGACGATGCGGTGATGGACGCGACGACCCTGCCAGCAGTTGAAATGCCGGCACGAGATCGCTTCGTCGTGGACGACCGTGTCGGTGGGGCCGCGATCCGGTAGCCTACTCGGCCCTCAGAGCCTCTACAGGATCGACTCTCGTTGCCCTCAGCGCTGGGGCCAGCGCGGCTCCAGCGGCGATCAAAACGAGCATCACGGAAACGGCGCCCAGCGTAACTGGGTCCGCAGGGCTGATCTCGAAGAGCATCGAGCGCAGAAGGCGCTCGAGCATCCCGTCGAGCATTAGATCTCTACCGCTTCTTCGAGTCCGTCCCACGCGCTCACCAACGCTTCACGCGCCTGGCGCAGAGCTGCCTTTCCGGCCTCGGTCACAGTGAAGTAGCGCCGAGCTCGGACGCCAGGCATCCCTTCTGCACGAGCTGATCGGCGGAGGGGAGTTCGCTTACGGACTTCTCAGTCGCCGCGGGGTGGCACCAGTCGCATGAGGTCGTCGACCATCTGGCCGGCCATATAGCCGAGCAGGGCGCGCGTGGCGGCAACCTGATTCACGGTCGTCAGTTCGAGCGTGAACAGGGCCTCATTGTCAGTGCCCACGACGGTCTGCACAGCGGTGAGCCGGATCGGCTCGCCTGCTTGAAGGCGTATGAGGTGCGTCGGGTCGAGCACGACCGGCACTTCGATGACCTCACCCGTGCCCGCGGGGCCGGTCCAGAGAACGTCCGCATCCTCCGCCTCTCCGAAGTGGAGCACGTAGCTGTCCTCTCCCGCAAGTGGTTGCGGCAGGGTAGCGCGCACCGCCAGCGACGGCGCGTATGCCAGGTCCGGATGATCGAATTCGAAGCCTAGAGAATCGAGGATTGCGTCCAACGCCGAAGCGTTCTCTTCGCTGAGGTTTGCGCGCGGCTGGATGAGCGGCGAGAAGCCGACCGTGAGCACCACGTTCCCGTGACGGCCGAACGCGACGGTTCTCGCTCCCGCCAGCGCCCCGTCCGCACCGACTTGCAGGCCCCCGGGTTGGGACCAGGGGCGTAGCTCCTGTACGTCCCAGAGGTCCTCGGGCGTGTCCACGAACGCGAAGCCCGGCACCGTCGCCGTGTCTGCGGCCGCGTCACAAACGGGACCCTGTTCGGTGCCACAAGCCTCGAGCACAGCGCTGCGTATGAAGATCGCGCCGTCGCACGGGTTCGCATCGGCCGCCAGGTCGCCCGACGCGTCGATGAGCGCCTGCGCCTCGGTCTGGATTTCCGTGACTCGAACCTGGACGGTCGCGCGTACTTGTTCGCGGCTGATGGTCCGTTGCTGCTGGAGCGCTTGGTTCCCAGTGTCGACGATGCTTTGCGCCAGGCGACCGTCGGCGATGAACCAGGCGTGGACGGCGGACTCGGTCGGATCCGACTGATCGAGCGAGTCCATAACGCCTCGATCTTCGAGCGCGATCGCCTCGAGCAGTATGCGCCACCGCTCAGAGCGCAGTCCGAGCGGTTCCAGCGAGGCGTTCAGGTCGGCCAATCGGCTCAGCACGCCCACGCAATCACGCGACCTCGCCAACTCGAGATCCGCGAATCCCGACGGGGGCGCGTCCTGCGCTGCAATGGAGGCGGGACAAGCGAACGCTGCGAGGAGAATGATAGGAATCCTCACGTGATCAACCCGTCCTGTCGGCGTTTCTATTGCTCACAACTCGTCCTGCTTCAGATGGATGGCTGGCCCGTGTGCTTACGGGGTCTGAAAACTGCCTCCAGAACCGAGCCGCGTCCATCGCCCACGACGCGTCAGCCGTCTTGCTTACGGCCCTCGAAGGTTCCTGAGCCCACGATCCCGTAGTCACATTCGCCGATCATGGTGTCGCCGTCGACGATCCCCGAGAAGGAGATCTCGCCTGCTTCCGCGGATTCGAAGCCGAAGGTCACCACGTTGTCCTCGATCGTGCCGGTGATCTGCTCCTCCCCCATAGTCCCGGCGTACGTGCCGGTGATCTTCCCGTCTTCGACCGCGAAGACGAAATTCGCATCCCCGCTACCTGCGTCCAGGGTGACGGAAAGGATCCAATGGCCGGCGATATCTTGCGCGGCGACCGGTGCCAGAATAGCGCCCGAGCACAGTAAGAGTGCGGTGAAGAGTGAGGCCCTGAGGACCTGAGTCATCCTGGCGTTCATTTTCCTGCTCCTTGCTCACTGATGAGTGGATTCAATCCGCGTTCCGCCAAGAGGCGATTGAATGCGGCGAGGTCCTCTGAGATGACGGTTTCGAGATTCGTACGGGCGTTGGTGAGCACATTGCGCAGCAACCCCTGAACTTCGCCTTGCTGGTCCGTGGGCACAAAGTCGGCGGTGCCGACCCCGTTGGCGAGGTGCCGTAGTTGACCGGTGACCTTGGCCGGATAGCGCACCCCGTCCTGGCCGGTGCCGGTCGAGCGAAGCTGGATCAGTTCCTCTTCGATCTCGATGAGCGAGGCGTCGAGATCGGCGGTGCCCTCGATCAGGTCCGTGGCGTTGCCCTGGTCCTCGAGCACGTCGACGAGATCGTACAACTGCCTCCTCACCCATTCGATGCGATTGATGGCGTCCGCCGCGGCATCGTAGTCGTTGCGGATCTCAGACATGAGATCGAACTGGGCCGTGATGGTCGCCAAGGTGCCGTCCGAGTTCGGGTCTCGTAGCACATCGAGTTGCTGCGTATGTTGCTCGCCGTCGACCTCGAGCGTGACCGTGTACGTGCCCGGCGGCCAGCGCAGCGACATGCCGTTCTGGATGCGCACCCGCTCTGGACCGTAGTCGACCCAGTCGGCGTACAGCGGTGGGACACGGCGACGGACCGGCGTGCTCGACTCACCCTGGAAATTCCAGAACACCCTGTTGATACCGGCCTGGCTCGTTCCCTGAAGGGTGCGCACGAGCGTGCCGGTCGCGTCACGGATGCGCAGCACCACTGGCGCTCCCGCGGTTTGCTCGTCGAGCCAATAGTTGAGGTGAGCCGCGTTCGGGGGATTGGTGCCCTGACTGAGGTCGATCGTCATCGAGGCGGGCGACGTACGCGGGTTGAAGCGGTATGCGTCCCGCGGCTCGAACAGGTGTGACCTCTGCGCCCGCACCTCGTCCGTGAGCTGCTGCAGCGGGGTAAGGTCGTCCATGATCCAGAAACCGCGCCCGTACGTGCCGATCACCAGATCGTTGAAGTGTTGCTGCACGACGATTCCGTACATCGGGGCCGGTGGCAAATCGTTGAGCAAGGGCTGCCACTCGTCGCCGTCGTTGAAGCTCACATAGAGGCGATTCTCGGTCCCGAGGTAGAGAAGGCCAGGTCGCACCGGATCCTCTTGGATGCTGCGGGTAAAACTCAGTATGTGGTCGGGGATGCCGTTGGTGATCTTCGTCCAGGATGCGCCGTAGTCCTCGGTCCGATACGCGTAGGCGGTGAAGTCGCCCACCTGGTGGGCCTCCACGACCAGGTACGCCTTGCCCGGATCCCATTGAGAGGCGTCGATCCCACGCACCACTCCGTCGGCGGGCCAGTCGGGCAGATTGTCGGTCACGTCCTCCCAGTTGGCCGCGTCGTCCCGGCTCACGTAGACCTTGCCGTCGTTGGAGCCGGAGTAAAAGACGCCCTGCTGGGCGGGGGACTCGTCGAAGGCGTAGATCACGCAGCAGTACTCCACGCCGATGTTGTCGGGTGTGAGCCCGCCGCTGATTCCTTGGCGGCTCTTGTCGTTCGTCGTGAGGTCGGGGCTGATGACCTGCCAGCTCTGCCCGCCGTTGCGCGTGCGGTGCACGTGTTGGCTGGTTACGAAGATGGTATTGTGGTCGTGCGGTGAGACGAGCAGGGGGAAGGTCCACTGGAAGCGGTATCTCAGGTCGGCGGCGGGCGTGCCCCCGGTGCTTTGCGGCCAGACCTCGACGCTGCGGAACTGACGATTCTTTTCGTCGTGCCGCACGACGATACCGCCGCGGGCGCCGGAACCCGATGCGCTGGACCACACGATGTCGGGATCGGTGGGGTCCGGCGTGGCGAAGCCGCTCTCGCCGCCGCCGACCTGGTGCCAGTCGCCGCGCGGTATGCTGCCCGCCCCACCCCGTCCGCCGTAGAGGGAATTGCTGGGGCCTCGGTACGACGGCCCGTCCTGTCGATTGCCCAGCACGTTATACGGAATCGCGTTGTCCACGGTCACGTGGTACATCTGCGAAATCGGAAGCTCGATCCGGTGATACGAGGCCCCGCGATTCAAGGAGATGTGCACGCCCTGGTCGTTGCCGATGACCAGCCGGTCGGGGTTCTCCGGATCGATCCAGAGGTCGTGGTAGTCGCCGCCGGGACGCTCGACGCCCTGATGCGTCACGTAGGTGAGTCCTCCGTCGTAGCTGCGAGAGAGCGCGGCGGTCAAGAAAAAGACTTCGTTGGCGTCGTCGGGAAAGACTCGGCAGTTGTTGTAGTACGCGGTCCGACCGCCGAGGTCGCGACTGTGGTTCACCAACTCCCAGTCATACCCTCCGTTGCTACTGCGCCACAGCTCGCCGTCCTCGGTTTCCTGGCCGTGCCACGGAACCCCGTCACCGGTTTCGATGAGTGCGTACACACGCCGTGAGTCCGCCTGCGACATGCACACGTCGACCTTGCCGACCGGGAGAATGGGAAGCCCGCGGCCCTGGAGCTTGGTCCAGGAATCACCGCCATCGCGCGACATGAAAATGCCGGAACCCGGCCCGCCGCTCTCCCGGCCCCAGGTGTTCACCTGAACGGTCCAGAGGCCAGCGAAGAGAATGCGCGGGTTGTTGGGGTCCATGATCAGGCTCGATGCGCCCGTGCCTTCGTCTACGAAGAGCACATGTTCCCAGGTGGTACCGCCGTCCATCGTGCGGTAAATGCCCCGCTCACGTTGGTCTCCGTGCGCGTGCCCGAGCGACGCGGCATAGACGATGTCGGGGTTCGTCGGATGGATGACGAGGCGGCTGATCCTGCCGGTCGCGTCGAGGCCCATGTGCTGCCAGTTGTCCCCGCCGTCCGTCGACCTGTACACGCCGTCGCCCACGGTCACGTTGGACCGAATGTGCGGCTCGCCGGTGCCGGCCCACACGATCTGCGGGTCGGAGAGCGAGACCGCGAGCGCACCGACGGAGTGCACGTCCATGTCGTCGAAAAGCGGTCGCCAGCGGGTACCCCCGTCCTCGGTCTTCCAAAGCCCGCCGGACGCGGCCCCGGCGTAGTAGACGAGAGGGTTTCCGACTACGCCGGCTACGGACGCCACGCGATTGCCGACCACACCGATGTGCCGGAAGCTCAACGCGCTGAACTGCTCGGCGGAGAACACCTGCGCCAGCGTAGGCGCGGGGGCCGCTAGCACGATCGCGGCGAGCAGGATCGTGGCATGTCTTCGAAGGCGTTCGGCCATCGGGCAGGGCTCCTGCATTTGAGGTCTTCGACAATTGGCGCCCGTGGTTGTGCTCCGGCAAGGGCGAAAAGGCCTTACGGCATTCGGGGTCTCCGCGAAGCTTCACGCGTTGGAGGGCGACCTCCTTCCGCCTCCGTGGAACGAGCCCCCATGAGCGACGTAAGCCAACCTTTGCGCGAGGCCCTGGCCGGGCGATACCGCCTTGAGCGCGAGGTGGGACGCGGCGGTAGCGCGACGGTGTACCTCGCCGACGACTTGAAGCACGGTCGTCAGGTTGCGCTCGAGGTGGGACGCGGCGGTAGCGCGACGGTGTACCTCGCCGACGACTTGAAGCACGGTCGTCAGGTTGCGCTCAAGGTGCTTCGCTCCGAGTTCGCCGAGATGGTGGGGCGCGACCGCTTCCTCGAAGAAATCCAGACCACCGCGCGGCTGGAGCATTCTCACATTCTCTCGTTGTACGACTCGGGAGAAGCGGCCGGGTATGTCTTTTATGTGATGCCGTATGTGAAGGACGAGTCCCTGCGCGACCGCCTGAACCGCGACGGCCAGCTCCCCATCGGTCGGGCCGTCGAGATCGCAAAGCAGGTGGGGGCTGCCCTGGAATTCGCCCACTCGCTCGGGATCGTCCACCGAGACGTAAAGCCGGCGAATATCCTACTCCCGCACGGCCACGCGATGCTTGCCGACTTCGGCATCGCGAAGGTAGTGGACGATGCCGGCCGTGAACGGGTCACGCAGGCAGGCATCTCGATCGGCACCGCGACCGGGCACACGAGCGCATGGATCGGGCACAAGAGCGTGTGGAGCGCTCCCGCAGAGTGGTGGTGGACCGGTTGGAGCGGGTGGAGCGTGGGCGTCGCGTGGATCTCTCGGAGTTACGCGAGCGGATTGAACGGTCGAGCGAGTCGCATGAAGGCGAGATGATTCGCGAAATGCTGAAGACGCGCATCGTGATCGATGGTGTAGAGATGGAGCGGGTCGAAGAAGAGATGAAGCGCGTCGAGGAAGAGTTGAAGCGACGCCGGCACCGCCGGCCGGGACGCGGCGGGAACTAGCTCCGGCTCCACAAATCGAGAAGCTGGAGAGCCCCGGGCGGAGTGACCGCCCGGGGCTCTTCTTGTACCCGCGTGCCTAGCTGGGTCAGTGGGGTAGGTGCGGCCTCAGTAGACCGTAGACCCATGCGCCGCCCAGCGCTCCCAGCAGCGCGACGAGCATGATGGGGAGTCCGCTACCCAGGAGTGCGTACAAAGGACCGGGGCATGCGCCCACCAGGCCCCAGCCGAGACCGAAGAGCGTGCCACCCAAGATGTGATTCGTCCGCGGCTTGACGGCGGCGCGCTCCGGGAACGCGATGCTCTCTCCGCGCATCGTGCGCGTCCCGAGGGGCTTCATGAGCGCGATCGAGAGTGCCCCCACCGCGACCGCCGATCCGATCACGCCGTACATGTGGATGGCTTGAAAACGGAACATCTCCTGAATCCGGAACCACGACGCGACTTCAGACTTGAGGAAGATGATCCCCAGCAGCACCCCCAGGACGAAGTAGACCGCAAGAGACTCCGAGCGTTCTTCTCCCTTCACGGGCGGCGGCTCTTCCAGGGTTCCAGGCAATCGATCACCCAAGCAGAATGGGGAGCAGGAAGTGGGCCGAGATCAGTCCTCCCAAAAAGAAGCCGACCACGGCGAGAAGCGACGAAAGCTGGAGATTCGAGAGGCCCGAGATTGCGTGGCCTGAGGTGCAACCGTTGGCGTAGCGTGCCCCGAAGCCGACCAAGAAGCCTCCGAGCAAGATGATCACGATGCCCGGAAGCGTCAGCAGGGACTCGAATGCGAAAACGTCGGAGGGCACCATCCCCGTGAAATCCGTGACTCCGAGCGCGGCGAGATCCGCATACGTCGTCTCCGCGATCGCTACGGCGTCATCCGGCGCCGAGAGAACCCGTCCCCCGACGAAGCCACCGAGTACCGTACCGGCTGCCATCGCCAACTGCCACGCGCCCTTCTTCCACCAGTCGTATTGGAAGTACTCGATGCGGCCCGGAACCGTGGCGGCACACATGTGCTGAAGGGTCGACGAGACGCCCCATTTCTTGCCACCGTACCAGTAGACGAACGGCACGAGCAGCCCGATCAGCGGTCCGGCTACGTACCAGGGCCACGGTTGTGTCAGGACTTCCGGCAAGGGCTACTCGAGTCACAGGGCCACGACAGGGTCGACTTTGGCTGCCCGCCGCGCGGGAAGGTAGCTCGCCAGCAGCGCCGCCGCTGACAGACTGATCGCGACCGAGCCGAACGTGACGGGATCCATGAGGCTCACGCCGACCAGCAGCGAGGACATGAGCCGGGTCAGGCCCTTCATCCAGATAGGTGAAGCGCAGCGCAGGTGACTGGTTGAGCTCGTCGAAGTCGAGGCCTGGGGCCGTGTGCAAGATACCCACCAGCTCATCGGGGTCGTCGAACGCCAATGGCTTCAGGAGCACGCCGTTGACCACCAAGAAGATTGCCGCGTTGCTACCGATTTCGACCGCGAGGGTGAGCACGGCGACCGTGGTGAAAAGGGGAGCTCTCAGGAGCTTACGGCTCGTGTATCTAAGCTGCTGCGTGAAGGAGTCCACCGCGATCTGTCCTGCCCAAGAGGGAACGGCCGGAGTGGGAGTCGTCTCCCCGCTCCGGCCTCGTTCTGGTCCCCGGGGTGCCAGTGCAGCATCACGTCCACGTCGTCGAAGAGGCCCGCGCGCACGATATAGACCTTGCCGGCTCCGCCTTCTTCCGCCGGCGTGCCGTAGAGCCGGATAACCCCGCCCTGACCCGAAGCCTCCATCCAACGCTTGGTGGGGATGGCGGCCGCGGTCGAGCCGGTGGCGAAGAGATGGTGTCCGCATGCATGGCCCTGAGGCTTGCCCGGGATGGGCGTGCGCACGGGGCTCCGGTCCTGGGTGATGCCGGGCAGCGCGTCGCACTCCGCGAGAATGCCGATGATTGGGCCGTCTCCGTTGCTCCAACTGGCGACGAACGCCGTTGGGATGCCGGCCACGCCTGCTTCGATCGTGAAGCCGGCGTCGGGCCAGCGTGGCCTGCAGGAGCGCTGAACTCTCCGTTTCGAGGTATCCGAGCTCGGCCAGCTCCCAGATCTCCTAGGCGATCTCGCCGAAGGAATCCGCGTTTTCGTCGATGTAGGTCGCGACCCGCATTTTGCCGTTCTGAGCCGCGACGAGGGCGGGCAAGGCGAGCGCGGCCATCCCCAGCAGTGTGGTGCTTCGGTATCGCATCATCGTGCTATTCCCATTCGATGGTTCGTTCTCTGAATCCGTTGCGGTGCTTGTCAGTTGCCGGTGCGCAGGACCGTCGGCCCGCGGGCGCTGCCCTCCCAGTCGGGATCGGCCGCGCCGATCCAAGTCCGAGTGGCTGGGTCGTACTGGATGCCGTGCACGCGGCCAAAGGCCCCAGAGCGAGGCGTCGCGTTGATTTCGATCCCGAGTGCCCGCATCTCGTCGAGCTGGGCCGGGGTCCAACCGATGTCCGCGCTGGTCTCGGCGCTGAAGGCACCGCCTCGTCCGCCGGCCACGCGCGGCTCGGCGAGGGCCTCGGGCAGCGACATTTCGAAGTCGATCACGCGGGTGATCGCGTGCACTACGGCAGGTGGAATCATGCCCCCTCCCGCTGCGCCGAGTACCAACACTACTTCACCGTCCTTCATCACGATGAACGGGCAGATGTTCGAGCGGGCTCGAGCTCCAGCCTCCATCCGCCCGAGGTATCCGCCGAGGGTCGACGCGTAGAGGAAGCCGAGACCCGGAGTCACGACTTTCGAGCCCATGTTCGGTCCGAGCGTCTGTGTCAGAGAAACGAACATCCCGTTTTCGTCAGCGGTCGCTAAATGAGTCGTATGGCCGCCGAAGTTATCCCCACGGTCGGCGAGGGGG
>Ga0315339_1003852_pt1 | contig 10219 bp, 11 predicted proteins | sample ASW17metaG_FD_204514 | JGI IMG/M metagenome (GOLD analysis project Ga0315339, IMG submission 204514) | Ammonia-oxidizing marine archaeal communities from Pacific Ocean, United States - ASW #17 | ecosystem: Environmental > Aquatic > Marine > Oceanic | place: USA: California | collected 2016-12-05
TGAACGATTGTAATCCCTACGCCATCGGGATCAGTACATCTGTGGTGGCGGCGTCGGGACGTCACGACAAAGGTATAGAGATTACGAGCCGAGGCTTTGACCTGTTGCCGGGCAACGCGGATGTGCGTTGCTACAGGTCATATGCCTTGAGGTATGTGGCAAATATGAAGAAGCTGTCTAAAATTTTCGGGCGGCCCTGGCGCTTAATCCGCTGGCGCCGAATTGGTATCTAGGGGGCTATGCCCGTGCCTTGCTGTGTCTGGGCCGATTTGACGAGGCGTTGCGGATCACCGATCAAATTTTGGCGGAGGAACCGAGCTTTTATTATGCCTGGCTCCACCGTATTTTTATCTATCAAAAGACCGCCCTGGGGCCTATCGCTGTATTGTTGATTAATTAATTCCCCGTCGGCTTTCGCTGTCCGCTCTCGAAATAACCGTCGATCCAGTCTGTCGGCGGGCTGTTTTCGCGCCAGGTGATGGGAATAAAGCTCTCGTTCAAAACTGTCCCCCGTGGCCTGGTAAATAGTACGAAGACCGGCTGATGGAGAACGGGCGAAATTGACGGCGCAAACTCAGGCCGAGGTGATCCATCGCCTACCGCTTTGAGGTCGCCACCTCGGTCTTCTCATTGCGGATGGATTGTCCGAACAGCCAAGGTTACACTCGCGTCCAATTCGAACGGAACATAGCGTGGGTAGGTGGCGAGAATGGCGAAGGCGGCGGTAAACGGTATCGAGATCGAGTACGAGATTTGGGGCGAGGAGAATGAACAACCCTTGTTGCTGGTTGGTGGCCTTGGCGTTCAACTCACCAAATGGTCGAAAACGTTCCGAGAGGCACTGGTGGCCCGCAACTTCAAGGTTGTTGCCTATGACAATCGCGATGTGGGGTTATCCACCAAGCATGATGACTGGGGTCCGGCGGATACCAAGGCGGCCTTTGCCCAGGCCCGCGCCAAGCAAGCCGTATCGGCGCCCTATACATTGGGCGACATGGCCGCCGATGCGGCCGGCCTGCTGGATGCACTGGATATCGAGAGGGCGCATGTCATTGGCAGTTCGAATGGCGGCGCGATAGCGCAAATCATGGCCATCGCCTTTCCCGGAAAAATCGCGACCATGGTATCCATCATGGCGACCTCCGGCCGTCGTGGTTTGCCGCGCCCCGAGGGGGAGGTCGCAGAGTGGTTGACCCGCCCACGCAACCTGGCGGGGACCCGCAAAGGCGCGATGGATGAAGCCGTTGATACGGCCCGCATTATCGGCAGCCCACGATTTCAACGACCCGAGAGCGAGTTGCGGGCGGAGGCGGCGGAGCAATATGACCGTTGTTTTTATCCGGAGGGGAACAGCCGTCATCTTTTGGCTTCCATCGCCTCCGGAGACAGCCGCGTCGCGCGGCTGTGCGAGATTATCGCCCCGACCCTGGTTATCCATGGCCGCGAGGATTCCCTCATTCCCCTGCCGGGAGGTGAAGATATCAAAAACGCCATTCCCAATGCCGAAATGTTGGTCATCGATGGCATGGGCCACGACTTTCCAGATGCGGTCATTCCCGAGATTGCCGACGCGGTTGCCAAGAATGCCATGCGCCGCCTGATCTAAGAGGTTGCCGGGATAACGTGTAAAATCGGGGCAGACCCCTTGGGCGCTTTGTTTTCGGGCGCGGCGATTTACGGTCCCTCGTAACGCACCACAACCTGATCGATGGCACCGAAGATGGTGTAGCCCTCGCCATCGGGCATTTCGATGTGGATGTGGTCGCCAAAGGTCATGAACGGTGTTTTCGGGGCGCCGTCGCGGATGGTTTCCAGCATGCGCACCTCGGCGATGCAGGAATAGCCCACGCCGCCGTCCGCCAGGGCGGATCCGTGCGCGGCGTCCTGTTTGTTGGAGACGGTGCCGGAGCCAACGATTGTGCCGGCGCAAAGCGGCCGGGTCTTGGCGGCGTGGGCGATCAGGGTGGGAAAATCAAAGGTCATGTCCTGGCCCGCATTGGCGCGGCCGAAGGGTTGGCCGTTCAGGTCGCAGAACAGCGGCAGATGCAGGCGGCCGCCGTCCCAGGCATCGCCCAACACATCCGGGCTGACCGCCACGGGTGAAAAGGCCGTCGACGGCTTGCCGTGAAAAAACCCGAAACCCTTGCCCAACTCGCCGGGGATCAGGCCGCGCAGGGAAACATCGTTGACCAGCATAATCAGCTTGATGTGCCCGCCGGCGTCCGCCTTGGTGGTGCCCATGGGCACGTCATCGGTGATCACCGCGACCTCCGCCTCGAAATCGATACCCCACGCGTCCGACGCCACGGCGATGTCGTCGTAGGGCCCGATGAAACTGTCGGAGCCGCCCTGATACATCAGCGGTTCGGTCCAGAAACTTTCCGGCATCTCGGCCCCCCTTGCCCAGCGTACCAGTTCCACATGATTGACATAGGCGCTGCCGTCGGCCCATTGATAGGCCCGAGGCAGGGGAGAGCACAGATCGCCCGGGTCCAGATCGAAGGCACCACTGACCCGGCCGTCGGCCAGGGCCCCAGCCAGTTCCTCCAGGCGGGAAAAAATATTGGTCCAATCGTCCAGGGCCGCCTGCAAGGATTGGGCGATGCCATAGGCGGGGACAGCGCGGTCCAGATCGTTGCTGACAACAAGCAATTGGCCGTCGCGGCCGATATTCAAGGATGCTAGTTTCATTTAATTATTCTCCGCGCAAGTGTTCGCGTAATAATCCCATGCGATCATAGCCCCAGAAAATCTCCCCATCGAGAATAAAGCTCGGCACGCCAAATACGCCAAGCTTCTCGGCTTCCAGGCGCATCTCGTCGTGCAGCCGCCGCCCCTCGCCGGCCAGATAGGCGGCAAAACCCCCTGCATCGGCGCCAACTTCGTCCAACACATCGGTCAGGGCGGCCACGTCATCGACTTCCAGTTCGTGGTTCCAAAACCTCTTGAAGATACGATCGTTGTAGGGCCGGAAGACGCCCTGGGCCTGGGCGTATTGCAGGCCGATCCCGGCGGGGGAAGAATCGTAAATGCGGCGCGGTCCCTTGACCGTCAGGCCCCGCTTGTTGGCCCAGCGCCGCATATCCATGTAGGCATATCGCACCTTGCGCCATTCGGTTTCCGTGCGGCTTTCCACCGCGCCCAGGAACGAAGGAATATCCAGAGTGAAATGGCGCCATTCCACGGTGACATCGAATTCTTCCGCCAGGGCATAGGCGGGGTCCTTGGCCAGATAGGCAAAGGGACTTTTGTAGTCGGTAAAATGCTGAATGTGCTGGGTGGTCATGGTTGCAAGTCTATCACATTCACGCGCCGAGGCGACCGATGCCGGGCAGTTTTAGAGCTGGCGGTGACAGATCGAAGCCCAGGGCCAGGCCGAGAATATTCAATTCCAGGCTCTCTTCCGCCGCCAGGGTCAGGCCGGCCAGGCCATAAATCGACAGTTGTTTGCCGGTGCCGCTGGGGGAATTGGCCATAATGGCCCCGTTGGTCAGAAAATCCTTTCCTATGGCGGTTACCGGCAGCTCCAGTCCCAGGCCCGGCACCCGCCGGGCGACAAAGGCGGTGAAGGTATTGGAGTTTGGACCCGGCCAGATCCGGTATTGCTTGAAATAGGGATAATCGCTTGCCGCGCCAATGACGTCACCGATCAGCACGTCCGCCAATTCACCACGTAAATCCAACAGTAATTTCGGCCGGCTGCCAAACCAATAGGCATCGGGTGTATAGCGGCTGGTCCGTACCGCGGGTTGGCCGTATCGGACACCCCAGCCGGACCTCTACCGCAGAAAACTGCCAGTGTCACCACTTTTACTCCGCACAACCCCGTGTTTCCCCGTCAAAGTGGTAACACACTAACCGCGCTATAATTGCCGGCAGGACGCCGCCGCTTCGGTGACTTGGTAGTTCACGGAGACAACATAGCCCTTTTCACCCAGCATGCGGGCCGTTGCGGCACCAATCCCCCGGCTACCGCCAGTAACGACAGCGATTTTTTTTATTTTCGGCCATAAAATGTCTCCTGTATCAAATCTCAGCTTTAACGATCGTTCAGGTGCCACTACTGTCGAAGCAAGAGCTCTACACCTTCGATCGGATAACTGCGACATGGATATTGAAAAAATTCGTGTTGGCGACATCGATATCGCCTATCGTTGGGATGGCCTAACAACTGGTCCGGTTGTAATGATGGCACATGCTATGGGGACTAGCCATCGAATTTGGGATTGGCAATTACCTAAGCTTTACGATCGGTATCGAATTCTTAGATATGATTTCCGCGGCCATGGGAATACGGGCGCTCCTCCAGGGAATTACACTCTTGAACAGTTTGTCAAAGATGCCGTTGGAATAATGGAAGCGCTCGAATTAGATAAAGTCCACTGGGTTGGGATTTCAACTGGCGGAATGATAGGCCAAGGTCTCGGGATTTATCATGGCGACAAATTGCTTTCCTTAACTTTATGCAACACTACCTCTAAATCGACACAATGGTACCGTGATCAGATCGCAAAACGACAGGCTGTTGTAACTGAAGGCGGAATGACTGCCGGTTGGGAAATGACTAAGCGGTTCTGGTTCACAGATGCTTATGTTGATGAGGAGGGATTAAACTACCATGCCATTCGCAAGGTTTTTATTAAAACGCCCTTATTGGGCTATTTTGGAGGAACATCAGCGGTGGCTAATCTGAACTACAAGCCGCTCCTACACAAAGTTAAGACGCCGACCCTAATAATTGCTGCTGGGGAAGACCCAATTACTCCACTAGACCACTCTCAAGCAATCAACAAACGTATTTCTGGTTCACATCTTGAAGTAATACCCGGACAGCGCCATTTTTCTAATGTAGAAGTTCCGATCCTATTCAACACAATTCTGCGCAAAGGGCTTGATACATTTGCCAATATTTTTGCTTAGTGCTTTGCCTCGGGGACAGCCGTCGACATAACGATAAAGCGAAATACATTCTCAACCTGGCCGCTATTACGCTTCTTACAGGTTCGCCACGCTTTCTAAGCTCTAACCGATTGATTTTAATTATGTTAATCTATTGGAAATTCCAAACCCCATTCAAATCTCCTGTTATGCAGAGACCTTTTAATGTGTAAATGTTCTAAATTTTTGGAATTTCACGTGGAAAATTCGTCTCAGCTTCATATGCTCCCCCCACTCTGTAAAGTGATGCCTCAGAGAATGGTGGGCCAATTAATTGAATTGAACCCGGCATCCCGACAACGGTTTCGGGGGTAGGTAAGGCGAGACAGGGCAGAGTTAGGTAGTTGAAAGGGCGTGTGCATTTAGAGATACGGGAGATCGCGGCCTCAAACCCTTGTGAAGCGCCTATGTCAGTCTCCAGGATTGTAGGGGTTTCTATGTTAAAGGTTGGTGCCACAAGCACGTCACAAGCTGAAAATATGCGTTCAACAAAATCGGCAACGATTTTTGGTCGAAGTTGCTGTGCAGAGAGGTAATCAACACCACTAATTCGAAACCCTCCCTCGCATCGCGCCCGCATTTGGGCGCCAAAGTCCTCACGCCGTTCTAGGAGCCAATGAGCATGCAAAGTCGCCGCTTCAGGTGCCATAACCGCTCCAGCAAGCGCGTTAATGCGGTCTAGGTCGCCAACGTCGACTTCAACAAGTTTGGCTCCCGCTGAACTGAGGGCGGCTAGAGCCGTGTCTCTTGCGACTAGGGCGGCCTCGTCTGCATCATCTTCGAAATAGCCGCGAGCTATTCCTATTTTGACATTCTTTGCCTTAGGGTTCCTGGCGGCTGCGGCGTAATCATCCACGGGAAATTGTGATGACGTGGGATCTTCCGGATCGAACCCAGCAATAGCGGAGAGCATAATAGCATTATCTAAAACTGTCCGCGTCAAAGGCCCCACATTGTCTAGCGAGAAAGACAATCCCATAACGCCGTATCGGCTCACGCGCGTCTGAGTAGGTTTTAGTCCAACCAATCCGCAAAAACCAGCCGGCAAACGAACAGATCCACCGGTATCAGAACCCAAAGCTCCGAAACAGAGCCGCCCCCCAACTGCCGAACCCGATCCGGAGGAAGACCCGCCTGTAATGCGTGAAGTATCCCAGGGATTGCGGCAGGCCCCATAATGCTCATTGTGCCCAGTCGGCCCAAATGCAAATTCCGCCATATTGAGGCCCCCAATATAGATGGCATCTGCATCACCTAACCGCGAAAGGACTGTTGCCGTTACAGTTGGGCGAAAATCACTGCGAATTTTGCTGCCGCAGGTTGCTAGAGAGCCTTTTCGATAATACATATCCTTGTGGGCGAGCGGAACACCCGATAAAGAACCAAGAATTTCCCCCTTGCTTCTTTTAGCGTCAATCTCTGCCGCTTCGGTTCTAGCGATTTCACTTTCTACATGTATATAGGCATTAAGTTGTGGGTTTATTTCCTCAATACGAACGAGAGTAGCCTCTGTAAGTTCTAATGCTGAGAACCTTCCGTTGGTAATTCCTTCTGCCGCCTCAGCAAGAGTCAGGTCCGTCAGATTCATCTGTCAGCCCCCGGGTTTTGAGCAAGTAATGCTAGTATCTTTGAGATATGCTGAGGCTCCGTATCGAAAAGTGATCCATCACCATGTTTAAGAATCGCATCCCGCGCTGCTTTTTGGACTTTGTCAGCTCGATTAGAAGCTGCTGTGTCATAAATGTACCCAGGAAAGGGCTCATCAATAGCTTTCATACCAGAAGGTCCTCCTGACGGAATTCGCCATTTAAAAATAGCCAACCGCCCTTAAAGTCAGCGCCTAGTTTCATTACCGTTTTACCAACCGGTAATCCTCATGAGGTTCATCATAATCACCCGGAGCGAAGACGTATAGGGTATCAAAGCACCTCCCCTTTCCGCTGTACGGCCTTCCTAGGGCCTCGAAATTTCGTCCAACAGCCTAAAAACAGTGGATTTGGGCGCAACCGGCCTAATTACAGAATTCTGACCACGATTTGTTATGACGCAGCAACGCCAAATTGGTCGCCCGTGTCAGCACATCATCCTCGATCAAAATGATTGGCCTAATCCATTCGCATCCGGCCACTGGCGCGTCGATACTGGCGCAGGCGGCGGTCAAGCTCATCATCATCGAGACGATCCAGATGCGCTGTAATTTCCGATAGCCGTTTGGTGCGGGACTGTGCTTGCTCGAGGGCGGGTCCGTCAAGCCTTCCGACTTGGCTAAGGTGTGCTCGGTCGCTGCCTTGGGTGTGGCGGAGGTAAATTCGAAGCAATTGTCATTACCTCTCGCGGAAAACGACAATGACGAGTGGGTGTCCTCGGTCAAGGCGTATAAAATTCTTGGCGTAACTCCTCCCACCTTGCGTAATTGGGTATACGGCGGTCGACCAGTCCCTGGCTTACGCCGCAAAAAGCGCAACGAGTTAAATGCTAAAGTGATCGGCGGTCATCTCAAATTCGAAGCCGCATCCGTTCACGCCTTAGCCAAAAAAGTATCGCGTTTTATCCAGTCGAGATAACGCGGCCAAAATGTGGGCGGTGGAAATTCTGCCGCCCCCTTTTCGGCCAACCTACGGACGATGCCAATGGCTAGCCACCATCAATCTCGGCTACACTCCTCAAATGCGCACCCTGGTCGCCACCCTGACCGCCCTCATGCTGTTCGCCACGACACCCGTGGTGGCGAAGGACCTCAAGACGTTGTTGAAATCTGAGGACCAGCGCTGGTCCGTTATCGGCGCTTGGAAGGATGGTTCGGCGGCTTTTGAGGCGGGTGACTATCAGAAAGCTGTCCAACTATGGAAGCCGCTAGCTGAGCAGGGGGATGCGCGGACGCAGGCCATGCTGGGTAGGATGTACTACTTCGGCGAGGGCGTCCCCCGAGACTATGCCAGGGCGGTTCACTGGTTCACCAAAGCGGCGAAACAGGGGAGTGCGGCTGCGCAGGCCATGCTTGGTAGGACGTACTACCTCGGTGAGGGCGTCCACCAAGACTATGCCAAGGCGGTTCACTGGTACACCAAGGCGGCGAAACAGGGGCTTGCGATAGCGCAGTTCACGCTTGGTTCGATGCACTACATCGGCAAGGGCGTCCCCCAAGACTATGCCAAGGTGGTTCATTGGTACACCAAGGCGGCGAAACAGGGACATGCTAAGGCGCAGGTCAATCTTGGTAGGATGTATGACAAAGGCGAGAACGTCCCCCAAGACTATGACAAGGCGGTTCACTGGCACACCAAGGCGGCGAAACAGGGGAGTGCGGCTGCGCAGTTCAGTCTTGGTGGGATGTACGGCGCAGGCCGGGAAGTCCCTAAAGACCACGCCAAAGCATTTCACTGGTTCGCCAAGGCAGCAAAGCAGGGGTATTTGAAAGCGCAGATGGGCATTTCTACTTTATACTGGACAGGCACTGGCGTGCCGGAAGACTTTGTGCGCGCATATGCCTGGGCTAGCATTGTAGCCGCGCAAGGTCTTCCTAGTGGCAAAGAAAATAAAAAACATTTTTCTAAAATCATGCCCCCCGCCCAAATCACCGAAGCGCAGAAGCTGTCGCGCGAACTTTGGGAAAAATACGTTGTACCCTTCCAGAAAGAATAACACCGCTAAAGAACTGGCCTATCCACCCAGCCTATTTGCAGAATTCTGACCACGCCTCGTTGTGTGCCAGCAGGGCACGCTTGGTTGCCGTGGTCAGCCTATCTTCCTCAGCCACGCTGATTGGCCTTACCCATCCGCAACTTTCCGGTGGCGTGTTGATACTGGCGCAGGCGGAGATCAAGTTCATCGCTATCAAGAGTGTCCAGATAGGCAGTGATTTCTGCCAGCCGTTTAACCTTAGCCTGTCCAGCTTCGAGGGCAGCCAAACGGGCTTCCCTGGCCCCTGCCCTGCGTAGTTGCGAGTCACGGTAAATTCCGGTTAGAGAATTGAACAGACGGGCCAGCGCACTGAAGGCACTGAGCCAACCCATCAGTCGGGCTTGCGTTCGCGGACGAACATCGCCAGCGCGGCCGCGACAGCAGCCACAGCGTTCGACACCGCTGCCCATTCGTCGTGGCTAAGGCAAAAGACGACCGCCAGACCAGCGAACCCGGCCCAGGTCGAAGGCTCAGAGGCCCGTTGGATTACCCATGGAATGATTTAGGTCATAGCCATCTCTCGTAGTGATAGACGACCTGCGGTAACTCGCAGTAGCGGGTCCGTTGGTCGAGGTGAATGAAGTTGGATGCGACACCGACGGACCATTCCTGGGCTAGCGCCAGCGTGATTAACTTGGCTCTGTACTGACCGTCCGTTGCAGCGACATCTACTGCGCAACAGCCCCCAGTGCCCCAGAGACTATTTATGACCAGGTGCAGGCTCTGCGGGTGGCCATTGATCTTGGCGTTGCGCAGAGGCGACCGGCAGGCGCTGGTGAGGTATATTGGTTCGTCCAGTTCGACGCGCAGGCGTTCTAGGACCTCGCCAAAACCAGCGGCAAGACGCACCTGGTCCGTCGTTGGACAGGCCAGTTCCGAGTGTGAAAAATGGTCAAGCATGAAGGAATATTCAAAATGGCTATTACAGAGAAACTAAAGATCGAAAAAACCGACAGCATCGGCACGCTGGTCCTGAATCAGGCAAATAAACGCAACGCCATCAGTTTCGAGATGTGGCGAGATTTCCCGAAAGCGATGGCGAAATTAGAAGCCGATCCCGATGTCCGGGTGATCGTCCTGACGGGTGCCGGCGACAAAGCGTTCTCCGCTGGCGCCGATATCTCCGAGTTCGGCGAGTACCGCAGCACACCCAAACAACGCGCGCTCTATTCCGAATACGAACACGCGACGACGTCCTCACTTCGCAATTCACCAAAATTCGTTATCGCGCGAATCGACGGTGTTTGCGTCGGTGGCGGCGCGGAAGTCGCTTTAGATTGCGATATTCAAATCGCGTCCGACCGCTCCCGCTTCGCCATAACACCAGCACGCATCGGCCTTGGATATCCGGTCGCCGACGTTAGCCGACTTGTACAGAACCTCGGCCCTCGCAATGCGAAGGAAATCTTGGCGTCAGGTCGCTATTACACGGCCGAAGAAGCGAAAGCGATCGGTTGGATCAACCTTGTCGTACCCGCAGACGAGCTCGACGAATTCGTCAAAGACTATGCCGCGCGGATCGCGCAGAATGCCCCGCTCTCGGTCGCCGCACTCTCGAATCTGACATCGGACAAGAGTTTCAAATTGGGAAATAAGGGAT
>Ga0315339_1003853_pt1 | contig 10217 bp, 9 predicted proteins | sample ASW17metaG_FD_204514 | JGI IMG/M metagenome (GOLD analysis project Ga0315339, IMG submission 204514) | Ammonia-oxidizing marine archaeal communities from Pacific Ocean, United States - ASW #17 | ecosystem: Environmental > Aquatic > Marine > Oceanic | place: USA: California | collected 2016-12-05
AGGCGACGCCATCGCGGCGATCGCCGGTGATCTTGCTGATTGCGAGGCGATGCTGGCACTCAAGGACCTGATGACGGCACTCGGTTCAGGTAATATCGATTGCCGTCAGGATGGCGCCAAACTCGACGCCTCCGTGCGTGCCTCATATTTGTTCAATTCCACGATTGCCGGGATTGAACAGGCCGACGCCTTACTGCTGGTCGGGTGCAACCCACGTCTTGAAGCGCCGGTACTCAATTCACGCATCCGTAAGCGCTGGGTGTTGGGGGATTTCCGAGTTGGCGTCATCGGCCCAGACACCGATCTCACTTACGAAACCGAACACCTAGGGGATGGCGTCAAGGCCTTGGAAGGCATTGCCGCCGGTCGCGGTGAATTTGCCAAACTTTTGAAAAATGCGGAAAAACCGATGTTGATCATCGGCCAAGGCGTGTTGACGCGAACTGATGGCGCAGCTGTCCTCGGGCTTGCCAGGCGTGTTGCCGACAACCGCGGCATGGTTAGCAGTGGCTGGAACGGATTTAACGTCCTGCACACAGCAGCGGCACGGGTTGGTGGCTTGGACCTTGGCTTTGTCCCAAATGATGGCGGACGCGATGTCGCCGGCATTTTGGATGGTGCCGCAAGCGGCGATATCAAAGTCGTCTATCTATTGGGTGCCGATGAGATCGACACTAGCCGATTAGGCGATGCCTTCGTCATTTATCAAGGCCACCACGGTGATGCCGGCGCGCATCAAGCCGACGTTATCTTACCTGGCGCCGCCTACACGGAAAAAAATGCCACCTACGTCAATACAGAAGGCCGCGTACAATTGGCGCGGCGTGCCATATTCCCGCCGGGCGAAGCCCGCGAGGACTGGACCATCATTCGCGCACTTTCTGATGTGATTGGCCATACATTGCCATTCAATAGCTTACGCGATGTCCGCGCGCGGTTGGTTGAGGTCAGCGCAAGTTTCCTTAATGTGGATCACGTATCGTCGGCTACTTGGGATGATTTTGGCGCGGAAGGTGATTTATCTGATGCACCATTCCAATCACCGATCAGCAATTTCTATATGACCGACCCGATCAGCCGGGCGTCCGAAACCATGGCGCGCTGTACAGAGTCTTTTTCTGGCGCCGCCGAAGGGAAGACCGGAACCGATGGATGAGCTTTGGGACTCATATATCTGGCCAACGGCCTGGATCGTCATCAAGATCGTCGCGATCGTGATCCCGATCATGCTGTCGGTCGCCTATCTAACCTATTTCGAACGCAAGGTCATCGGTGCTATGCAGCAACGCCGGGGGCCGAATGTCGTCGGGCCGTTCGGGTTGCTTCAGCCCATCGCAGACGGGTTGAAATTGTTCCTCAAGGAAACAATTATTCCCTCCAGCGCCAACCGTGGCGTTTTCTTGTTGGCGCCCTGTGTGACTTTCATTCTGGCGCTGGTTGCCTGGGCGGTCATACCGTTTGATGAGCAAATGGTGTTGGCCGACATCAATGTTGGCATCCTTTATCTTTTCGCGATTTCGTCCTTAGGCGTCTACGGCATTCTGATGGCCGGCTGGGCGAGTAATTCGCGCTATGCGTTCCTTGGCGCCATGCGCTCGGCGGCACAGATGGTGTCTTACGAAGTTTCCATGGGGTTCATTATCATCACGGTCCTGATGTGCGTGGGTTCGTTAAACCTTTCCGATATCGTCCTCGCGCAGAAGGGCAATTACGGGATGCTGAATTGGTACGTTTTCCCACTGTTTCCCATGTTCGTGATATTTTTCATCTCGACACTCGCCGAAACCAATCGCCATCCTTTCGACCTGCCGGAAGCCGAAGCGGAATTGGTTGCCGGTTACAACGTCGAATATTCGGCCATGACGTTCGCGCTATTTTTCTTGGGCGAATACGCGAACATGATTTTGATGTCGGCCATGACCTCCGTGCTGTTTCTTGGCGGCTGGCTACCGCCCGTCGACGTGGCGCCATTCAATTGGGTGCCGGGGCCGCTATGGTTGGCGGCGAAGATTGCCTTTTGTTTGTTCATTTTCCTTTGGGTCCGCGCGACGTTCCCGCGCTACCGCTACGACCAACTGATGCGGTTGGGTTGGAAAGTGTTTTTACCGATTTCATTGGCCGCCGTTGCCATTGTCGGCGGCGCGCTGGTCGCCTTCGACTGGCTGCCGGTTAAAGGATAGAGGAGGGCGGTATGGGATTTATCTCTAGAGGCGCACGTACCATCTTCCTGGCGGAATTATTGACCGGGATGGCCTTGACGTTGAAATATTTCTTCAAGCCCAAGCTGACGGTCAACTATCCCTATGAAAAAGGGCCACTGAGCCCGCGGTTCCGCGGCGAGCATGCGCTTAGGCGCTATCCAAACGGCGAAGAGCGCTGTATTGCCTGCAAGCTCTGTGAAGCCATTTGTCCGGCGCAGGCGATCACCATTGAGGCCGAGCCGCGTGATGACGACAGCCGCCGCACAACGCGCTACGACATTGACATGACCAAATGTATTTACTGCGGCTATTGCGAAGAAGCATGCCCTGTTGATGCGATCGTCGAGGGACCGAATTTCGAATTTGCGACGGAGACGCGTGAGGAACTCCTGTACGACAAGGATAAACTTTTGGCCAACGGCGACCGTTGGGAAACGGAAATCGGCGAGCGCTTGCGCGTCGATGCGCCGTACCGCTAAGGAAACGCAAAGACAATGATAGAAGCCTTGGCATTTTATATGTTCGCCTGCACCGCCGTCGCGGCGGCTGTATTGGTGATCTCGGCGAAGAACCCGGTGCATTCCGTGCTGTTTCTGATTCTGACGTTCTTTAACGCCGCCGGTTTGTTCGTGCTGCTGGGTGCGGAATTCTTGGCCATGATTTTGGTTGTGGTTTATGTCGGCGCCGTGGCGGTCTTGTTCATGTTCGTCGTCATGATGCTCGACATCAATTTCGTTGAGTTGCGCCAGGGGTTCTTGCAATACCTGCCCATCGGCGGATTGATCGGCATCGTCTTATTGGTCGAATTGCTGGTTTTGATGGGCGGCTGGACGATTACCGCCGATGCAGCAAGGAGCGCCGTCGCGGAAGCGCCGGCCCCGGAGGTGACCAGTAATACACATGCCCTGGGTGAAATTATCTACACACAATACATTTACCTGTTCCAGGCTGCCGGCCTTGTGCTTTTAGTCGCCATGATCGGGGCCATTGTCCTGACGCACAGACATCGCGACTCAGTCAAAAAACAAAACATTGGCGATCAATTGGCACGCTGCGCTGAGGAATCTGTGGAATTACAAAAAGTCGACATAGGGAAGGGCATCTGATGCTTGAAATTGGCCTTTCCCATTATCTGACCGTTGCCGCAGTGTTGTTCACTCTAGGCATATTCGGAATTTTTCTGAACCGGAAAAACGTCATTATCATATTGATGTCAATCGAGCTGATGCTACTCGCCGTCAATATCAATCTGGTCGCATTTTCGGCAGAGCTGGGCGACTTGGTTGGGCAAATTTTCGCCATGTTTGTCTTAACCGTGGCCGCCGCCGAAGCAGCTGTGGGACTGGCAATCCTGGTCGTCTTTTTCCGTAATCGCGGTACCATCGCCGTCGAGGACATTAACGTTATGAAGGGCTGAGCGCGCGATTATGTTCGATATTCTCGTCGTATTTTTGCCGCTCTTGGGCTCGGTGATCGCCGGCATCATCACCTTTGTGCCGGCCGAGGACAAAGCCAAGAAACATTCCTTGGACATGGCGGCACAAACCGTCACGTGCATGGGTTTGCTGCTGTCCATGGCGTTCGCGATCCTGGTTTTCTGGGATGTTGCGCTTGGCGGTAACGCCCGTACAACGGAACTTTTCACATGGATTGATTCCGGTGCGCTAGAGGTTTCCTGGGCGCTTAAGGTTGATACCCTAACATCAGTAATGATGATCGTCGTCACCGTGGTCTCGGCCATGGTCCACGTTTATTCCGTCGGCTACATGCATCACGACACCTCGATCCCCAGGTTCATGAGCTATCTCAGCTTGTTCACCTTCTTCATGCTGACGCTGATCACCGCTGATAATTTGGTGCAGTTGTTTTTCGGCTGGGAAGGGGTGGGGCTGGCGTCTTACCTATTGATCGGGTTTTGGTACAACAAACCGTCCGCCAACGCTGCCGCGATCAAGGCGTTCTTGGTCAACCGGGTTGGTGATTTCGGATTTGCGCTGGGTATATTCGCGGTCTTCATGCTGTTTCAGACCGCGCACCTTGATACCATCTTCGCAGCTGCCGCTGGCAAGAAAGATGCGACATTCGTTATCTTTGGATCGGAATTCCATGCCCTGACGGCGTGCTGTCTGTTGCTGTTCGTCGGCGCCATGGGTAAGTCCGCGCAATTGGGCCTGCACACTTGGCTACCCGATGCCATGGAAGGCCCGACACCCGTTTCCGCACTCATTCATGCCGCGACTATGGTCACGGCCGGCGTCTTCATGGTCGCCCGGTTGTCTCCGATTTTCGAATTTTCAGAGACAGCCCTGATAGTTGTCACTGTGGTCGGCGCGACGACGGCCATTTTCGCCGCCACGGTCGCCTGCGTGCAAAATGATATCAAACGTGTCATCGCCTATTCGACGTGTTCGCAATTGGGGTACATGTTCTTTGCGTGCGGCGTCTCTGCGTATTCCGCCGGTATTTTCCACTTGATGACCCACGGGTTTTTCAAGGCGTTGCTTTTCTTAGGCGCCGGTTCGGTCATTCATGCCATGTCTGACGAACAGGATATGCGGAAGATGGGCGGTATTTGGAAGCACATCAAAGTCACCTACGTGCTCATGTGGATCGGATCGCTGGCGCTGGCTGGCGTGCCGTTCTTCGCCGGGTTCTATTCCAAAGACATCATTTTGGAAGCCGCCTACGGCGCGCACACCGGTATCGGTATGTATGCGTTCTGGCTGGGTATATTGGCAGCCTTTCTAACCGCGTTCTATTCCTGGCGGCTGTTGTTCATGACCTTCCATGGTGCGCCCAGGGCCGATGAGAAAACCATGGCCCATGTGCATGAAAGCCCGAAGGTGATGATCCTGCCGCTGTTCGTCCTAGCCGCTGGTGCGTGTTTCGCGGGGTATTTGGGATATGAGAATTTCGTCGGTCACAAGGCAGCTGAATTCTGGGGCAATTCCATTTTGATCCTCGATCATCACAAGGCCTTGGAAAATGCCCATCACGTGCCGCTCTGGGTGAAATTGGCGCCATTGGTCGTCGGTCCAGTTGGTATTGGACTGGCTTATATTCTTTACATCAAACGGACTGATTTGCCGGCGAAAATCGCCAACGCCTATCAAGGTGTCTATCAGTTCTTGTTGAACAAATGGTATTTCGACGAGCTTTACGATGCCTTGTTCGTGCGACCGTCATTCGTTCTCGGGCGCGGTTTATGGAAAGTTATCGACGGCTGGATCATTGACGGCCTTGGTCCCGATGGCATTTCCAATACGGTTCGAATTATGGCGCGGCGGGTCGCCGCCTTACAGTCCGGGTATCTCTATCACTATGCCTTCGCCATGTTGATCGGCGTCGTGGTGATCGCGTCCTGGTATTTATTCACGCGGGTGGGGTAACGGCATTATGAGCGGACTTCCCATCCTTTCGCTGCTGACGTTCCTGCCACTGGTCGGGGCTGTCTTTATTCTCACAATCCGTGGTGACGACGACATCGTCGCCAGAAATACGCGGTTCGTCGCGTTTTGGACGACGGGCATCAACTTCCTTTTATCGCTGTATCTCTGGTTCAATTTTGATACCTCAACGGCGGATTTTCAATTCGTTGAAAAATTCGAATGGATGCCGATTTTAGGCCTGTCCTATCACATGGGCGTCGATGGCATTTCCATGCTGTTCGTGTTGTTGACGACCCTCCTCACGCCGATTTGCGTGCTCGCCAGCTGGCGGTCGATCCAGGACCGGGTAAAGGAATACATGATCGCGTTCCTGTTCATGGAAACCTTGATGGTTGGCATGTTCTGCGCCCTGGATTTGATGGTCTTCTACATTTTCTTCGAAGGCGTATTGATCCCCATGTTCATCATCATTGGTGTGTGGGGCGGCACCAGGCGTGTGTATTCAGCGTTCAAATTGTTCCTCTATACCTTGGCAGGTTCCGTCCTGATGTTGCTGGCCATGTTCGCCATGTACGTTGATGCCGGCACAACGGACATCACGTTGCTGATGAACCATTCTTTCCCGGCCGGCCTTCAAACTTGGTTGTGGCTGGCGTTCTTCGCCTCCTTTGCGGTCAAAGTCCCCATGTGGCCGGTCCACACTTGGTTGCCCGACGCCCACGTCGAGGCGCCGACGGCAGGTTCGGTGATCCTGGCTGGTGTATTGTTGAAATTCGGCGGCTATGGGTTCTTGAGATTTTCGCTGCCCATGTTCCCGCTGGCATCGCTGGAATTTACGCCCCTGGTTTACAGCCTGAGCGTCGTCGCGGTGATTTACACGTCCCTGGTCGCATTGGCCCAGGAGGACATGAAAAAGCTCATTGCATATTCATCCGTCGCCCACATGGGATTCGTCACCATCGGCACCTTCACCATGACGACCCAAGGAATTGAAGGCGCGATCTTCGTTATGCTTTCCCACGGTGTTGTCTCGGCCGCTCTGTTTTTGATTGTCGGCGTGGTCTACGATCGTATTCATTCACGCGAGATTGCCGTCTACGGAGGACTGGTTCACCGAATGCCGGCTTATGCGTTGGTGTTCATGTTCTTCATGCTGGCATCCGTCGGCTTACCAGGAACCGGTGGCTTCGTTGGTGAGTTTTTGGTTCTGCTGGGCGCATTTCAGGTCAACACGTGGGTCGCGGCACTGGCGTCGTTGGGTGTCATTCTTGGCGCGGCCTACATGCTGTATCTTTATCGCCGTATCATCTTCGGTACGTTGACCAAGGACGCGCTGAAGAAAGTGCTGGATATGAGCCCACGTGAATGGATGGTGTTCGCACCTTTGATCATTTTGACGTTTTGGATGGGCATCTATCCCACACCGTTCCTCGATATCATGCATGTTTCCGTGCAAAACCTGATTGATCAGATGCAGACGGCACAAGCCGCCGCGGCAAAATTGATGATCGCCGGACAATGAGCCGGGTGAGAGAGATAAGTTGATGGCCAACGCCCAATTCCCAGATCTGATCCCAGCGATTCCTGAGCTGTTTTTAGCCGGGATCGCGATGGCGTTGTTGATGTTCGGCGTCTTTCAAAAGGGCGGCCGTGACGAGCAAAACGTCAACGTGTTCCGCGTCATTTCCTGGATGGCGGTGATAGGTCTGGTCTTAGCCTTGTTGCTGACAACGGCCCTGTCCGGTGGGCGGCTGGTGGCCTTTGGCAATATCTTTGTCTCTGACGGCTACGCAGTATTCTGTAAGGTCCTCGTTTTGACCGGCTCGGCCAGCACGCTGATCATCTCCAAGGGATATCTGGAACGCCAGGGATTAGCACGGTTTGAGTATCCTATCCTCGTCATCTTCGCGACTCTCGGCATGATGATGATGATTTCCGCCAACGATTTAATCTCGCTCTATCTTGGTTTGGAAATGCAAAGCCTGTCGCTGTATGTCATTGCCGCGTTCCAGCGCGATGACGGGCGCTCAACGGAAGCCGGATTGAAGTATTTCGTTCTTGGTGCGCTGGCGTCCGGCATGCTCCTGTACGGCTCGTCTCTGGTCTATGGTTTCGCCGGCACCACCAATTTCGACACGTTGGCGAAAATGTTCACCGACGCTGGTCCCGATGGTCCGGGTACGGGCATTATTTTCGGCATCGTGTTTATCCTGGCCGGCCTGGCTTTCAAGGTTTCCGCCGTGCCGTTCCATATGTGGACCCCCGACGTCTACGAGGGTGCACCGACACCGGTCACCGCATTCTTCGCGGTGGCGCCTAAAATTGCCGCGCTGGCATTGTTTATGCGGGTCATGGTTGGCCCCTTCGGCGATCTCTTGGCACAATGGCAGCAGATTGTGGTGTTTATCTCGGTCGCGTCGATGATCCTGGGCGCCTTCGCCGCGATCAATCAACGCAATATCAAACGCCTGATGGCCTATAGCTCGATTGGCCATGTCGGTTTTGCATTGGTCGGGCTTGCCGTCGGTAATGAAGCCGGTGTCCGCGCCGTGTTGATTTATCTGACGATCTATCTGTTCATGAACGTCGGCACTTTTGCCTGTATTTTGGCGATGCGCCGCGGCGGCCGAATGGTTGAAGGCATTGATGACCTTGCCGGTTTCGGCAAAACACACCCCATGGCGGCGCTGGCGTTGACCATATTCATGTTTTCAATGGCTGGCATTCCGCCGCTCGCGGGTTTCTTCGGAAAACTCTATGTGTTTTTGGCGGCCATCGAAGCACAATTGTACGGCCTTGCTATCATCGGCGTACTGACCAGTGTCGTTGGATCGTTTTATTATCTCAGAATTATCCGGATCATGTATTTCGACGATGTCGAGGACCCGCTCGATAAACCAGTGGACCGAGACATCGGCATCATCGTCACCGTGACGGCATTGGTTATGGTATTATTTTTCGCCTATCCAGCGCCGGTCATCGCCAACGCGGCGGCGGCGGCGGCTTCTCTATTTGCCGGCTGACCGTCCGCCACAATGGCATCACCGCGCCTGCCATCCGTATACAATTTAGTTACTTTTGAAGCTATTGGTTCAACCAACGATGAAGCGCGCGAGCTAGCCCGCCAAGGCGAAGAGATCGCACCAGATGGCACTCTGGTATGGGCGCTTGAGCAAACCGCCGGACGCGGACGCCGGGGCCGGGAGTGGCACAGTCCAAAGGGCAATCTCTATATTTCCCTGATCCTGCGTCCTGAAGTGCCTACGAAAGACGCTGCGCAGCTCAGTTTCGTCGCCGCATTGGGGCTCTATGATGCGCTGGGGACATTGAGCGACCCCGGGCATCAAATCCATCTCAAATGGCCAAACGATATCCTGCTTCAGGATCAAAAAGTCGCCGGATTGTTGCTTGAGACGGAAAGCAGCGGTGAGGACCATGCCGATTGGGTCATTGTTGGATTGGGACTGAACGTCGCATCCTTTCCCGAAGATATGCCATTTCCGGCGACCTCACTACGCGCTGAAAATTGGGCGGTTTCGGTCGAAGATACCTTGCAGGCTTTTTCCCGGAGTTTTTTGGGCTGGGCCAATCGCTGGGTCAATGATGGGTTCGCGCCAATCCGGCAAACTTGGTTAATGCGCGCCAAGGGCTTAAATAAGCCCATTGAGGTGCGGCTTGAAAACGAAACCTTAAAAGGCACATTCATCGATTTGGATGAAGACGGCGCGTTGCTTTTGGATCAAGATGGCAAAATGCGCCGCATCGCCGCCGGCGACGTGTACTTTAGCGAAGGATGATTGGAGCACGCCATGTTGCTCGCCATTGATTCTGGAAACACCAATATCGTTTTCGCTGTTTTCGACGGCGATGGGAACGTGCGCGGAGAATGGCGCTCGTCCACCGATGGCAACAAGACTGCCGACGAGTTCGGAATTTGGCTTGAACAATTACTACAGATGAAAGGCTTGGAAAGAGCCGAAATTTCATCAGCAATCATTTCCACCGTGGTGCCAGCAACGCTATTTGCCTTGAAAACCCTTTGCCGAAACTATTTTGATTGTGAACCGCTTGTCGTCGGTGAGCCGAATGTCGATCTGGGCATCGGTGTCTTGGTTGATCGCCCCGACGATGTCGGCGCTGATCGGCTGGTCAATGCCGTAGCCGCACATGAAACCTACGGCGGGCCAATAATCGTTGTCGATTTCGGTACAGCCACGACCTTTGATGTTATCGGCGATGACGGCAGTTATATCGGCGGTGTAATCGCGCCGGGCGTTAACTTGTCGTCCGAAGCCCTGCATATGGCGGCTGCCAAGTTGCCGCGAGTCGCCGTAGAACGACCCATGAGTGTGATCGGCAAAGCGACCGTACCAGCCATGCAATCGGGACTATACTGGGGGTACGTGAGCCTGATCGAAGGCATCGTTGCACGCATCCGAGGCGAATATGGCCGTGACATGCCGGTCATTGCAACCGGTGGATTGGCACCGCTGTTTACCAAGGCGACAAAAGTTATTCAAACCGCCGACCCTGATTTGATCCTGCGCGGTCTTTTGGCCATACATCGCCGGAATGCCAAATGAGCAAAGTATCAAACGACGAATTTTTATTCGTTCCGTTGGGCGGC
>Ga0315339_1003854_pt1 | contig 10215 bp, 7 predicted proteins | sample ASW17metaG_FD_204514 | JGI IMG/M metagenome (GOLD analysis project Ga0315339, IMG submission 204514) | Ammonia-oxidizing marine archaeal communities from Pacific Ocean, United States - ASW #17 | ecosystem: Environmental > Aquatic > Marine > Oceanic | place: USA: California | collected 2016-12-05
GCACCACGTCGGCGCCGTGGTGGGCCAGGCCCGCGACTGCGCCGCTGATACCCGGTCTGCCAAACAACAGCGCCGCGACGTGGCCACCGACGGCCTCGGCCACAGGTTGGGCGGCCGCCAGCAACTCATGCGTGACATAATGCACGCCCGCCGCACTCATCTCCGCGACCACCCAGACGCCGGGCCCCGTAGCGGGGCGCGCCGGAGCGGGCGCCAGCGCCAACGCCCGGGGCGCGCGCTGGGCGGGGTCGAGCACCCCGTGCGCTTTCAGGTAATCGACGACCTGGCTCGCGGCTTCGTCCACCGGCAAGTCTTCGATAATGGTGACCTCGCGCGAGGGCTCCTGGATGCGAATCTCCGCCACCCACGTTGGCGATCCGGCGACGCCAACGTCGCTGGGGTCGAGGCCCAGATCCGCGATGCCAACCTCGACGACCTCATGCTCGCGCGCCGCGACGATCGCCTCTCGGCCAGGGAACGCGTCCGTCGCCACGCCGTCGGCGACGGTCACGACCGCGGGCAAATCAACCTCCAGGACCTCGACTGCGTCATCTAGGTTGCGTTCGGCTCGCACCATGCGACCGTCGTGCACGTCAAGCTTTGACACGCCGGTGAGTTGGGGCAGGCCCAGCATTTCGGCGACCTCCGGACCGACCTGGCCCGTCTCTGCATCCACGCTGAAATTACCGAACAACACTAGATCGTACGCTTCCGGCCGAAGCGCCGCCGCGAGCACCCGGGCCGTCACCAGTGTGTCGCTCCCCGCCAGCGCGATATCGTTGATGTGCAACGCATGATCAGCGCCCTGGGCGATGCAGCGGACCAGCCCATCATGCGCCTGTGGCGGACCCATGGTGATCACCGTGACGCTGCCGCCGAACTCGCCACGTAGCTCAACCGCGCGTTGGACCGCAACGATGTCCCAGTTGTTGACCTCAGAAGGGACGCCCTCGCGGACGATGCGCTTGGTCTCCGCGTCGAACTTCATACGCGAGACCACCGGAACCCACTTGATGCAGACAGCGATATCCACGGGTACCTCAGTAAGAAACCGCTCAGTCACGAACGGGTCATGGGAAATGGTTGGCCGAGTGTAGCAGGCGCTAAAGCAGACTCGTGCCGCCGTCGATAACGAACGTCTGCCCGGTCACGTATGCGGCGGCATCGGACGCCAGGAAGACAGCCATGAGACCCACCTCGCGAACGCCGCCGACCCGCTCTAGTGGTATGCGGTGCCGAACGGAGTCAGCGTACGCGGCGAGCTCCGCAGGCACTCCCTGCTCAAGGTCGGGAAAGAGGCCGGGCGAGATAGCGTTGACCCGGACGTCCGGACCCCACTCGAGCGCCGCAGCCTCGGTGAGCCGGGCGATGCCCGCCTTGCCGGCAGCGTACGCAGCCATGTTCTTGGACGCACGCATGCCGCGCACGCCGGACACATTGATGACGCTGCCTGTGCCACGCTGCCGCAGATGCGGGCCGAATACGCGACAGCCCTCGAATACCGATGTAACGTTCAGGTCGATGATGCCCCGCCACTCTTCGCTGGTCATGCCCGTGCCCGGCTCGCCGGGGGCATCGGCGATCTGCTTGCGGATGGAATCGCCAACGCTGTTGACGACGATACTCAGGTTGGGGAACGCCGCGAGGACGTTGGTGGCCAACGCGTCCATTGCAGCCGCGTCGGTTGCATCGGCGGAGAAACCCGCCGCCCTCTTCCCAAAGCCTTTCGCACGTTTCGCGACTTCGTCGATGCGCTTCTTAGTAAGCGCGACCACCGCCACTTCGGCGCCCGCCTCCGCGAACGCCAGCGCGATGCCACGCCCGATCCCACGACCGGCGCCTATGACGACCGCCTGGCGGCCCTCGATGCTGAAATCCGCTAATGCCATGGCGCCAGTATACCGGGCTTACCGCGGCTGCCGGGCTCGAAGCACCATGGGAGCTAAAATAGCGAGTCCGTGAACGACTTCGACTTACCACTTCAACGCGGCGGCCTAGCCCAACCCGGCGGCGTGCGACGCGTCTTCGCATCGCTAAACGCCCCCAGCTTCCGGTTGTTCTCGGTCAGCAACGCGTTTGCATCAGTGGACATGAACGTTCGACTGGCCGTCACCGGCTGGCTGGTGCTCGAGATCACTGACGACTCCGAAGCGTGGGTCGGCGTGTCGGCGTTCATTCTGGGGCTTGGGCAGTTGCTCTTCTCCATCGTCGCGGGCGCCATCGTCGACCGTTTCCAACGCCGCACCGTGATGTTGTTTGAGACAGCGACGAGCGTGGTTGTTTCCGGTGGGCTGGCGGTGGGGACGTACTACGGCGCGGTCGACCTCTGGCTCGCGCTGACGCTGTCGTTCGTCATCGGTTGTCAACGCGCCGTGCGATTCACGGCGGCAAACCGGTTCGTCTACGACCTGGTCGGCCCACGCCAATTGGTCAACGGCGTTGCGCTATGGCGGTTGTCGTCGACGCCGATGATGATCTTCGGCTCGTTGCTGGCTGGAGCGCTCATCGACTGGGAAGGCATCTGGGCCGCGTACGCGTTCATGACCGTCGGCCTCGCCATCAGTTTGCCTTTCCTACTTGCCGTCAACGTCCGTGGCCAGGTCGAGCGCACCGCAATCACCCTGCTGGACCAGACCATCGAAGGCGTTCGCTTCGCCGCGAGCCACCGCCCTATACGCGTGCTCTTCTCCGTCAGCATCGTGATGGAGACCCTGGGGTTCGCGTTCCTCATCATGATTCCGATCATGGCCAAGAACATACTCGAAGTTGGCGGCACGGGCATGGGGTTCCTGCAGGCAGGCGTGGGCAGCGGCATGTTCGCCGCGTCGCTCCTCATGGCGGCGCGGGGCGATACCCGCAACAAACCGCGCGTCATCTTCTGGGCAGCGCTGGGAGCGGGCCTGGCACTGGTCGGCTTCGCGCTGTCGCGATCGCTGGTGCTCTCGTTTTTTCTTGCCGCGTCCGCCATGGCGTTCCTGAACGCCTACGACCTCACCCTCGGCGCGCTCATGCAGCTCGTGTCGCCCGCCAACATGCGCGGGCGCGCGGTCAGCCTGCACAGCCTGGCCATTTCGTTCACCTCGCTGGGCGCATTCGCGATGGGCGTCACCGGCGCCGTCGTCGGCGTGCCGCTGGTGCTGGTGGTCGCGGGTGGAGGCATCGTCGCCAACGCACTGTGGCGTCGATCGGCGCTGGCGGGCATCGACGAACACGCCGACGCTGAACGCGGCTAGCGCGTAGCATGCGGCCAGCGTGTAGGAAGTGAGAGGGGGGCGGCCATGAGCATCAGCGATATCCACCGCGTCGGAGTCGTCGGTTCGGGCCTCATGGGCCACGGTATCGCGCTCGCGTTCGCCATGGGCGGCTATCCGACGTTAATGTGCGATCTGGACAATGATCGCCTCGACGCAGCCATGCGCAACGCAGCGGCGACCGCTCGGCTGTTCGCCGACGAGGGGCTCATCACGCCGACGCAGGCCGAGGAGGCCCTGGCGATGCTGTCGACGACGACGGATCTCGGCGTGCTGGCGGCGAGCAGCGATTTCATCACCGAGGCGATCGTCGAGCGCTCACGGGACAAGCGTGAACTGTTCAACCAGTTGGATGAGTTGTGCCCCACACACACGATCATCGTCAGCAATACGTCGTCGCTGGTGCTCAGCGACTTCGGCTCGGACGTTCAACGCCAGGACCGGATCGGCGTCACACACTACTTCTCTCCGCCCGCCATCGTCCCCGGCGTGGAAGTCGCGCGGGGGCCCGGCACGTCTGACGCGACTTACGAGACCATGGCCGCGCTGATGATCCGGATCAACCACGTGCCCATCCGCATCCAGAAGGAACTACCCGGCTACCTGCTGAACCGCCTCCAAGCCGCCCTTGCCACCGAAGCTTACCGGCTCTGGGCCGAAGGCGTGGCGTCGGCCGAGGACATCGATCTTGGCGTGCGCTCGACCTTCGGCTTCCGCATGCCCCAGGAAGGTCCGCTGCTGCACTACGACCTGGCCGGCGTCTGGCGTTGGCCCAAAGACGTGCGCATGGGGATGCTGTCGCGGCACCTGCCCGGTCTCAGCGAGGAAGCGGCAGCGAAGATCACTCAACGTTACGAGGAGGGCACGCCGTGGTTCGGCGAGGAGACCAGCAGCGCTGAAGCCCTCGAAGCGCGCGATCGTGCGTACCTGCGGCGGCTCAAGGCGCACTACTGGGACCCTGAACCGGGGGCGTAGCTCGCGGTAAGGGGGCTTTTCGCGCGCTCGCGCATCCTAGCTGCCAGTTACGGCCCAGACCGTTACAACTAAGCGAAAGACTCTTGGCCAATCCAGTGTTTGCGTTGGCGGTGGTCCTGCGGCTCCACACCGAATTCAGGTTCGGCGGCGGTGATGCAGCAACAAGCCTGGTGATCCCGCCAGCCCCCTAACGTGCTGCGCCCACCGTGCGTCCTAAAAAGCCCCAAGTGCACCCCGTCGGGGGAGGCTGCGAGTGGTAACCTACGGTGCTGTCGCCGCCACTAAGTGAACCGTTTCCCGTGGTCGAAGGAGCTTTTCAAGCGATGCCCGAACGCCCAAGGCCTCCGCGTGGTATGCGCGATTTCCTTCCTGATGAAGCCTTGCACCGGCATGCGCTATTGGAGTTGATCCGTGAGGCATATCGAAAGTACGGGTTCCGCGAGATCGAAACCCCGGCGTTGGAAGATCTGGCCACGCTGACGACGTCCCAGGGAGGGGAAAACGAAAAACTCATCTTCCAAACGCTCCGCAGAGGCCTTGACCCGACCGCGACCCCGGCCAGCATCGCCGAGTTGACGGACTACGGACTGCGTTTCGACCTGACGGTCCCACTTTCCCGGTACTTCGCGACCAACCAGAACCGGTTGCCGCTACCCTTCCGCGCGTTCCAGGCGGGCCCGGTGTGGCGGGCTGAACGTCCGCAGCGAGGACGGTATCGCCAGTTCATACAGTGCGACATAGACATCATCGGCGAATCCAGTATTTTCGCCGAATGTGAACTCCTCTCCGGGTCCATCGACGCGCTTCGGGCTATCGGGCTCAGCCAAGTGCGGGTCCGTTTGAATGATCGGCGACTCCTGTTGGCATTGCTGGCGGCGTTCGGCTTCACGGAGCAACTTGCCGCATCCGCACTTATCACGATAGACAAAGTGGACAAGATTGGCGTGGACGGCGTCGCTCGTTCGCTCCGAGACGACGGGTGCCCCGATGGGGCGGTCGCACAGCTCGAAGTCTTCCTGCCGAAGGTGACGCAAACCGGCATGACCGCTGAAGCAATCGTAGACGCCTTACCACCGGGAATCGATCCGAGTTTGATCGTAGATCTTGAGGCAATTCGGGCCGCCGTGCTCGCACAGGCCGCCGAGGCTGTCGTAATTGATTTGGATCTAACGCTGGTCCGGGGAATGGGCTACTACACGGGGCCCATCTTTGAGATAGAGCACCCCGACTTCCCCGGATCGATCGCGGGTGGTGGCCGCTACGATGACATGGTCGGGCGGTTCCTACAACGGCCCGTGCCCGCATGCGGTATTTCGCTCGGGTTCGAACGGCTCGTGGAAGTCGTTACCCAGGAAACTTCGTCTCAGGAAAAGCGGCTTGCTTTTGTCTTTGAGCGAGACGCCGCCGCACTAACGGACCTCTCACGCGAGGCACGCAAGCTCCGCGACGACGGTTACATCGTCGAGCCAATCCAGGGCAAGCCTTCCGTAAGCCGCAAGCGACTCAGCGCGGACGGCTACGAATTCGTCGTCATAGCCGGGTCAGGCGACGTCCCTGAACGGCTGGTGCCGTAGGTCGATCGCCCGCCCGCGTCGGCGTGATCAGCAATCATCTGCACGAGCTCGAGCGTGTGGCGGTAGGCGCGCGCCGATAGGTGCAAGCGCTCCCTGTGGCGCACCCTTCCCTCCAACTCCCCCGAAGCGCTCATTCGAACCAGCGCCCCTGCCAGCGCAGCCATCTCGCTGCCACCACGCCAATCCAGCGTTCCCGTATGAATTTCTTTGAGAGCGGCGTTCAGTACGTCGGCAACTGCCGAAGGTCATACTTGCTCACGTCGATCAACCGCCGGCCCGTTGACGCGTCTCGCCACATGGGCTAGGTTGCCCACAGCGCGCAATCGCCCGGAGGTCTGCGAACGTGCCCGTCACCCGTCCGTCTCTCGCGCCCTACCATCCGGAACCGGTCCAACGCCTGGTCGTCGATGCGGCCCAGCGCTGGCCCCACAAAACCGCCATCATCGACGGTGAGCGCGCGGTCACCTTCGCCGAGCTCAACGCCTACGCCGACCGCTTCGCCGTCGCGCTGGTGGGCTTGGGAGTGACCAAAGGCGACTTCGTGGGCATTCTCGCGCCCAACTCCGTGGAGTTCGAAATCGCGTTCTTCGGCATCCTCAAGGCAGGTGCCACAGTAACAACCATTAACTCAAGCTACCGCGAACGCGAGATCGCGGCCCAATTGAACGCGTCCGGCGCGCCCGTCCTCATCGCCCACCGCACGCTTATGGAGATGACAACCGCCGCCGCCGGGGACGCACCCTCCCTTCAGCGAACCATCGTCATCGACAACACGGCGGACGATCCCGCGTCCTTCTGGGGGCTCATCAATACCGCCACCGGCGTGCCGCCCGAACTGACCGTGGACCCGATCCACGATCTGGCCGCGCTCCCCTTCTCCAGCGGCACCACGGGGATTAACAAGGGCGTCATGCTCACCCACGCCAACCTGCACGCGAACGTTCGCCAAATTGCGGACCGCGACGAGGACAACGCGGTGTGCCACGACGACGTGGTCCTGGTTCACCTGCCGCTATTCCACATCTACGGCATGACCGTGCTGATGCACCAGGCGATCTACAGCGGCGCGACCCAAGTGATTATGGGCAGGTTTGACATGGCGGAGTTCCTACGCCTGATCCAAGAGCACCGCGTGACAGCGCTCTACTCGGCGCCGCCCGTCGGCGTTGGCCTCTCCCAATCATCACTAGTCGATGATTACGATGTCTCTTCGCTGCGGTACATCATGTTTGGCGCCGCGCCTATGTCCGCCGAGCTCCAACTACGGATCGCCGCGCGCATGAGCTGCGTGGTCATGCAGGGGTACGGGCTCACGGAGACCTCGCCGGTCACTCACATGGACTTCGTCGACGCGCGTGCGAAGCCCGGATCCATCGGCCCGCCGTTGGGCGACGTCGAGCAACGGGTCGTGGACATGGAGACTGGCACGCGGGACCTCGGCTCCGACGAGCTTGGCGAGCTGCTCCTGCGCGGGCCCAACATCATGCCCGGCTACTACAACCAGCCCGAAGCCACCGCGGACGCCATCGACGGGGATGGTTGGTTCCACAGCGGTGATCTCGTTAAGATCGACACCGACGGCTACGTATACGTGCTCGACCGCAAGAAGGAGCTCATCAAGTACAGCGGGTTCCAGGTGCCGCCGGCCGAGCTCGAGGGCATTTTGCTGGAGCACCCCGCAGTCGCTGACTCAGCCGTCATCGGCAAGGCGGACGTCGAACACGGCGAGATTCCGAAAGCGTTCGTCGTTCTCAAGGCAGGCGCCCAGGCTACCGACAGCGAGCTCATGGCGTACGTCGCGCAGCAGGTCGCGACGTTCAAGCAGGTGCGCGAGATCGAGTTCGTGGATGCCATCCCCAAGAACGCATCCGGCAAGCTGTTGCGCCGAGTGCTGGTTGAGCAGGAGCGCGCGAAGGGCGGCTAGCCTACATCCGCGAATATCCACTCATTCGCGCGTCGACGTCGATGCCCGGCCCGTGTCCGTCCGATTCCCAGCCGAATTCCTTCAGCAGTTGCTGACTGTAGCCCACGCGCCCAACCACCAGGTCCAGTGGCTCCGTCGCCAGCAGCAGCACCGCGCGCGCCATGACGCTGGCAGGCTCGCCGCGCGGGTCGTCGTAGCCCGTCACCAAACGGTGGTAGACCGTGCCGGGCGTGGCCACGATCAGGGACGGCGCCACCGCGGCGACCCCGACCCCAGCGCCGTACACCTCGGCGGCGAGGCCCTGCGTGAAACGCTCAAGCGCTGCCTTCTCTGCCCCATAGCAGGTGCTGCCTTTAAGTCGGTACTCCTCGCCGAAATCGCCCTCGTACGGTCCTCGGCCTGGCCCGATCGCCGCGACCGACGATACGTTCATGATCCGACCGTCATTGCGCGGCAGCATATCTTCGAGGACGAGCTTGCTCAGGATGAACGGTGCGTTCACGTTGATTGCCCAAGAGCGCATCCATCGGTTCACGGCGAAATCTTTGATCGGCACGAAGTAGGTGAGCGCGGCGTTGTTCACGAGCAAGTCGACCGGCCCATACGCGGCATGAGCCGCCTCCACCAGCGCCTCACAGCCGTCGAGCGTTGAGATATCCACGGGGACGGCGGTGGCCTGCCCACCCACCGCGGTGATGCCCGCGACCGTCGTCTCCAGCGAACCCTGCAGCGAGTGGTCACCTTCCTTGAGCGTGCGCGCCGCGCAGATCACGCGTGCACCCTCGGAAGCGAGCTCGCGCGCGATCTCGGCGCCGATGCCCCTGCTCGCGCCCGTCACGATTGCCGTCTTGCCGTCGAGTTTGCCCACGTCTGCCTCCTCCTTCCCCTGTCGGGGACGCTAGGCAGCATAGCGCAATCAGTGGGAAACGATCTTGAAATCCCATGGCAACAACGCCCGGCACACGCCGTTGCCCGTGACGATGACCATCTCGGACACCGCCCGTCTCTGGAAGTAGGCGAAACCACCCTCGCGATTGTTGCACTCATAGCAGTGCTCGGTCGTGATTGTCGCCGGCTCGACAAACGTGTGGCCGCCCCCAACCGCGCCTGAGTATCCGCGAGTCTTGGCACGCGGCCGCAAACCAAGATAGGGTTGTCTTGCACCATGAAGAATAAGCAATATGACACCTTCGACGCGGCCGTAGCAGACATTCCCGACGGGGCCACGATCATGTTCTCGGGATTTGCAGGCCCCGGCACGCCGCGCAATCTGATCGCCGCCCTTAACCGCCAGGGCGCAAAGGGGATCCACGCCATCACCAATTCGCCCGGCAGATGGGGCGACGGGGATCTGGTGGATCTGGGCATGCTGGTGCGCGCCCGTCAGATCGCCAAGGTATCCGCCGCGTTCACGGCGGCAACCCACCCTTCGGCCAAAATGCCTTTCTCGGAGCTCTACGAAGCGGGCGAAGTGGAAGCGGAGCTCATGCCTCAAGGCACCCTCGCCGAACGCATCCGCGCAGCCGGCGCGGGCATCGCGGCGTTCTACACGCCAACGGGCGTCGGCACCGAAATCGCGGAGGGCAAGGAGGTGCGCACCTTCAACGGACGCGACTACCTGCTGGAGCTACCATTGCCCGCCGACTACGCGTTCGTCCACGCGCATCGCGCCGATGAGATCGGCAACGTCCAATATCGTCTTACGCAACGTAATTTCGGGCCGATCATGGCCCGCGCAGCGCGCGTGACCGTCGTTGAGCTGGACGAGCCCATCGTCCCCGCGGGTGAGATTGACCCAGACGCGGTGCACACACCCAGCATCTTTACCGATCGCCTGGTGGTGATTCCCAAGGGCCAGGTCAAAGAGGTCAAGAACCAACGATGACCGACAAGAATCCGCTCGATCGACAGGCGATGGCGGACCGCATCGCCATGGAGTTCCAGGATGGCTGGGTGGTCAACCTAGGCATCGGGATCCCGACGCTCTGCGCCAACTTCGTTCACTCCGACAAGGAGATCGTCTACCAAGCCGAGAACGGCCTGCTCAACTACGGGCCCATGGCCGTCGACGGCGAGGAGGATCGGTGGCTTGTGAACGCGGGCGGACAGTACGTCCTGCCGCTACCTGGTATGGCGACCATGGACCACGGCGATTCGTTCGCGCTGATCCGCAGCGGCTACGTGGACGTCACCGTGCTTGGCGCCTACGAAGTCGCGGCCAACGGCGATTTCGCCAACTGGCGCATCCTTGGCCGTAAGGGCGGCGGCATCGGCGGCGCGATGGATCTAGCCGTCGGCGCCAAGAACGTCTACATCATCATGGACCACACCACCCGCGACGGTCAGGCGCGATTGCTGGAGCGTTGCGCGCTGCCGCTCACCGCGGTTGGTGTCGTCAAGCTGGTTTCGACCAACCTGGGGCTCGTCGAGATCACGACGTCAGGATTCCTACTACGGGAAATCGCACCAGGCTACGAGCCGGAAGAGGTGC
>Ga0315339_1003855_pt1 | contig 10214 bp, 14 predicted proteins | sample ASW17metaG_FD_204514 | JGI IMG/M metagenome (GOLD analysis project Ga0315339, IMG submission 204514) | Ammonia-oxidizing marine archaeal communities from Pacific Ocean, United States - ASW #17 | ecosystem: Environmental > Aquatic > Marine > Oceanic | place: USA: California | collected 2016-12-05
ATTCGGTGAAAATCTGGGATATCTGCCAGGCGCCTGTCTGGCGGGTAAGGCCCCAAACAACGTAACGGTCAAGGCTGTACGTCGCTGGACCGTTATCGAAGGTAGCAGCAATCGTTTCCTGGGTCAGCGCTAAGGCTGCGACTTTACCCACATGAGTGGCGATGAGTTGTCGATCCACTGTGTAGTTTTAGCTTAGTCGCTTGCCCAACCACGCCTCGAATTCGTCAGCGTCGCTGAAGACGATACGCCAAGTCGTGCGAACAGGGTTGCTGAACGCCATGAAAACGACAATTTTTCTTCGTCAAGATGTGCTCGCAGGTTGCTTATGTCCTCCTCTCGCCAAGCCTTAGCATCCTCTTGTAGGAGGCTTGATATTTCGTTGTCTAGTGAGCCTGGGGGCTGCGTAGTAGATAGGGTGGTGTCGGCAATGTTCTGGATGACGCTAGATGCGAGCCACTGATCTTCGGCTGGCCGACAAGCCATATCGGATGACCTTGCCTATAGTGGTGGTGACCAGTCAACCGCCACGGGGTTGTGATCGCTCAAGTCTACCCACGTCTCGCCCGTGAGACCGGTGGCTTTTTCCACATGCCGCCATTGCGGGAGAAATATCCCGTCGCAGTGATATGGAGTAGTGGGGTTTCGCATCCAGCGCAACGTCTGCGGCAGCGGGAGGTCTGGATTCGCGACATCCCAGGCAGATCTAAGGCCAAACTCGTTTTCGAGCCTCGCGAGCAAGTCCGATTCTCCGGGACGATTGTTCCGCTCTTCACCCGATCGCCGCAGGCCCACGGTTAGGTTCCAGTCTCCGCCGAGTATCACGGGGGCGCCGGCGGCGATTGGTGATAGCTCGTCTAGTCGGCGGGTTGCTGATTTTATATACGAACCCTTAGTTGGGGGCAGGTGGATGCTGTAGGCAAATAGAATACCTGAGGCTAACTGGATTTCGCCGCCAACCACCCAGCCTAAGAAACCGGGCACAGCTACCGGTCTGATCGTCGACTTCCTTGCGAGGATAGCCGAACCCCAGCGACCATGAGCAATAGCTTGCCAGGTTAAACCTTTCGCGTCCGACGGGTGCAGGAACTCAGAGGCGAGAACGCGGGGTTTTTTAGTCTCTTGAACAAAGAGAAGGTCCGGAACCGTTGTGGACAGTATCGATGACCAATGTCGATCAGATCCGCCCTGGCGCATATTAAATGAAGCTATTCGCACAGATGTTCTCGACAACAATTTGTTGTCAACAGAATTGTTGAGAAGATGTTATGTAAAGGGGGTCGTAGGGGTCTAATGTCGCTGAGAATTGGCGACACGGTGGCTCAATCCCACAGTTGCGCCAACTTATCCCAAATCGCGGCACGTTGCTTTGAGATGGTGTGCTCGTGGATGCCCAACTGCTCAGCTATCTCCGCCATGGTAAGGCGAGCCCGATCCAAGCCAAAGTAGCTCTCAATAATGAACCGGTCGCGCTTCGTCAGGTGGGCGCGTTTAATGCGGGCCCGCATGTCGTCGCGTTCTTCTGGGCCAAGGGTATTGGGGCGTTTTCGCGCTGGTCTCGTAATTAGATAGTCCATATAGTAAAGATAGCGGTTGATGGCATGAATTGGAAGTTGCTTTCAAGTATGATCACCTTCCTTCTTATGGTCCTACGGCAAGGATAGGTCGTTAGCCGCGACTTATATATGTGATGAGCATCGAACTTGGCAGCTATGCATATATTGGCGGTGTTTCATGCTGACCCGCGGGGCGGGTGGCTGTCATTGGTTTAAGGACGGATGACATGATCTTGTAAATTGAGACGAGTGTCACTGCAGTTACGATCGTTTTTGCTGTGGTAACCATAGTGTGGCTTAGTGTTGTTTTGTGGCGAGGTCGGCCTAAATAGGGTAGAGGCGAAGAGGTGTAATGAATATTGGACTGATCAACGAGTTTGTAGGAGCCTCGCGGCGTAACGATGTCGGTGCCTTGGAGCGGCTAGTCGCTCAGTATCCCACGATCATTAATGCGCTCGATCGACACGGGAACAACGCACTCAGTGGTGCTGGGGGAAGGGCGGCAATCGAGTTATTGCTCGCGAATGGGGCGGTGGGTCCGTCCGTAGCGCGCTAGGACGCTGTGCGCGACTTTGCCAGTTACATCGGCTCGGGAAACGTGATGCGCGCACAGGACCATTTGGCTTTTTATGAGGTGGACTGGAGTAGTGTGGAGCACAGTCACCAGTCAAGTAATACCACGCTATTGCACTGGGCCAAGGATGCTGATACCGCTGCGCTCCTGCTTGGTCACGGTGCAACTTACTTGTTGGAGGTAACACACGGAGCCCGGCGAGGAAGGCCGGCAGGCCGGTCAGACTACCCTGCAAGCGGCGGTGCGTAAGGGCCAGTGGTCAAAGGTGCAACTGCTTATTGAGCGCGGTGCGTATTACGACCCTTTCTCGGCGGCCGGGCTTGGCGATCTCGGCAGGCTGTCGGAATTTGCCTGCCAGGAACTCGAGACGTTAGACGTGTACGGATCGACGGTTCTTCATTGGGCAGCGGCGTCGGGCACGGCGCGGTGCGTCGACTGGCTATTGGGCCAAGGCCTTGATGTAAATGCGGGCAACGAATTTGGTGAAACCCCACTGCTGATGGCCGCATTAGCCTCGGTGTATGACCATAGAGATAGTTGTGGGCCACTGGATCGGATTGAAGTTGTCGCATTGTTGGTCGAGCGAGGGGCTGTGCTCGATGTATATGCGGCTGCAGCCCTAGATGACGTGGAGGCGTTGTCTGTTCTTCTTACAGGCGACAACCGCCTTGTGCGCGCTACGAACTGCTACGAATCGACGCCACTGCATTTTGCGGCGTGGGCAGGTGCTGACCGGTCGGTGCGACTGTTGCTTGAGGCGGGGGCCGATGTGGACGCGAAGGATCGCGCCGATTGTCCTCCGCTATTTTATGCGGCCTATTGGGGGCGTTCTGCGAATGTGGGGGAAATACTCCTCGAACACGAAGCCGATGTGTTCTGGACCAATATCTGGGGCAAGAGTATGTCGGCCTACGACGCGGAATTCGATAGCAAATACTGGTATGTGCGGCGCGGTGGGAGTGAAGTGCATGCAGCGGCATTGGCCGGCGATACCGTCGCGCTGATGTCGCTAGTTGGGGACGGGCCCGGGTGTGTAAACGAACGTAGTCGGTTGTCGGCTACGCCATTGCATTGCGCGGTGGCGAGCAACCAAGTGGCGGCGGCGTGCTTCCTGATAGAGCAAGGCGCCGAAATCGAGGCTCGGATGGATGGCGGCTTGTCGCCTCTGTTCTGTGCAGCGCACGCCGGCGCGGCTGATGCTGTAGCGCTTTTGCTCAACGCTGGAGCCGATGTGATGGGGGCCGGCGAATCATGGCAGGGGGCTCTCAGTGTCGGGGCGATCATGTGCGTACGGCGCTGTTGTTGTTTGAGGCTGGCGCGGAGGTTGATGCACCAGGAGGGCAGGGCGCATTTACGCCCATGTACGCGGCTGTATGCCGCGCCGATCTAGAGAAGGTCAGGCTGCTGATTGCTTGGGGGGCTGATGTGGATCACAAAATCACCACCGGGGACAGGGACACTTTTTTGCACCAAGTTGCTAGGCGGCAGGAGCTGCCCGTTGCTGATGCTGTGTCAATGATAAAATTGCTGATAGATGCCGGAGCGGATGTAAATGCCTTGGATTGTGCCGGCAGGACGCCCCTGGTTGTCGCGGTACATGCCGACTGCGCCAGGGCACTGCGGGTATTTGGTGGTCGCCGTCGCTGACTGGCACCCGAGGTAACTTGCCTAGTGCGGTGTTGCCCCTGAACTCACCAGGGCCGAGACCTGATTGAGAAATGCATCCAAGTTGATGCTCGGTACTGCCGATGATAGGTGTAGGGGGTTCCCCATATGGGTTCCCGGCTCTGAGTCTTCTCGCCGCTGTCTTGCGGTGGGAAGGCTCTTTTTTGTTGTCTGACTCTGAGTGGTAGCCCTGGGCGCGCTCCGTATTTGCACGCCGTAGGTGCTGTGCAAGGGCGCGGGCAAGATTGCGCATCACGGTAGCCTCGAGTGAGGGATCATTGGTGAACAGGGCCGAGAGGAGGCGCATGTTGATGTTAAGCACATGGGACTTTTCATCGGCGAGACCAGAGGCGGATCGCGGGCCTGGATCGACCAAGATTATCTCGCCGAAGAAGCTTCCGGTTTCTGTATAATTGCCGAGCAATACCTCCTCTTTGCCGCCAAGTCGGATACTCACTTGTCCTTGTGATAGGATATACAGGGCTTGGCCAGCTTCACCAGTGCGCAGTGCTCTAGTGCGTTTCCGATTTCTTTCGAGGAGTACAATCGAATCCTTTCGATTGTGCCGATCGGAGAGTTGTTCATCTCTCCGCGGTGTAGTGCGGGCTGTTCGATTTGATCGGCTGGTAGCAACTGCTCCAGCATAAAATAGATCAGGGCAATGATCGCTATTGCTAGTAGGTATAAGAAGCCTACTTCCTTCCACCAGTCTCTGAAGTTGCGTTGCATGTATCTCTTCCGTGAGCATTCAATACAAATTTAAATCATTCCCCGGTAGATCCAAGGGCATGCGCGCCGTCTGTCTTAGTCTCGTCGATTCCATCTGCGGCACATATGGGGATTTTGAATGTCGTTTTCTGTGCAATTTGCCTACTATTATAGCTATGATCGCGTCTACCTTACCGTTGGTGCATCCACGTTAGTGTGGACGGGCAATACGCGTTTGAAAAAGCTTTGCGTCGCTTCACATCGAAGACAAGAAAGTCTGGCATTCTGCGAGAGTTAAAGCGGAGACGGTTCTACACTAAGCCATCAGTACAGAAGGCGCTTGATCGCGCTCGTAGTATTCGACGCCAGAAAAAGGCAGAGCGACTAGCGCAAATGACGTCGGCGGTTTTCGGGGCGGCGGGCGTGGGAAGAGTGGCTGCGCCTCCTCCGATCTGGTTCAGCGTGTGACAACAATATGTTGATCCATCTTCGATACAATCGGCGTAGTGCAGTCTCCTATCTGCGTGAGATGGTGAAACGGCACAGCGGCGCAACGGCAACATCAATATCCGCCGCCGCTGGCATTTACCATCGTATCGCGGATAGGGCAGTGGCGATGGACCTACCGTACAATCGCGTGCAGAACGGAGATGACAAACAGAGTGTGCGTGCCGAATACACGGCGATGGTCGAACGAATATCGGATTTGGAGGCACTGGCGATCGCTGAGTTGGAAGTTGCTGTGGCCAGCATGTCGGAGAAGCGGTGATGCTCATGGGCAAAAGAGTGATCGAACCGGTTGATATCCGCGCTATTCGCGCGTTCCGCCTAGACGCCAAGCTTACGCAGAAGGCTGCCGCAACCAAGGCCACGATGACGCTGGGGGTTTATCAGAAGATCGAATCGGGCGAAACGGCCAACCCCGGTGTATTGCCCCTTGGCAAGGTTTGTCATGCGCTGGGCGTCCAGCTCATGGAGGTTTTGAAGACGGCTAATCCTTAGTTCGCACATTCCAAGTTAGATAAAATAGGAAAAGTAAAATCAGAAGCTTGCAATATATCTCCATAATACCGAGAGCTATACTTCATGCTTTCAGTTAGTCAGTTTTTATGTGCAGGCACATAAAAACAGCAAAATCTATATAATGGCAATAAGCGAATTTGAAATAAAGCGGTGTGAAAAATTAGTTGGTGCCTATGTAGAAAAACATAGGCCACCTGCACATATTCGTAACCAAATCGACTTAAGCTTTCGTATCAAAGATCAAAGGATTGAGATATTTGAGATTCGGCAGCTATGGAATAATCCAGACAAAAGAATAGAGGAGATGCAGGCAAAAACAGCATATGTTAAAAAAACAGGCATATGGAAAGTTTATTGGCAAAGTGCAGATTTAAAATGGCACAGCTATCAACCAACACCAGAGGTTGATACTTTAGAAGAGTTTCTATCATTGGTAGACAAAGATGAGCATCATTGCTTTAAAGGCTAAAGTACATAGCTAGTCGTTTGTTCAGAGCCTGGCAAAGGAATGAAGATCCTACTTCATCGCAGTGCCCGATCTGGACCCTGGCGGATATCGTTTCTGAGCGATAGTTGCTACGTCTTGTACACGAACTGTTAGGGGGAACGTGTTTAACCGGAGTAGGACAGTCTGAGATAGACATATAATATTTAATATGTAATCAAATAAAATATACCGCATTAGGGGATCAGCACGCTGATGGCGCTATATCGTATTGACCGTGCAGCTGGCTAATTCTTTGGTGGAGAGCCTGATGCCGCTGGCTTTTACATTTCGAATGGGATAGTCGGCGATCACGAACGACTCTTCTAATTTATGCAGTCGAGGTTTGGGCAGGTAGGATAGGTGGATCTGTGCATCGCTATCGGCTGTAAATCCCTCTACATGGCAGTGTTCAGGCGCCAGCTGGTAGGGCTTATTCAAAATATAAGCACCTATCGCAAAACGTTTGATAAATGTGTATTGAAACGGATCCGTATATACGAGGTTAAACACCTGCTCGGTATCGACTAAGCCACAGTGTAACATGTTCCTGCCGGCAAATAATTTCTCGGGTGCATCTGAAACCGTGTATGTACCATCTGAGCGAATAATGAGCACTCGATCATAGGGCGATATGTTGTTGATAAGAGTCCCGCTTACCTTGTGTCCCACGTAGCCGGTTTTCTTATCAAAGCGTAGCTGTAGGTCGCGTTTAGCGACCTCGCGTTTCTCAGTGCGATCAAAGGATTCTGTCTCTGTGAGTCGGGGGTAATTATCACCGTATTTGTTGAGCAGGCCCTTGAGGAAACCGATGGTCTCCTTCGTCATATCGCCCAGGCTCTTTTCGATGGCATTTAGCCGTTGTCGAATTTCGCGCATCTCTTTCTTGACTCGATTGATGTCGTATAGTGAGATGCGGCGTATGGGAATCTTGAGCAGGGTGTCGACAGCGTCGTCCGTGATTTCCCGATCGAGGTCTACCACGAAAGGTGTTAGGCCCTTGTGCACTGCGCGGACAATGTCGTCAGCCTTCTTCTTGTTTTCAATAACCTTATATAAGCGATTTTCTATGAAGATCTGCTCGAGAGTGCGGGCGTGAAGGCGGTCGTAATGGTGGCCGCGCTCGATTTCGAGCTCTGCTCGGAGGAGATTGACCAGTCGATCTGTATTGCTCTTGACTACAGCCGTGACACTGAGGACCTCTGGCACATTCTCGGAGTTTATGACGACGAGATTGGGAGTGATGGCCGTCTCGCTGTCTGTGAAAGCATAGAGCGTGTCAATTACGCCATCGGCTAGCACATCATTCGGTAGGGTTATTTCGATCTTGACCTGGTCCGAGGTATAGTCTGTAATTTTTTTTTACGGCGATTTTTTTCTCGCGCCGCCGTTTCCACAGAAACGATCAACTGCTCAGTCGTCGTGCCGAACGGAATCTCACTGATCACGATGTGTGTTGGATCCGGTACGTCCAACCGGGCGCGGACCAACACTTTGCCATTGCCGTCACGGTAAGAGGAGAAATCAGCTAAGCTAGCGGTCGGGAAGTCTGGAAATAGCGCAAAAGGCCTGTCGCGCAAGTAGTTAATCTGTACTAGCCACAGTTCCGCAAGATTATGAGGCAGTATCTTTGTGGCCATACCCACCGCAATACCTTCAGCGCCCTGGGCAAGCAAAACGGGGATCTTCGCAGGAAAGACGGCCGGTTCTTGATTTCGGCCATCGTATCAGTCTATATAAGGTGTTGTTTCTTTATTGAATAGCACTTCGCGTTAAAGGGGGGAGGCGACACTCTATGTATCGAGCAGTTGCGGCCACGTCACCGGTGTGAATATTGCCAAAATTCCCTTGGCGCTCGATAAACAGGTCTTTGTTCGCAAGGTTTACTAGAGCACCGTAGATCGATTGGTCACCGTGCGGATGAAATTGCATAGTTTGACCGTCGACATTGGCAACCTTGTGAAACCTACCATCATCGATGCGCTGCAATGCGTGTAAAATACGACGCTGCACTGGTTTGAGCCCATCGTCAATGTGGGGGATTGCGCGTTCTTTAGATGTAGTAAGATGCATATTCAAGCCAATATGAATCGAATAAGTCCTGCAGAAAAGCCATCGAATCTCCATTGAAAAGTGCCGATATAGACCAGACAATCTAGCCTGAACCCTTGACGAAAGTAAGTGCACATATGATCAGATAGGGGCTAAATCATAGAAATAAAAGTCTTATAATATATACTATGTAAATAATGGTAGGTAGACCAGTATTACCCGATTACTGATTGCGAAATATCTGAAACTGTATTATCGTAAAATCCCTGCCATATTTACCCCCACATTTCACTCCCGTGTCATCACTATACGAGTTGATTTATGCTATGCACACGATGTAATTCCGATCAAGTTCGCGTCATTGATTCGCGGTCCAGCAATCAAGGAACATCAATACGCCGCCGGCGCGAGTGTGTGGGCTGCTGCTACCGATACACCACGTATGAGGTTGCCGAATCAATTGGCACCGAAGTCATCAAAGTGAGCGGCACCAGACAACCATTTGATCGGGATAAATTGTCCACCAAAATTGCGCTGGCCTGCCACAAAACGGACATCGGTCCCATTCAAATAGAGCAGGTTGTTGATTTAATAAGTGATCGCGTACAAAGCCAACCGACTATAACCAGCAAGGAATTGAGACAACGCGTCCTTCAGAGCCTAAAGCCATTGTCAACCATGGCTTATGCCCATTTTTCTTCTGTCTATCATCGCGCCCAAACCGCTAGAGATATGGTCAATATCTTATCAAGAGCGTAACGATAGGGGAGGGGGGACTTCTTCTAAGCTAGACAATAGGATGTTTTTCGATAGACATATGTCCTGCTATTTGCTAACTCCTCCGTGGCCGCTTTCGAGAATAGCTACGACCGTGCCATAGCCCTTATCGCGGGCGAGATCAATCGCTTGGCGACCGCTAGCATCGCGCGGTGTCGGTAGCGCCCCCAAAGAGAGTAACCGGCGCACAAGATCGGACTGCTCCTGCCAAAATGATCCCGCAGCATAGTGCAGGGGCGTAAAGCCGCCATTGTCCCTCGCATGCACATTAGCTCCTGCAGTGACTAGGCCCTCTGCCGCATCAGCATGGCCCTCGCCTAAGGCTAACATTAAGGCAGTCTTCCCGCCCTCGACAAACGGCTGAAAAGGTGTCGAGTCGAACAACTCGGATGCATCGAGTTCGGCGATGCCGGTTGGGATGTCAACATCAACGCCTTGGTCAACGAACCAACGGATTATCGCTGAACGGTCGAAAATGGCTGCGATGTGCAATGGAGTCTCAGCAAAGGGCTCGGCATATGCCATCAAATCAGCACCAAACTCAACGAGCACCTCCGCTGTGTCGACACATTCCGCGCTGCGTCCTAACGCGACCATGTGCATAGGGCGCCAGCGAGCCACCCGCCGCATTGCTGCGCGGTCTTCCCACTCGAACCACGCCAGCTTCTCAATAGGGCGATTCGGATCATCCCCGTGACTTAACAGGAGTCGAACGACCTCTGGATGACCGAGCGCATACTGAATGGGATGATACGTATCGATCTGCGTATCCAATGCTCCTGGACTGCTCGCTATAATCTCTTCCACGAGCCGCGTATCGCCGAGAGCACAGGCCGAGTGTAGATCTATCTCCACATGCCCGTCTGCGAGCAACAACTGAGCGGCAGCCGGCCGAACAAATGAGGCCAACTGGAGCAGGTTCATCCCAAGCCCCGAAAACCAATTGGCATAGCGCACATCGATGTGCCCAGCGGCCAATTTAGTGCGTTCTTGTGCTGTACAACCCTGCCAGAACCCGCCAAAGCGATCTTCGCGAAGAGCTGCTATGGCTGAAGCAATATTCACCACGGTAACGCCTCCTACACGAACGCCCCGATTGGGTTTGTTTAACGATGTTCAACGAAAGCAAGATACTCCGCGCAAACAAGATCGTAGAGCGTCATATCGTAGCCATCTACACTGGCGATCAAATCCATACTGATGTAAATTTAGGCACGATAGATTGTACAGAAGTGTGCGCGAAAAACGGGCGTAGTACTTCCGCGCAACGTTAAAGGAACAACTGATGGAAACCTCGCCAATTCGCACCGTCCTAACACGGAGCCATGGTGCGTGGCGGCGCCATACCCGCGTTCTATCAGCGCAAATTGATGAACTA
>Ga0315339_1003856_pt1 | contig 10210 bp, 9 predicted proteins | sample ASW17metaG_FD_204514 | JGI IMG/M metagenome (GOLD analysis project Ga0315339, IMG submission 204514) | Ammonia-oxidizing marine archaeal communities from Pacific Ocean, United States - ASW #17 | ecosystem: Environmental > Aquatic > Marine > Oceanic | place: USA: California | collected 2016-12-05
AACGACGGGAAGTCGACGTCCGTGGTCTCGACAATGAGCATGTTCCCTTCCAAACGACCCACAGATAAGCCGAGATGTGGAGCCGCTTCCGGCTGGCTCGGCCTATTCTCCGTCATGTAGATCACGCGCCGCGCATCCCACTCTTCGATCCGCTGAACGATTTGACCCCCCCCATCGATCAGCTCCATGGGATAGGGATTGAGGACGGCGTTGGGCATCCCGGGCGGTACGCATCTCAGGCCAGGATCATCGGTCCTGGGGTTAAAGGCAGCCTTGGCAGCCTCTGCCACAGGCGTCAGCACCAGCGGGTCACGAAGCTGGTAAAGCTCTCGAAAACCCCACACCTTGAACAGCCCACTGGCTGCCGCGTCCGTATCTTCGGGCACCGGCGTTGAATCTTGCGCAAAGGTCGTCCAGCGCGGTGGGGCCTCACGGTCGGACATGACCACCTCCTGACCGCTCGGCAGGAGTATGTGGGAGACGAAAATGGCGGGCTCGCCCCGCCGGGAACCCGCCCCGGCGGCCCGGATGCGGTCCCCGATCCTCACCGACTCCGCGGTGAATCCCCTTCGCATAAGGGTGTTCGTCGTGCCGCCCTCAAGCTCCCACCCCTCGGTCTCGCCCGCCTCGTTCACCACTTCAAGCGTCAAGCCAATGTGGGGGTTCCGCCAGAAAATATCAGTGACGACACCTTCTATCTCAACATCGATGCTTCGGTCGAAGAAGGCGCCAATGGAATGGTGCGCCATTACGAGTGGCGTGAATGCCAGACAGATAAGCAAAACGGAAGTTTTTCTCATGCTCCCCCCCTGCCGAAAGCGGCGGATCCTACGAGTTGATTGTACCTTCAAAAAAAGCCGACCAACGTCTTTGCCTCCCCCCTCGTAGTCCCCGGCGGGCCCCGCTAAACTTGGTCAGACCTTAGCCTTGTAAGAAGTGAACCCGTGAACACTCTGCTCGAAAGTTTATCCGACTGGTGGGCTACGCTCCCCACCCTCACACACACACTAGGTGGTCTCGCGACTCTCCTGGCGATCAGTATTATCGCGGACCTCATCGCCAAGCGGCAGCTCGTCAAGTTGGCTTTGGGTGTCGCCAGACGCACGACGCAGAAATGGGACGACATCCTACTCCAACACAACGTGCTTGGAAGACTCGCCCAGGCAGTCCCTGCACTTATTATCTATTTCGGTATTGTGCTGGTCCCTGACCTCGGCGATACGGTCACCGCAATCATTCGAAACGTCGCGCTCGCCTACCTTGCCCTGATGATGACGCTGGTGATCAGTGCGACCCTGACAGCGGCGAACGCGATCTACACCGAGTATCCCATCGCCAAAAACCGACCCATCAAAGGCTACGTCCAGGTGGCAAAGATCGCCGTCTACGTGCTGGGTGCCGTCATCGTCGTCTCCGCGCTCATCGACCGATCCCCGCTAGTTCTGTTGACCGGCCTGGGCGCCATGACCGCGATCATCCTGCTGATCTTCAAAGACACAATCCTGTCCCTGGTGGCCAGCGTCCAACTCACCAGCCTCGACATGGTCCGGGTCGGCGACTGGCTCGAAATGCCGCAGTACAACGCCGACGGCGACGTCATCGATGTGGCATTGCACACCGTAACGGTGCAGAACTGGGACAAGACCATCACTACCATCCCTACTCACAGGCTAATCAGCGAGTCGTACAAGAACTGGCGAGCGATGTCGGAGTCCGGCGGGCGCCGCATCAAACGCTCCATCGACATCGATATCAGCTCGGTCCGGTTCTTGACGGACGATGAGATGCAGCGGTTCGAGGCGTTCACATTGCTGCGCGAATACGTGGCGCGCAAACGCGCGGAGCTCACAGAATACAACGTCGCGCTGAAAGGCCCGGACAGCGCGAAGGTCAACCTGCGTCGCCTGACGAACCTTGGCACCTTCAGAGCCTACATCTGGAACTATCTGAGAAATCATCCGGAGATTCACCGCGAGATGACACTCTTGGTGCGCCAGCTGCAGCCCGGGGACACCGGAATCCCCATCGAGGTCTACTGCTTCACCAATACCACCGAGTGGGCTGCCTACGAAGACATCCAGGCGGATATTTTCGATCATATCCTGGCGCAGTGCGGGGAGTTCGATCTGAGGGTGTTCCAGGCACTGAGTGGCGCCGACGTGAAGACGCGGCTGGCTGGCTCGTCAGCAAACTTTGGCGCTACGGACCCGTAACGACTAGCGGATCCCCCGGCTTCAGGTGGAAGCCGGGGGATCCATTGAATCAATGGCCAAGAATTGTTATCGAGTTACGGAGAAGGGCTCTCTTGCAGCCGCTCGATCACGACAGACTCGAGGCCTGTGAGGCTACCCGCGCGGCCAACAGCCAATGCCGTCTCGTTGTCGGCACCGTTGAGCTTCTCGCGCAGAGATAGAAGCGCACCTGCCCGGTTACCGCTACCACAATGAATCAGCACGGGCCCCTCCGTCTCGCCCAATATCTGATTGAGTAGCTCGGCATTCTCGTAGGTCACACCGTTAGCACCGTCTACCGGTATCGAGACATACGACATACCGAGTCTTTCAACCTCAGCCTGCTCGTCAATGCCCCTCGCCTCCTCAGGGCGACGCAGATCGATTATGGCTGCGTACCCAGTGTCTGCCAGCGACTCCAACGCCGCCACATCCGGCTGACCACCGGTAGTCACGTTTTCCAGAGGCTCCCCACGGTTGCGTATTTCCTGCCCCTGTGCAGCCCAGGCAACGGCGAGAAGGAGCGTGGCCGCTAACCAGCGCAATGATAGTGTCGTTCTCATGGTTATCTCCCAGCGCTGGCTCCCAGCGCGGTTATTTGACGTATTGTGACACAGTCGTGCCCGTGACACGCCTCTGAATCTCCCGGGATGGGAGCGTTTTCGCCACCAGCGCTGACACTTATGAACGCCTCGCAGACCTGCGGTCTAATCGTTATTTGGATGTGTCAGGCACAGCCCTGCCTTATGCAAATGGCGGCTGCCCAGGCGTTACGTCGCCTGACAATTAGCGCAGCGAGCGGCTAAACTGCCAAGTCGGCCGTTACTGGGAAGCGGTGGATGCCGGCGACGAACAGGATATAGATAGGGACAGCAATGACGAACTTTGCAGACTCCAAACGCCTGACATTGTCGGGTGCGAAATCCATGATGAGCGCTGCCATCGGCGAAGCGGAAACACTGGGCATCGCTGTGACCGTGGCTATCGTCGACGCCGGCGGCCATCTGCTGCTGCTCGAGCGCATGGACGGTGGGCGCTTTCATACCGTGCACTCCTCCTTAACGAAGGCGGTCTGCGCCTCATCCAACCGCCGGATCACCACCGTTCAAGGCGCACAGGGTCAGAACCTCGACACATTGCATGCCATCGGTCTGGCGCTTGCGGCAGGACCCGAACGCTGGACCGCGATGGAGGGCGGTTACCCGGTCTTCGTTGGCGAGGAATGTCTTGGCGGAATCGGCGTCAGTGGCGGCGATTGGGAGCAGGATCAGAAGATCGCCGACGCCGCCGTGATGGCTATCGGTGCCACAACGGGCGATTGATTAAGTGAAGAAAATGGCGCTCGCAATGGCTTCAGGGCTGGCATTCGCAGCGTCGGTAACCTTCGCTCAGTACCCGGAGCGAGCGATCGAGTTCGTGATTCCCTTCGATGCCGGCGGTGGAGCCGATATCGAGGGTCGACTCCTCGCGGATGAGATGAGCGACATACTCGGTGTACCGGTGGTTCCAGTGAACAGGCCCGGCGCAGGCGGTGCAGTCGCCTACAGCCATGTGCACAACGCTGCACCCGACGGTTACACGGTAATGTGGAACTCCACCTCGCTCCTGACAATCACCAACATGGGCAACGTCCCGTTCCAATACGACGCACTGGACCACATCGGCCGAGTGGAGTACCAACCCCTGGTCTTTGCAGTAAGCACAAGGTCGCCGTGGAGCGACCTCGAGACATTCGCGGCAGACTGCGCGGCCAGCGGCGATGCGATAAAAATTGCCAACTCGGGCACCGGCAGCAGTACACATCTCGGTGCACTGTCCATGGTGAACGCCGTTGGCTGCGAGGCGATACACCTGCCCATCGGCACGCGGCGACGCAATGCGACTGTCCTGAGCGGTGAGGCCGACGCCATGGTTGCACCGCTGACGGGCGCCCTTAACCTGGTGAGAGCGAACCGCCTGAGACTGCTCGCGACGCTTAGCGTGGAGCGCAACGAGGTCATCCCGGAAGTGCCCACCGCAGCAGAACTCGGATTCAACGTGCGGTTCGAGCTCTTCCGCGGCCTGTCTGTACCCAAGAACACGCCGCCTGAAATCAAGCGGCAGTTGGCAGATACGATGTCACAAGCTGCCATGTCGGAGGCGTTTATGGGCCTCGCCGACGAGGTGGGTTTTACCGTTGATCCCATGCCTACCGAGCGTTTTGAAGCACTCATGGCCACCGAAGACGCCACCGTGAAGTCGATCCTCCAGACCGCCGGGCTCGCTCCGAACGCGGACTGAGCCGGCTCTTCCAAATGAACATGGCGCAGCGCAACATCATCGCTGGGACCGTCTTGCTGATGGTGGCCATCGGCTACGGCATACTCACCGCAAACCTGCCGGATCGCAGCCTGCCCGACACTCCGGGGCCAGCATTTCTCCCAACCTTGATCACCATAGGCCTGCTGGTGCTCTCCGTCGCCCTGTTGGTCGGGGGAGTGATAGACGCCCGTCGGGAATCCGAAGGCACCGATGGTCACGGTGTCCCGACGCGCGGTTGGATTGCGCTCGCAGGCTTCACCGTTTACGTCACACTTCTACCTTCCCTAGGATTTGTCGCGGCCAGTGTCTTATTTTTCGCCGGGCTCATGTGGTTGTACGGCGAACGCAATAAGATCCTCATTGGGTTGACCTCGATCCTCGTGCCGGTGGTGCTCTTCTACCTCTTTACCGCGGGCTTTCAGATACTTCTGCCTCGCTCCCCTCTCTAGGAATTGCGCGATGCCTGGCGATATCCTCCAAGGCTTCCTACAAGCGGTCCAGCCCTCGAGCCTGACGGCCACGGCTCTCGGTTCTCTACTCGGCATTGTCTTCGGCATGATCCCCGGCATGACGATTTCCTCGGGCATTATCATCGTGCTGCCGCTAACGTTCGTGCTAGATCCGGATATCTCCATTGCTTTGCTCCTGGGGCTCTACGTGGGCGGCATGCTCGGCGGCAGCTTCTCCGCCATCCTGCTGAATATTCCGGGTACCCCGTCCGCCGCAGCGACGGCGCTCGACGGACACCCATTGGTGGCTCGGGGCGAGGCTGGACGTGCGCTAGGCGTCTCCGTGCTCGCAAGCTTCGCAGGAGGCCTCTTCAGCTGCCTGTGCCTTTTTCTGATCGCGCCGAGCCTCGCCGATATCGCCCTCGGCTTCCAGGCAGTTGATCTCTTTAGCCTGGTGTTCCTGGGTCTCACGATCATCTGTTCCTTCGCGGCACAGTCATGGGTCAAGGGGTTACTGTCTGCACTGATCGGCCTCGCTATCGTCACCGTCGGCCAAGACCCCATCATGGGTAGCGCTCGATTCACATTTGGCGAACCCAATTTGCTCGCGGGCGTGAATTTCCTGACGGCGTTGATCGGGCTCTTCGCAATCCCGCAGCTCATCCGGAACTTGGGGACGTCCCCGGGTGACTTAATGGCCGGCGCCACCGCCCCCATGATCCCCTTCAAGAGCCTTCTACCCAAGCTGTCAGATCTTCGCCGCATACGCTTGCCGGTAAGCATTGGGGCAGCGGTCGGGTCCTTCCTCGGGATGCTACCTGGCGCGGGCGGACCCATCGCAGCCTTCATCAGCTACGACTACACCCGCAAGACCTCACGCGATCCGGAGGAATTCGGCCAAGGGGCGGTCGAGGGAATTGCTGCGCCGGAATCCGCCAACAACGCAGTCACCGGCGGTGCACTGATACCGATGATGACGCTGGGCATTCCTGGTGACCCGGTCACAGCGATCCTGATCGGTGCTCTGCTAGTGCACGGACTTGCGCCCGGGCCGCTACTGTTCATCGAACGCCCGGACTTTGCGTACGGTGTCATCTTTTCGTTCTTTTGGGCGAACATCTTCAATCTGGTCATTGCATTCGCCGGCCTACGACTGCTGGTGAAGGTGCTCGCCGCACCTCGCGCGATCCTAATGCCGATTATTGCGATCCTCTGTGTCATCGGCGCCTATGCGTTACGAAACTCCCTCTTCGACATCCATGTAATGCTCTTTTTCGGCATCCTCGGTCTCGCCATGAGGTGGCTTGAGATGCCAGTGGTGCCACTACTATTGGCACTGGTACTCGGTCGGCAGCTCGAAGAGAATCTGCGGATCGCGTTGACGGGATCTCAAGGCGACATCTCGGTGTTCTTCACCTCGCCCTTCAGTATGCTTTTCCTAGGCCTGTCGGTGGTCTCTGTCGCCTGGTCTCTTATCAGCGCGCGACGTGAGCGGTCGAAATCGTCGCCGGCATCATAAAAAATAAGAGAAGGCAGACTCATTAATGTGTCGTAGAAACATCAGGAGTAATTAAATGAGCGCAGAACCAGTTCGCGTAGGCGCATTAGGCATGGGCTGGTGGTCGAACGTCCTTGCCGATGCTATTGAGCGGACTCCCGAGCTGGAGATAGTAGGCTGTTATACGCGGTCCGAAGATAAACGTAAGGCCTTCGCCAAGAAATACTCCTGCAGAGCCTCCTCAAGCTACGAGGAACTCCTAGCCGATGATTCCATCCAGGGAATCATCAATACGACACCGAACGGTGTGCATCTGGAGACCGTGCGCCAAGCGGCCGAAGCAGGTAAGCACATCTTTCTCGACAAGCCCATCGCGAACACGGTGGCTGACGGCAAAGGGATCACCCAGGCGTGCACCGACGGCGGCGTGACGCTCTCCGTCGGTTATCAACGCCGGCGCGAGAATCAATTTCGCTGGGTCAAGAAAGAGATAGACGCTGGCCGGTTCGGCAAGCTCGTTCAAGCAGACGCCAACATCAGCCGCGACCGCTTGGGCCAGATCGATCTCAGCTCCTGGCGTTATCAGGCCACCGGCATGCCGGGCGGCGTGATCCTGCAGATCGGGATCCATTACACCGACGTTTTGGAAATGCTCATGGGCCCTGTTAAGCGTGTCTCTGCCATGTCGGCGCGGCTCGTCCTGCCCGGTGATAACCCGGACATCGCGAACCTGGTTATGGAACACGAGAACGGCGCAATATCTAACTTGACGGCGAGCTACGCCTCAGCGTCCGAGTACTACCTAACAAATGTGTACGGCAAGGAAGCAACAGCTTATTACGATCTCTTCACGGGCCTGAGGCATCTAAAACGAGGAGAGGCCGAACCCGAAGCCATCCCCTACGAGAAGAACGACACCATCGTGGAGGAGCTCGAAGAATTCGCGGCGTGCATCCGGGGAGAGGCGACGCCTGAAGTGGATGGCCAACGCGCCACCGAGTCACTCGCGGTGATCCGCGCAGGCGTCAAGTCAGTGGAGCAATGTCGGGTCGTGGACGTGGCAGAGATCCTGGCGTCGCCGGACGAATAAAGCGATTAGATAAGCCGATCGGCGGGGCCATAGGAACCGCCCGCCCGAAGGCGGTTGGCCTCGCTCTTGAATCTAGGCTCGGCGCGCCACTGCCGAGCACTGCACCGCAGAGTACGGGCCCACTGTAATCCTGTAGCTCGCGGACATTTCCGACACCGACTGGGATTGCAAGGTATGTGCGATGCCCATGCAGCGAGATCGCAACCCACATTAGCCCTTCAAAGAGCAGAAATAGCCCCTGGCTGGCCTTACAATGCCAACACTGAGCGTCACGCTGGGTTTAAGGACCGGCGCTCAACTGAACCGCGATGGCCAATACACTCAAAATCGCACTCATCCTCTCGGCAGCAGCCCATATGGCCCTGCTGCAGATGCGCTGGCAGAGCGAGCCGCTCGTGGAGGGGAACCTGTTGTCACTCGACGTTCGCCTAAACGTCGAAACCGACGGGGCGGCAGAACCGCTATCGGCGTCGATCCCCGACGACCCCGAGCCGGCAACCGAGGCCGAAGCCCTAGTCGAGCCCTTCCCGGAAGACACCCAACCCGAAGCCCGGGAAGCCCTGATTGCCGAGGAGACCATTCCATCGGCCTCCGTCGAGGAGACAACGGCGCAGGCCGAAACCACTCCGACTGAAGCACCAGTACCGGAGCAGCTAGAACAACCCGAGCCGGTACCAGAGTCCATAGAAACGCTCGCCGAAACTATGATCGGACCGACAACGGTTGCTATCCCCGAAAGGTTGGTCACGACTCTAACCCCACTCCAGATTATCGTACCGAGGCCCACGCCCGCCCAAGACGGCGCCGCGGTTCTCGAGGCGACCGCAAAACGATCCCAACGACCAAGAGTCGCGTTCACGGAGCGGGAGCAGCGCATGCTCGATCGCAAGGTCGAGGTGTGGAGCGCAACATTTCATCGCATGGACCCGACGGAGCCAACTGTCACCTGGAAACACCGGGGTCAGTCGTATACAGCAACCTTCGAACAAGTCTCCGCGCAAGATGATCGAGGCATCGATGAGCTCCTGATAGAGATCAGCAAAGAGGACAACGGCGAGAGGCTCTCCACCGAGCTGCGTCTCAAGAGACTAGCCTTCTCGAACTTCGCGCAATTCGTCGACAAATGGGACTCGAGAGTGAGTCTGCACGACGATGAGATCGGGGGACGTTTCCACTCGAATTCGGAGGTGCGTCTCGCATTCGATCATCGAGCGGCCCCCATCTTCCATGGAAAGGTCACCACGAGTTTTCGTGGCATCAACACCGACAGTGCCAGGGGCGGGGTGAAGCGCTCTGAAATGTTCCTAGGCGGGCTCGAGACCCGCGTGCGCCGAATCTCCCTGCCGCGAGAACTCAGTCTCTTTCCCCGCGACGCAGAAGGGGATCAGGTCCACCACTTCGACGAAGACACGCGCGTCACCTTCTATCCCAACGGCACTTTCGGCCGACAACCACTCGAGTCAGCCGAGCCCGAGACCATCGTCAGCATCGGCGAGCAGTCCGCTTATCTGATCGCAGGACCGAAGGTCGCGTTGCACGTGAAAGGCGTCGTTAACGGCGCCGTGCTCGTCTACTCACCGCGCAACATAGTGATTGAGAACGATCTCGTCTATGCCGCGGACCCGGAGGTGAACCCCGAGTCCGATGACTATCTCGGTCTCGTATCCGACCGCTTTGTGAGAATCGCGAACGCACAAACCACCGGCGAGGGGGATCTGCTCATTCACGCATCGATTTACGCGAAGCGCCGCTTCAGCGTCGGTCGTTTCAGATCCCGTAACGACGGCGCCTTGGTCATCTACGGCAGCCTCACCGCTGGATCCATCTCCGCAACGGAACCTCGCTATAGCACGAAAATTCTTTTCGATCCGCGACTCGAGGAAGTCAGGGTACCCAGCTTCCCCATGACCGACCGATACGAGATCCTCGCCTGGGACAGCACCTGGGCAATGCCTGAGGGCTCAGGTATTCGGGCGTATGCGAGCCCGCCCCAACAACCTCAAGGTGAGATTTCTCCCAGCGCGCAGGATGGGATAAACATAGCGGGCGATTGACCTAGACCTGAACAACCGCGCGCTCAACCTGTTGAGGATTGATCCCCCACTCGTCAGGAGCGCGAGGACGTGTATGCAGTCCGAGCCGTGATAGATCCGCTCGCCGATCAGTAACGCCATGCCTTCGTTCAGGTCGAAACCCCGACTTGTGACTTTATCCACAATCGGATCATCCGACACTCGCGCATCTACCAAATGCACTCCTCCGACCGCGGTTCTCAGGGTCACCATGCGAACGTAGGCACTGCAGAAGGGGCATTCGCCGTCGTAGAGGACGGTCGCCCCATTGAATGACTCATCCGTATCGAACTGAAAAGCACTCATACCAGAACCACCCAGACGGTAGAAACGACCACAGGCTTGCTCTCAGTTAGGAGGCGCCATATCAGGCAATCAAGGCAACGGCTCGCCACCGTTCCCGGGTCGGGTAAATCTGGAGCCCTTTTCGGCGTTGAGGGGTGCTCGACAATCAGGCGTTTAGGGCTGATCCGTTTCCGGTGGAACCGGTACTTCGGACGATGCTTCGGACGCCGCTTCGGACGATGCTTCGGACGCCGCTTCGGACGATGCTTCGGACGCCGCTTCGG
>Ga0315339_1003857_pt1 | contig 10209 bp, 14 predicted proteins | sample ASW17metaG_FD_204514 | JGI IMG/M metagenome (GOLD analysis project Ga0315339, IMG submission 204514) | Ammonia-oxidizing marine archaeal communities from Pacific Ocean, United States - ASW #17 | ecosystem: Environmental > Aquatic > Marine > Oceanic | place: USA: California | collected 2016-12-05
GCGCTGCCGATTTGATCCTATTGCGGGCATATAACTGCTAAACAGGAATTTTATATTACATTATCGGTAGGCATTTGAACTTTATTGTGCGCCTTACATTAAGTTAAAGCACTAAAAAAGGAGTAAAAATGAGTACAAAAAGAAACAATCCAGAAACTATCGCAATTCATGGTGGTGACTATAGAAGTGACCCTGCTACAAATGCTGTTGCAGTACCAATCTATAGAACGACATCATATCAATTCAATAGTACTGAACATGCTGCCAATTTGTTTGCATTAAAAGAATTTGGTAACATTTATACAAGGATCATGAACCCTACTAACGATGTGTTGGAAAAAAGACTTGCAGCACTTGATGGTGGTTTAGCATCTTTAACTGTTTCATCAGGACAAACAGCTTCAACATTTGCAATTTTAAATGTTGCTCAAGCTGGAGATAATATTGTTAGTTCAACAGATCTTTATGGTGGAACGGTATCATTGTTTACACACACTTTGAGTAAACTTGGTATTGAAGTGAGATATGCCGATCCATCTGATCCAAAAAACTTTGAAAAAGTTGTTGATGATAAAACAAGAGCCTTTTATGGAGAAACTTTACCAAATCCATATTTAAGAGTTTTTCCAATCAAAGAAGTGTCAGATATAGGAAAAAAATATAACATACCGTTAATAGTAGATAACACGGCTGCACCAGTTATTTGTAAACCATTAGAACATGGCGCTGCTGTAGTGGTTTATTCACTTACAAAATATATAGCTGGACATGGCACTGTTGTTGGTGGAGCTTTAGTTGATGGTGGTAATTTTGATTGGACAGCAGATCCAAAAAGACAACCACTTTTTAATGAACCAGATGCTAGTTATGGAGGTGTTGTTTGGGGCAAAGCTGTTCCAGAACTAACAGGAGCTAATGTATCTTTTGCTGTTAGAGCTAGAGTAACATTGTTAAGAGATCTGGGTTCTGCCCTATCACCCGATAATGCTTTTGGTGTAATTCAAGGGCTAGAAACTGTAGCTTTAAGAATGAAACAACATTGTGAAAACACTTCCAAAGTTGTTGATTATTTAAAAAAACATAAAGCTGTTGAAAGAGTAATCTTCGTTACTGAGCATGATGAAGAAATTGCAAATCGGGCTAAAAAATACCTTAAAGGTGGAAATGGTGCTTTAGTTGGTATTGAACTAGCAGGTGGAATTGAAGCAGGAAAAAGATTTATTGAATCTTTAAAACTGTTTTACCATGTTGCAAATATTGGCGACGCAAGAAGTTTAGCCATACACCCAGCTACAACTACACATAGTCAATTAAATGAAAAAGAATTGGCAGCTTCAGGTGTTACTCCTGGATATGTGAGATTGTCTATTGGTTTAGAACATATTGATGACATTATTGAAGATTTAGATCAAGCTTTAAATAATTCTTCAAAAGCTAATTTAAAAGCTGTTAGTTAAATTGGATATTATATGTCAACAAATAGAAACTAATTAGTTTTTTCTTCATATTTAGATATGTAGAGAAAATACAAAGTTGAAAATATTATCAAAATAGAATTTATCTGGTGTAAAGATGCATAAATAATTTTTACTCCAGATAAAATTGTTAGCACTCCTAGTATAACCTGAAAAAATAAACTTATCCCAATAATCAGAATAGGTTTTCGTAATATTTTGTTTGAACTCTTAAAAACAATAATTGATAAGTAAATATAAATTATGACAATTAAATAAGCTAAATTTCTATGGATAAATTGAACTATAGACGGATTGTCAAAAAAAGTAATATCTAAAAACTCAATAAGATTACTGTCATCAGGAAAATAAGAAGATCCCATTAAAGGCCAAGTACTATAAATCGTTCCAGCATCCATACCTGATACAAAAGCTCCTAAAATTACCTGTATAAATAATAAAAAAAGAAAAAATTTAATAGAATATAATTTAAACGAAATTTTATTAATTTCTATTTTAGTTAATTCAAGAAAATACCAAAAAACTATTGATAAAATTATAAAAGCTGTGAGCAAATGTATAGACAACCTATAATGACTCACATCAACTCTATTTACTAATCCACTTGACACCATGTACCAGCCAAAAAATCCTTGTACACAAATTAATAAAAAAATTATTCCATATTTTTTTAAAATCCAAATACCATCTTTGAGTGTAAAATAAACTAGTGGCAATAAAACAATTAAACCGATCAATCTACCAAGTTGACGATGACCCCATTCCCACCAAAAAATTACTTTAAATTCACTCAGAGTCATGTCGAAGTTTTGATAATTAAATTCAGGTGTCGTCTTATAAAGGTTAAAATAATCTATCCAGTTATCGTTTGTTAGTGGAGGAAGAAAACCTACAAATAATTCCCATGTAGTTATAGATAACCCCGAATCTGTTAATCTTGTTAGGCCACCAATTAAAATAATCAAAATAATCAATGACAATAATAAAAATAACCAAATTTTTAATTGATGATTTATATTGTTATTCGCACTGTACATACTTAGATAAATATAATAATTATTAATTAATCCAATAAATTAAATGTCGCCTAATAATAAAAAAAAATTAGATTTAATTAGAATAAAGCTAGATAAACTAGATAATAAGCTTCTTTCCTTAATTAAGTATAGAACTGGCCTAGTTAAAGATGTCCTTAAGTTAAAAGAATTTAAAAAAGAAATAGTTGATCAAAAAAGAATTAAATTTATTTTGAATAAGATTAAAGGGAAATCAAAAAAACTTAAAATTGATCCTAAGATTACTAATCGTATTTGGAAAAGTATGATCTGGTCTTATATTGATTTTGAGAGACGAAATTTTAAAAAAAAATAATTATTTACTATGAGGTGGAAGTTTTTTTTCCACAAAAGTCTCATGCTTTCTTGTAGCTGGATTATATTTTTTAGCAGATAATTTAACTTTTGCTTTTTCACCACCAGCAGGTTTTTTAACATAATAAAAAAAAGGACTATCTGGTTTTGACTCGGGAACAAGTCTAACTTTTATGTGTGTTTTTTTTGCCATGCTATTTCAAGTTTTTTAAATTTTTAATAATTTTAGAAATTTTAACTAATTTATTTCTTAAATTATCAGCTTTTATAGAATTATTTGCCATTTCGTCAAGTTCTAAAGAATCCTCGCCATTAAGTATCTTTTTAACACCAATAATCGTCATGCCCTGTTCCTTAAGAAGAAATTTAATCTTTTTAAGAAGATTAATAGATTTTTCATCATAATACCTTCTATTTGAATTTAAAATTTTAGGCTTGATTTGTTTAAATTGTGTTTCCCAAAATCTAATTATATGTGTTGGTAGTTCGCCCTTATTATTGGTTTTTAAATTAAGTATTTTAGCAACCTCACCTATCGTTTTATAAGCTTTATCTGACTTATCCATTTTCTTTAAGATTTATAAATTCTTTAAACTCTTTAGATGGTTTAAACAAAACTACTTCTCTACTTGATATAATTTTAGTTTCTTTAGTTTTTGGATTTCTTCCGATACGAGATTTCTTTTTTCTTATTGTAAAAGTCCCAAACTTGGATAATTTAAGTTTTTTTTGTTCTTTAATATTTGAAACTATTGTTGATAAAAAATCTTCAATAAGGTTTTCTGATATTTGTTTTGAAAAACCCAGTTGCATGTAAACTAAATTAACTAAGTCTTTTTTAGTTAAGTTTATTCTCATTAATTTAAATATTTTGCTTAATCTTTTCTATCAAATTACCTTTTATAATTCTATGACAAACATCTAATGAATTAGAAAAACCAATATAATCAGTTCCACCGTGACTTTTAACTACTGGTGAATCAAGCCCAATAAATATTGCACCATTATAAAGTCTTGGATCTAAACGTTTTTTAAATTTTTTAAGATTTGAAATATTTAAAAATGATGAAATTTTTCCAATTAATGATCCTGTCATAGCTTTTTTAAGTTCACTGGTAATAAAATTTGCAGTCCCTTCTGCAGTTTTTAATGCAACATTTCCTGTAAAACCATCCGAGACTATTACATTAACGTCTCCGTCCATTAAATGATTGCCTTCGATATAACCTGAGAAATCATAATTTTCTGATTTTTTGTCATTAAGAATTTGATAAGTCTCTTTTATTATTTCATTACCTTTAAGTTCTTCTGATCCTATATTTAATAAGCCCACATTTGGTTTATCATCTGGGTATAATGATGTATAAAGAGAAGCTCCCATTATAGAAAAATCTAATAAGTTTTTAGAATTGCATTCAATATTAGCACCCAAATCTAACACAACACTCATTCCTTTTTTGTTTGGCCATAAAGCAGATAGCGCAGGTTTATCAATATTATCTATCATCTTAAGATTTAATTTTGAAATAACTAGTAATGCCCCAGTATTACCAGCCGAAACAACTATGTCTGATTCTTTATTTTTTACACTTTGTATTGCTAACCACATACTAGTGTTCTTACCTCTTTTAGCACCTTCTAAAGGACTATCAGTACTTTTAACAACTTCGTTTGTGTGAATGATATCGTAATAATTTTTATTTATTTTATTATTAATAAGTTTGTCTATTTTCGACACATTACCAAATATTTTATAAAATATATTTTTATTTGTCTGATGATTAAATAAAATACCATCTATAATTTTTTTTGGTGAATTATCACCACCCATTGCATCAACTGCAATTTTAATCAGATCTGTCATTTTAGATTTTATATTATTCTTTTGGGTCCAAAACTTGTCTCCCCTTATACATACCAGTTTTTAAGTCGATGTGATGTGACAATCTATATTCACCAGACTTTTTATCTTCAACAATGTTTTTTGTTGAATACTTCATAGTTTGAGCTCTTCTCATACCAGTTCTGGATGGAGTTTGTTTTCTTTTTGGTACAGCCATAATTATTGGTTACTTACACTTTTTAAATAAGAATTCAAAGTTTTTTTTGATAAATTTTCATTAAATAGCTCAAAATAATCTAGCATTTCTTCAATTTCTCTAAAATCGCTTAAAAAAACAGAAAACTTATCAATTTTTTCAGATTTAGTTAAATCTTTCCAGAAATGTATTTCTGAAACCATTGAATGAAATAAATTTATGTAATCTTTCATTTTTTTATTTATTGATTGGTCACCATAACCTATTTCTCTTATACTTAACTCAAGTTGTCTAAAGTTAAAATCGTAAATTTCTTGTAAAATAATCTTATTTTCCTCATTTTTGAAATTTTTTAAAAAGAACGAAAAATGTAACAAAAATAAGGTTAAACGATCTGAGAAGTTATCTTTACGATCCAATGATTTATATAAATCTTTATTTCTAGTGTAATTAATTAATTTGTTATAAATATGAAGGTATTTTTCATTCATGATAAAAATATTATATATAATTTTTCTCTCTTTAATAGTTACAAATTGTTCTTTTAAAAAAATTGTAAAACATCATGGAGTGCCTTTTTTAGAAAAAAAACAGGAATCATTAATAATTAATAAATCTAACAAAAATGACATAAGAAAAATTTTAGGAAACCCTTCTACAACGAGTAAATTTGATAATGATGTTTGGATTTATATAGAACGAAAGCAAACACAATCTAAGTTAAGTAATTTAGGTAAAATGAAAATTTATAAAAACGATGTTCTAGTTTTAGAAATTGATAGTCATGGAATTCTTAAGAAAAAAGAATTTTTTAATAAAGATGACATGGAAAATATAAAAATAGTTAAAAGCACAACCGAAGTAGGCTTCAAAAGAAACTCTTTTATTTACAGTTTTATGTCTAGTATGAGACAGAAAATTAATGACCCTCTTGGACAGAGGGCCAAAAAACGTAAAGAAATTATCCAGCGATAACTGCTAATAAAAGTAGTGCAACGATATTTGTAATTTTTATCATTGGGTTAATTGCAGGACCGGCTGTATCTTTGTAAGGGTCTCCAACAGTGTCACCTGTTACAGCAGCTTTGTGAGCTTCTGAACCTTTTCCACCATGATTACCATCTTCAATATACTTTTTAGCATTATCCCAAGCACCACCTCCTGCAGTCATTGAGACAGCAACAAATAATCCTGTTATAATAACACCAAGCAACATTGCACCAACAGCAGCAAGCGCTGCAACCTGACCACCAATTGCAAGAATTATAAAATAAAGGACAATTGGAGATAAAACAGGTAGTAAAGATGGAATAATCATCTCTTTAATTGCTGCTACAGTTAAAAGATCAACTAATTTTGCATAATCTGGTTTTTGTTTTCTTTTCATAATACCAGGAAACTTTTTAAATTGTCTTCTTACTTCGATAACTACAGCACCACCAGCTCTACCGACTGCTTGCATCCCCATAGAACCAAATAAATAAGGTAACATTCCACCGATTAATAAACCTACAACAACATAAGGGTTGGATAAATCAAAAGTTACAACAATACCTTCTAATTTTGAACCTGTTACACTAGAGAAATGTTTTATATCTTCAACATAAGCGGCAAATAAAACTAAAGCCCCTAAGCCAGCAGAACCTATAGCATAACCTTTAGTTACAGCCTTTGTAGTGTTACCAACAGCATCTAAGGCATCGGTAGTTTTTCTTACTTTTTTATCTAAGTTTGACATCTCTGCAATACCTCCAGCATTATCAGTAACTGGTCCATAAGCATCAAGAGCAACAACCATACCAGCTAAAGCTAGCATAGTGGTTACAGCAATTGCTATACCATAAAGGCCAGCAATAGAATTTGTAGCTAAAATTCCAGAAACAATAATTAAAGCAGGCACTGCGGTCGCTTCCATTGAAATAGCTAATCCTTGAATTACATTAGTACCATGTCCTGTTGTTGATGAAGCAGCAACAGATTTAACAGGCCTGTAATTTGTACTTGTATAATATTCAGTAATCCAAATTAACAATCCAGTAATAACTAAACCAATTATTCCACAGTAATATAAACTCATTCCATTAAAGTTTTTACCATTAACATTATATTCTGTTGTAAAACCAATAACATGATCTGTAACTGGGTATAATATTATGATAGAAGATAAAGCTGACACAACAAATCCTTTATATAAAGCGTTCATTACATTTTTACTTTTTCCAAGTTTAACAAAAAAAGTTCCTAAGATTGAAGTTAAAATACAAGCTCCCCCAATTGAAAGAGGATAAATCATCATACTCATATCACCTTGAAAGAATATTGAAGATAAAACCATTGTTGCAACAATGGTTACAGCATATGTTTCAAACAAGTCAGCAGCCATACCAGCACAATCACCGACATTATCACCAACATTATCAGCAATAACAGCTGGGTTTCTAGGATCATCTTCTGGAATACCAGCTTCAACTTTACCAACCAAGTCAGCACCAACGTCCGCACCTTTAGTAAAAATACCTCCACCTAATCTTGCAAAAATTGATATAAGAGAAGCTCCAAATCCTAAAGCTACAAGAGCATTAACTATTTCTCTTTCATCTATATTGAATTTTAATAAAAAATAATAGTAAACTGCAATAGCTAACAATGCCAAACCAGCAACCAACATACCAGTTACAGCGCCTGACTTAAATGCAATAGACAAACCTTGTGAAAGGCCTTTTCTAGAAGCTTCAGCAGTTCTTACATTCGCTTCAACTGAAACTAACATTCCTACATAACCTGCAATACCAGATAGTGAGGCTCCAACCAAATACCCTAATCCGACTAAAGGACTAAATAAGATACTAACAATAGCCAAAACAACAATACCAACAATTGCTATTGTTTTGTATTGTCTCGCGAGATAAGCTTTAGCTCCAACTTGTATAGCTGATGCAATATCTTGCATTTTAGCATTACCAGTGCTTTGATTTAAAATATTTTTTCCAGTAAAATATCCATAAACTATAGATAATAAACCTGCTCCAATTGTGTATATTAGAATTGTCTCAACTGTTGTGTTCATATAAACCTTAAGGTTGTTGGTTGTTAAATTTTAAGCTCGGACAATACAAAAAAAGCTAAAAAAGACAATAACTAACTTTTAGAATTGATGTCTATAACCCTTACTTTTAACCAATAATTCCTTATCTTTTTGATCAGCTACAATTGATTTACAATTATTTGAGCAAATTTTTCCAATTTTAGAAATTTTAACTCGCAATTTTTTTGATACATCAAAGATGATTCTTGATTTGCTAGGGCTAGCTGTAAACAAAATCTGATAATCATCTCCATTAGATATAAATCTAGATTTATTTAAATTATTTTTTTTTAAGTAACTTAGCAATGTTTTCGACATGGGAATTTTATTCACAAAAATTTTATATGATAATTTTTGTCTATTAATCATTTTATCTAAATCATCAATTAAACCATCGGAGATATCTATAGAAGAGTTGGCAAACTTAAATAATTCTTTTGGTAGATTTATTTGTATTTCAGGTTCAAAATATTTTTTTATAAAATAACCTTTAATTTTTTTTTGTGTTTTAATTTTATTTTGTAAAATTTTTAGTCCGACAAAGCTGTCGCCAATATTACCAGTTACATAAATATCGTCATTATATTTAGCCTTATTTCTATAAATTACTTTTTTAGAAAAACCTACTGAAGTAATTGAAAAACTTAGTTTATTTGAAAATGTAGTGTCACCTCCACATAAAAGAACACCATATTTTTTTTGTTCTTGCTTTAAAGAAACAGAAATTTTAGATAAATTTTTTTTTGAAAATGTTTTTTTATTTCCACTACCTGAAATGAAATAAAATTTTGGATAAACTCCTTTACAAATTAAGTCTGATATGGATGATCTAAAAATCTTTTTAATAACAAGATTGGGACTTTTAAAATCAAGAAAGTGACTTCCCTCATGATATGTATCAACAGAAATAACCAAGCCCCTACTTTTATCAAAAAAAACATCATCATTTAAATTCAATGCTGATTTATTTGATTTAGATAATTTTAAAAAATATTTTTTGATTAGTTCAAATTCATGCATTTGAAGTTCTTAATTTTTTTCCAACATTGTCGAGTAAGGCATTTAAATATTTAGTTTGCGAATCTTCTAAAAAAAAATTTGAAGAATCTAAGTATTCTTTAATTATAATATTTATAGATATATTTGGTTTATATAAAAATTCAAATGTTGCTGCTTTTAATATAGTTTGAAAAACTTTATCAAGGTTATCTAGAACAAATTCATCACCAAGATGATTATTTAGTTCATCAAGTATTAGATCATTTCGCTCTATGGTTCCAAAAACAATGTCTTTAATAAATTTTTTAAACCTATGCTTGGGAAATTCTATATCATTATCTTCATTATAAAATTTTCCGTATAATTTTTGTATTATGATAACTCTAGGATTATTTTTTGGATTAAAATGAGTTTTCATTTTTGTGCCAGTACTGAATTTACAGCTTTAGCAGCCTCAGCACCTTTTTTTTTTCTAAAATTAGCTTGCTTCATATTGAGGCAAGTTATTATACCGTTTCCAATAGGCTTTTTGCTTTGCACAGATAAATCCATAATCGCATTAGTTGAAGCTTGTGATATGAAATCAAAATGAGGTGTTTCTCCTTTAATTACACATCCAAGTGCTAAAAAAGCATCATATTTTGTAATATTTTTTGAAATTGTTACTGGTATTTCAAACACACCAGGAACTTTAATAATTTTTATTAAATTAGATTTAGGAATTAATTTTAACGAACTATCAAGAAGTCCTTTGGCAATATTTTGATAATAATCTGCAATAACTATTAAATATTTTTTTTTCATTAGATAATTTCTTGTTTAACAATCTTTATACCATAACCGTCTAAACCTATAACTTTTTTAGGAGATTTTGTAATTAATGTCATATTCCTAATTTTTAAATCTTTAATTATTTGTGCACCAATACCATAATTTCTAATTAGTTTATCTTTACCTTTTTTATAAAAGTCTTTATTTTTATAGTCTTTTAAAGTTTGAGTAACAGATTTCAAATTTGTGTCTTTTATAAAAACAAGAACACAGTTGTTAAACTTTTTAAAATAATTAAGCGTTTTATTGAAAGAGTTTGGCAATTGTTGAGTCATTAAATAATTTTGTACCACATTTGATGAAATCACTCTAACTCTCGGGGTAACATTTTTTTTAATCGTACCTTTAATTAAAGCAAAATGTTCAGATCCATCAAGAAGATTTTCATAAATTCTTATTTTGTATTTTTG
>Ga0315339_1003858_pt1 | contig 10208 bp, 12 predicted proteins | sample ASW17metaG_FD_204514 | JGI IMG/M metagenome (GOLD analysis project Ga0315339, IMG submission 204514) | Ammonia-oxidizing marine archaeal communities from Pacific Ocean, United States - ASW #17 | ecosystem: Environmental > Aquatic > Marine > Oceanic | place: USA: California | collected 2016-12-05
CGTCGATGTTACTGGCAATGCCGCGTTTGAAACGGCGTTGCGCGGCGTGATGATGGACCTTGCCCATCAGGTTGTCCGGGACGGCGAAGGTGCGACCAAATTTGTCGAGATCGCCATCACTGGTGCCCGTGACGAGGCTGACGCGCATCGCGCCGGTATGGCCATTGCCAATTCTCCGCTGGTGAAAACCGCCATCGCGGGCGAAGATCCGAACTGGGGCCGCGTGGTGATGGCCGTCGGTAAGTCGGGGGCAGAGGCTGACCGCGACGCAATGTCGATCTGGTTTGGTGATGTGCTGGTAGCCGAACACGGCTGGGTGTCGCCGGATTACAGCGAAGAGGACAGTGCCGCGCATATGAAGGGTGAAAACCTGCGTATCCGCGTCGATCTGGGCATCGGCGATGGTGCCGCCACCGTCTGGACCTGCGATTTGACCCACGGCTACATCACCATCAACGCGGATTATCGGTCTTGAAGGTTCTGCTGGTCTCTGCCGTCGCGCTGATTGACGTCGACGGCAGGGTGCTATTGGCGCAACGCCCCGAGGGCAAATCAATGGCCGGCCTGTGGGAGTTTCCCGGCGGCAAGGTTGAACCGGGCGAAACCCCCGAAGTTGCGTTGATCCGCGAGCTAGAGGAAGAGCTGGGCATCAACACCTGGCAAAGCTGCCTTGCGCCGCTGACCTTTGCCAGCCACAGCTATGACGATTTTCACCTGCTTATGCCGCTGTTTGCCTGCCGCAAATGGGACGGCATCGTGCACTCGCGCGAAGGTCAGGCGCTAAAATGGGTCGCGGCAAAAGACCTGAGCCGCTATCCGATGCCCGCCGCCGATGTGCCGCTGATCCCGATCCTGCGGGATTGGCTATAGCGTTATTTCCCCGTTCCACGCCCTCCTTCCCGTGATTATGATCTGACCGCATGAGCCTGTTTCGCAAATTTTTCCGGAAATCGCCGCGCCTCCCCGAGGCGGTGCCTTTTGATGCGCCGATCGAACCCAGCAAACTGTTTTACGCCATCGGTGATATCCACGGATGTATGGAAAAGCTGACCCTGCTTTTGGACCGCATCGAGCAGCAAGATGAACAGCCAACGATCATCTGCGTCGGTGATTTTATTGACCGCGGCGAAGATTCCGCGCCTGTGTTGCGGCACCTGAAATCGCTGACCGACCAACTTGGAGATCGCTTTGTTTGTCTGATTGGCAACCACGAGAACATGTGTCTGCAATTTCTGGATGAGCCCGAGGAAAGAGGCGACCGTTGGCTGCGCTATGGCGGCCTGCAAACCCTTGCCAGTTTCGGCATTGGCAGAAGCCCAAAAGATGATCTGCGACAGGTTCGTGATGCGCTGGCAAAGGCTATGGGCGACGATCTTATCGACTGGATGCGCAACCTGCCTGCCTATTGGATCACCGGCAATATCGCGGTTACCCACGCGGGGGCCGACCCAAACCTTCCCATCGGCAATCAATCCGGACGCAATCTGATGTGGGGGCACCCTGATTTTCCCCACACACCGCGCGCCGATGGCATGTGGGTTCTACACGGCCATACTGTTGTCGATCATCCATCGGCGCAAGATGGTCGTATCGCAATTGACACCGGGGCTTATGCCACAGGTCGACTGACGGCGGCACGGGTGTCCCGTGATGGCGTGACCTTCCTGACAGTGTGATGTCGGCAGGCCTGATGGTTCACGCCGGGTGCGTTTGGTGATAGGAAATTCACATTCCCACCACAGAGGGAGTAGACACAGCCCGCATGCCAGTGGTACCCGCGATAATGAAACTTTTTTACTATTAGGAAACACCATGACCGCAAAGATTATCGACGGAAAGGCCTTCGCCGCCACGGTGCGCGCCAAGGTAGCTGACCATGTGACCCGTCTGAAGGCCGATCACGGCATTACACCCGGACTGGCCGTCGTGCTGGTGGGTGAAGACCCTGCCAGTCAGGTTTACGTACGCTCAAAGGGCAAGATGACGGTCGAATGCGGCATGGGATCGTTTGAGCATAAGCTTGACGTCGACACATCCGAAGCCGACCTGCTGGCGCTGATCGACCAGCTGAACAATGACCCTGCGGTGCATGGCATTCTGGTGCAGTTGCCGCTGCCCGATCATCTGGATTCCGATCTGGTGATCAATAGCATTGACCCCGTCAAGGATGTCGACGGGTTTCACATTTCCAACGTCGGCCTGCTGGGCACCGGGCAAAAGGCGATGGTTCCCTGCACGCCGCTGGGCTGCCTGATGATGCTGCGCGATCATCATGGGTCGTTGTCGGGGATGAACGCCGTTGTGGTTGGCCGGTCCAACATTGTCGGCAAGCCGATGGCGAACCTGCTGTTGGGCGATAGCTGTACCGTGACCATCGCCCATAGCCGCACCAAGGATCTGCCCGGCGTCGTGCGCGGGGCCGATATCGTCGTTGCCGCCGTGGGTCGCCCTGAGATGGTGATCGGCGACTGGATCAAACCGGGTGCGACGGTGATTGACGTGGGCATCAACCGCATTGATGCACCCGAAAAGGGCGAGGGTAAGACCCGTCTGGTGGGGGATGCACATTTTGAATCCTGCGCTGCGGTTGCCGGTGCCATCACGCCCGTTCCCGGAGGCGTCGGGCCGATGACCATCGCCTGCCTGCTGGCCAACACGCTGACCGCCTGCTGCCGTGCCAATGGGATGGAAGAACCGCAGGGGCTGACAGCTTAAGTTATCCTGCATCACTTCTGAAAGCCGCCTGTGGCCAAGCGCAGGCGGTTTTCAACCTCCCAACTGGGTTCGCATGGCCTGATAGATGACCGCCGTGGCCGTGTTCGCCAAGTTCAACGACCGCACCAGTGGATTGCGCATCGGTAAATTGAACACCCGGTCGGCCATGCCATCTAATACATCATCGGGCAGGCCTTTGGATTCACACCCGAAAACCAGATAAGCGTCCTTTTGAAAGTCAGGTTCAAAAACGCTTTGCGCGCCATGTTCCTCGAAGAAATACAGGCTGTCGCGTGGCGGCTTTCGGGCCTCCAGAAAATCTCGCCAGCTGTCATATTCGCTTAGATTAACATGCTGCCAATAATCCATTCCGGCCCGCCGAACTGCCTTTTCCTCGATGGAAAACCCGTAGGGTTTTATCAGGATCAGCTCCAGGTCCAACGCCAGACATGTCCGCCCGATAGCGCCGGTATTGTAGGGGATCTCAGGCGTCACCAAGATCAGTTTCATGTGCGGATCGGACATCGGATGTAGGGGCTTTCTGGCTTGATCAGGTCAAAGGTGGCCCCTGTTACCCTGATCGGGCAACCCTTCACAACGCCAACCTTAGTGGCCAAAAAACGTAATTCCGGTTGAGTTACCGCGCCTTCCGTGGCTTCCTACGGCAAATCACAGGAGGCACCCGATGGAAGCGCATAACATCCGTCCGAATATCGACCACTGGCAAGACCGCGTAGACCTTGCTGCCGCGTTTCGCTGGACAGAGCGGCTGAACCTGCACGAGGCCGTCTCGAACCATTTCAGCTTTGCCGTCAATGACGATGGCACACAGTTTTTGATGAACCCCAATCAGGTGCATTTCAGCCGGATCAAGGCCAGTGATCTGCTGTTTCTCGATGCCAACGACCCCGACACGCTGAACAAACCCGACGCACCAGATATCACCGCCTGGGGGCTGCACGGTGCCATTCACCGGCATTGCCCGCACGCGCGTTGCGCGATGCACATTCATTCCATCCACGCGACGGTTCTGGCGAGCCTTGCCGACAGTCGCCTGCCGGCCATCGACCAGAACACCGCGATCTTTCACAACCGCGTGGTGATTGATGAAAACTATGGTGGTCTCGCGCTAGAGGAAGAGGGCGAGCGCTGTGCCGAGTTGTTCAGTGACCCCAAGAAAAAGGTCATGGTGATGGGCAACCACGGCATCATGGTGATCGGCAATACCGTCGCGGAGACCTTCAACCGAATGTATTACTTTGAGCGCGCCGCCGAGACTTATATTCGCGCGCTGCAAACCGGCAAGCCGCTGCGGCTTATCCCGGATGACATCGCCGAAAAGACCGCCGCAGAGATCGAGGTCTACGACAATCAGGACGTGCGCCACCTGACAGAGCTAAAGCTGATTTTGGATGACGAAGGGTCGACCTACGCCAACTGACATGCCCAAGATTGCGATCATTCCAACCGCCTTTCGCGCCGCTGCCGAACAGTTGAACCTGTCGCCCGGCGTGTTGTCAGGCTCTCATCTGTTCGTCGGCGGCGTAACCGGGTCGGCGATGGACGGCAGCATGCCAGAAGACCCAGAGGCCCAGTTTCGCGCGGCTTTTGACAAGATCGGGCTTGTTCTACAAACAGCCGGGCTTGACTTTGATGCGGCGGTCGAGATGACCAGTTACCACGTCGGATTGCGCGCCCACTTTGACGTGTTCAACACAGTCCGCACCAGCTATCTGACAGCCCCCTACCCGGCCTGGACCGCTGTCGAGGTGCCGTTGCTGCGGCGCGAAGGCGCATTGGTAGAAATCAAACTGATCGCAAGTAACGAACCGGGCTAAGCCTTGCGAAACAAAGCGATTTTTCCGATGTCGTCTTTATGGTCGCCAATGGCCCTGTCGCCATAGAAGCGCAATTCGGGCAGGGTCAGGTCGGTGATCTTCCCGGCCAGCGTAGTAAATTTGGCCGCAAAATCTTCGGCCTCAAAATGTGCGCCGTTGATAGACAGGGCGAATTGCGCACCGGGGGCGGCCAGCCGCAGCAATTCATCAATCGCATCGGGGCCGACATGGCCATGCGTAAACGTGCCAGAGCTAACGACGCCTGCGTAGGTGCCCGTCGGAATGGTCAGCCCGTCCAGCACGTTACCTTCTATCAACTTGCGATAAACCTCTTTGCGCTCCGCCACCCTCAGCATTTCCGGCGACAGGTCAGCGCCATCCACCGGGGCGATGCCCAGATCGGCCAGATGCTGACCAACCAATCCGGTGCCACATCCGAAGTCCAGCACCGGCCCGCCACCTCCGGCCCCGACAAAAGCCTGCGCTACGCGGGCGGGCAGGACAAAATCCATATCCTCAGCAAAGCTGCGGTCATAAGTTTCGGCCCAATTGGCATAAAGCCGTTTGGCGTCGTCAGGCGTTTCTAGCGCATAGGCGTCTTGCAAATCAGGTTCGGTCATCGTTATCCTCCGTTGCCTAAATCTACCGTCAACCCCGCCAGTTCAGCAACCCACTTGCATCTGCCGCGCTCTGCGCCGACATATCCACCATGACACAGAACATGCTTTCCTTCGGGCACGGATACTCTGCCCGTGCCTTGACCAAGTTGCTGCTGCCGAATGGCTGGCACATCACCGGCACCACGCGTAGCCCCGACAAGGCAACAGCGCTGCAATCTACCGGCGTGACGCCGTTGATCTGGCCGGGAAGTGACGTTGGTCAGGCTTTGGAACAGGCCACACATCTGTTGATTTCTGCCGGGCCGGATGACGCGGGCGACCCGGTGTTGAACGCGCTTGGCGATCAGATCAAGGCCGCCGCGCCGCATCTGAAATGGGTCGGATATCTGTCGACCACCGGTGTCTACGGCGACCACAAGGGCGGTTGGGTGGATGAATCCACACCGCTGACGCCGTCAACCAAACGCGGCCACCATCGCGTGATTGCAGAGGCACAGTGGCAGGCCTTGGCAACAGAGGCCGGGCTGCCGCTGCATATCTTTCGCCTTGCCGGTATCTATGGCCCCGGGCGCGGCCCCTTTGCCAAGGTCAGGGCAGGCACCGCGCGGCGAATCATCAAGGACAATCAGGTCTTCAGCCGCATTCATGTGGATGATATTGCGCAGATTGTAGCGGCGTCTATTGCGCAACCGAACCCCGGCGCAATCTATAACCTTTGTGATGATGACCCTGCGCCGCCGCAGGACGTTATCGGCTATGCCGCCAATCTTCTGGGTCTGCCGCTGCCCCCAGAAGAGAGTTATGAAACCGCCGAAATGACACCTATGGCCCGGAGTTTCTATGCGGAATCAAAACGTGTGCGGAATGATCTGATCAAGGATCAGCTAGGAGTTAAGCTGTTGTACCCTGATTATCGCGCGGGCCTGAATGCCTTGCTGACAGACCAATAGGCTGCGCCCCTTCGGTCACAGCCTCTAGCAGTCTGGGTCAAAGGCTGTATTTAGCCGCCGACGCCCAGCACGATGATCGTCAGAAAGGTCAACAACACGCCGACCCACTCATCAGATCCGCCTGCCGCTACAGCCTCTTCCATCACGATTTCAGCTTCCATGATAGGCTCTGACACGTTGCCTGCCCAAGATGTCGTCGCTGCTACAGCGAATGCGCCTGCAAGAAGGATATTTTTCATATTACCGCCCCTAGGTGAATTGGGGTATTTATAGAACACTCGGCGATTTATTGCTATAGCTTGGAATTTGGGCAAAATCGTGAGGGGCCAACTGTTGATTTCATGCATCAGGCCCGGCGGCTGGACATATCGGCAATTCCCAGCGTTTCAAGCACTTTTGCCTCGATTTGTTCGGCATTCATCGCGGCAACGGCGTACATATCGCGCGGGCTGGCCTGATCGATAAAGATGTCCGGCAGCACCATAGAGCGGTATTTGATCCCTGTATCGAACACGCCTTCCTCGGCAAGAAGTTGCGCGACATGGCTGCCAAACCCGCCGACTGCGCCTTCCTCTATGGTGATCAGCGCGTCATGGTCGGCGGCCAACCCAAGGATCAGATCGCGGTCCAATGGCTTGGCGAAACGGGCATCCGCCACGGTCGGGGTAATGCCACGGGCGGCCAGCGCCTCTGCGGCGTCCTGCACTTCTTTCAGACGTGTACCAAACGACAGGATCGCAACGCCCTTGCCCTGCTGCACGATGCGGCCTTTGCCGATTTCCAGCACCTCGCCGCGTTCGGGCAACTCGACCCCCACGCCCTCGCCACGCGGAAAACGGAACGCAATCGGCCCGTCGTCATAGGCGGCAGCGGTGGCAACCATATGCACCAGCTCTGCCTCATCGGCGGCAGCCATCACCACCATGCCAGGCAGGTTGGCCATAAAGGCGATATCGAAGGCACCGGCGTGCGTGGCCCCATCGGCTCCGACCAACCCGGCGCGATCAATGGCAAACCTGACCGGCAGGCGCTGGATGGCCACATCATGCACCACTTGATCATAGCCGCGTTGCAAGAACGTCGAATAAATCGCGCAGAACGGCTTTAGCCCGCCAGCCGCCAGTCCGGCACTAAACGTCACGCCATGTTGTTCGGCAATGCCGACGTCAAAGCACCGCGTCGGAAAGCGTTCCGCAAACATGTTCAGCCCGGTGCCGTCCGGCATCGCCGCCGTCACCGCCACGACCTTATCGTCGCGCGCGGCCTCATCCATCAGGGTCTGGGCAAAGACCTTGGTATAACTCGGCGCATTGCTGGGGGTTTTCTTTTGCTCGCCGGTCAGCATGTTGAACTTGGCGACGCCATGCCCCTTGTCGCGCGCGGCCTCTGCCGGGCCATAGCCCTTGCCCTTTTTGGTTATAACGTGGATCAGCGTCGGCCCCGTCGCACGGTCATGCACGGTGCGCAGCACTGGCAACAACTGATCCAGATCATGGCCATCAATCGGGCCGATGTAACTGAACCCAAGCTCTTCAAACATCGTCCCGCCAACGGTCATGCCCTTTAGCATTTCCTTGGCCCGCCGCGCACCTTCCTGGAAGGGTTCGGGCAGCAGGCTGACGGCCCCCTTGGCGGCGGCTTTCAACTCTTGAAACGGGGCACCGGCATAAAGACGGCTTAGGTAGGATGACATCGCGCCCACCGGCGGCGCGATGGACATTTCATTGTCATTCAAAACCACGAACAACCGCTTGCCCAGATGGCCCGCGTTATTCATCGCCTCAAACGCCATTCCGGCACTCATGGCCCCGTCGCCAATCACCGCGATGGCATCGCCCAGCCCGACCTCTGGCGCACCGCCCAGATCGCGCGCCACGGCGAAACCCAAAGCCGCAGAGATAGAGGTTGAACTATGCGCGGCCCCAAACGGATCATAGGGACTCTCGCTACGTTTGGTGAAGCCAGACAACCCGTCTTTCATCCGCAGCGTGCGAATACGGTCGCGCCGTCCGGTCAGGATTTTATGAGGGTAACACTGATGCGACACATCCCAGATCAGCCGATCGCGCGGGGTATCAAACACCGCATGCAGCGCGACGGTCAGCTCAACCACACCCAGCCCGGCCCCCAGATGGCCACCGGTTTCGGACACCGCCGAAATCGTTTCCTGACGCAGATCATCGGCCAGACGATGCAGGTCGGCGTCAGAAAAACCTTTCATGTCGGCGGGTATCTGCACACGGTCGAGAATTGGGGTATCAGGTCGGTCTGTCATAACGCCCTCCCTGGGCGGTATAGTGGGCGAAGTCTTTAGCTGTCGCGCGAAATAACGAAGCGGGCGCAATCCCGCAAGCAATCTGCATCTGCACCATATACAGATAAGGCATCGCAGGCCTCTGACACGAGGTCGCGGGCGCGTGACTTTGCCGCGTCCAGGCCCAGCAAGGAAACAAAGGTCGCCTTGCCCGCATCCGCATCCTTGCCGACGGCCTTGCCCAGTTTGGCGGCGTCGCCCTCGACATCCAGAATATCGTCGGCGATTTGAAAGGCGAGGCCAAGGTTTTCGGCATATTTGCGTAACAGTCCTTCGTCTTCGCCGGCCATGACCGCACCAGCAGTAGCAGACCAAACGATCAACGCTCCGGTTTTGCCCGCTTGTAATCGCGTGATCTGGTCCAGCGTCAGGGGCGTGGCGGCAGTCTCGGCGGCGATATCCATCGCCTGCCCACCCACCATGCCACGCACCCCGGCGGCTGTGGCCAGCCCGCCAAGCAGTTTCACGCGGTGCTCCGCCAGGCAATCGGCCTGCATCACAAGCTGAAATGCAAGGCTCTGCAGGGCATCGCCCGCCAGAACCGCAGTCGCCTCATCCCATTTGCGATGCACGGTCGGATGGCCGCGCCGCAGATCGTCGTCATCCATACAGGGCAGATCATCATGGACCAGCGAATAGGAATGCAGCGCCTCAATCGCGGCAGCAACGGGCGCAGCCTTACTGGGGAAAATACCATGCAACCGGGCACTTTCCAGCACCAGAAACCCGCGCAACCCCTTGCCTCCGCCGGTGGCATAACGCATCGCCTGTGCAACATCATCGTCCAGCCCGTCCAGCGCCTGCGAGAGCTGCGCCGCAACGAATTCACGCGCCCGGCCCAGCGATAGGCCAAACGGCAACGGATTTATGTCATCATCCATAGAAGCCTCCGGCTGCGAGGCCACCTACATGCCCTCGACCGGCGTCGTCCCCTTGGCCTCTCCCGCCTCATCCAACGTGATCGCCGCGACCTTTTCCTCGGCCTCTTTCAACTTTTCCTCACAGCGTTTTTTCAACGCCGCGCCGCGCTCATACAGCTTGATCGACGCTTCCAGCTCGACATCGCCGGATTCCAACTGGCCAACCACGCCTTCAAGTTCGCGCATCGCCTGCTCAAAGCTCATTTCTGCAACTGGTATCTCGCCCATGCCGATGCCTCCGCTTGTGCCAATTCGTTTGCCCAAGCTTTTCCCGCGAGCGCCCCGTCATCATAGCCACCTTCCAATACAGACACCAGACATCCAGGGCGTTCCATTCGGTCTTTTAGGGTAGTCTGACCTTCATTGTGTTTTCTCGAACCGCTACCTGGCATGCCCCCATCGGGTGTTCCGGTTTAATTGTTAGTGCATTGTCGGCCTCTGGTCCCTTGGAAGATGGTTTCAGCCTCGGCAACAGTCGCACCTTGCCCTTGCAGAACTTCAACCTGCCGAAGCTTCGATACAATCTCTTCTGGCTTCTCTCGTTTTCCAGCCGTCGCTGATCCTCCAATTGCGGGACGATACTATCCCAGATGGTGGACCACTTTCAGGGGGCTACTCCACCTAGAGCACCCGTCAACGTTCGTCTTGGCCAATGCCGTGCTTGCCCCAAGTGTGATCGCGCGGCGAGGTGGTATCGTCTGCAATCCGAACAGGCGTTCTCGTGCCGGTGGTGCGGGCATCACATCCTCCCGATGGTTGGGTCGACCTTTTAAAAGATCCGGATGCCTCTGCAACTTGGCTCTAAGCGAACTTCCTGTTCACCACGACCCGCTATGGCGTGGCTGCAAAGG
>Ga0315339_1003859_pt1 | contig 10204 bp, 8 predicted proteins | sample ASW17metaG_FD_204514 | JGI IMG/M metagenome (GOLD analysis project Ga0315339, IMG submission 204514) | Ammonia-oxidizing marine archaeal communities from Pacific Ocean, United States - ASW #17 | ecosystem: Environmental > Aquatic > Marine > Oceanic | place: USA: California | collected 2016-12-05
ATCTTCCAGAAGTAAGGTCTAAGTTTACTTCATCTTGAGTTTTATAAGTTCTAACTTTTACACTTCCTACATCACCTGACTCTAAGAAATTTTGGTGAATTGTTCCTGTTTGAGTACAAACAGTTTTACCAGCAAGTGCACCTGTTAAAGTTTTAAGAGCTTTTTTAACAGCAGATCCACCCAAAGTTAAATTAAGACCTTCTGGTGTATCCATGCCCTCTAAGCTCGAACCTTTCATAACAGCAAGTGATGCTACTTCGTCAGCATAACCTTGAGAAAAAGTGATTGTTTTTTGTCTTTCAGCAGTGATTGACATACCTGCCATAATTGCATCGAACTTTCTCATTAATAAGGCTGGAATCATTCCATCCCAATCTTGTTCAACAATAGTACATTCATGTTTCATGATTGCACAAAGCTCGTTTGCTAACTCAACCTCAAAACCAATAAGATTGCCTGATGCATCTTTAGAGTTCCATGGTGGATAAGCACCTTCGGTTCCAATCTTTATTTTGTCAGCGTAAACATTTCCGATAACTAATAAAGAAGCAAGAACTGTTAAAATAGTTTTTTTGAATATATTCATTATTTTCTCCTTTAATTTAAAGGAATTATTTCACAAATTAGATAATTTAAAAAGAAAAATTAATGGTTTATTGACGATGAAAAATTCCAAGAACAATCAAAACTAGGTATATAAACTCTAGATAATTTAGTGTTACCAAAATGGTGGTTAAATACATTCAACCAACTATCGATTTGTTGAGGTTTTTTGTCCTGGCTACCAACTTGAGCAGTAATTACTCCTTTTGGTTTTAAAATTCTAATCATTGATTCCATGTTTTTTGCTGCAAGATCTATACAAAATTGATCATCATTAAGATCAACAAAGATATGATCGTAAGTATCATCATCTACAGATTTAATACTTTCAAAGGCATCACCCCATACACATTTTACAGAATTTTTTTCTGTAGATTTTTTACCAATATCACCAAGATGTTTATTGCAAACATCTACAACCTCTGGGTCAAGTTCATACCAATCAACAAAGCTAAAATTTTTAGAGATACATTCTCTTGCAACACCACCATCTCCCCCACCAATAATAGCTGCTCTTTCACTATCTTTATTTAAATTAAGCCCAGCTCCAACAAATGTTGAGCTGTATAAATGTTCATCGGTTGCAGCTACTTGAATTTCACCATCAATAAATAATGATTTGCCAAATTGTTCTAAATCTAAAATTTCAATATGTTGACCTATTTTTGATTTAAAATCTTCCAATACATCATTAACAACATATGATTTTTGCAAACCTGGAGAACTATAAATATCACGATAAAAGGCTTTCGTATCTCTATTAAATTCTTTTTTTACTATTCTTTTATATTCAAATTCTTTTTTTATAATATCTACTGCAATTGATGGATTAACTTTTCCGCAAGTAAAGAAATCAAAACTAATCATTCCATTTTCAGGAAATGTATGAAAGCTCATATGGCTTTCTGCTAATAGTGCTAAAATTGTAAAGCCTTGTGGTTCAAATTTATATTTAGAAATATTAAGAATTGTCACTTCTGCAGCTTTAGCTATATCATTAATTACTTTTTCAAATATTGAAGGATCATACTCTTTAGTTGTTCCAATGATATCTAGAGTTATATGTTGTCCAACTTTAGTCATTATAGTTACTCGCTTTTATAATTTTTAACTTTATCCAAAATTTTATTCATTTCTGATAATGAAAGATTTTTTGGTTCGCCCATCTTTAATGCAATAATATATTGATGGCAAATATTTTCTATCTCTTGCGCGAGCTCAAAAGCTTTAGAAAGATTTACACCATATGCAACCTGTCCATGATTTGACATTAAACAAGCTTTTCTGTCTTTAAGAGCTTTAATTATATTCATTGATAATTCGTGAGTACCAAAAGTTGCATATTCAGAACATCTTATATCTTCTCCACCCGCAAGAGCTATCATGTAGTGAAATGGAGGTATTGATTTGCCATGGGTGGAGACTGCTGTAGCATGGGTTGAATGAGCATGAACTATGGCTTTCGCTTCCCATTTATTTTTATATATATCTTGATGAAATCTCCATTCTGAAGATGGATTTTTTCCAGAATTAAACCATGAGAGAAAATCTTTCTTTTCATTTAATGATAAAAAAACAATATCCTCAGGTTTTAAAGTCTCATATTTCTTTCCAGAAGGGGTAATAAAAAAACCTTCAATACCTCGCTCTATTCCCCTAACAGAAATATTTCCAGATCTTAAAGGGGATAAATTTGTAATATTCAGTTTAATTGAATAATCAATAACTTCTTGTCTTTCTTTTAAGTTTTTCATTTAAATAATTTTTTTAACCCTTCAGAAGAAGCTTCTGAAATACCTTTTTCAGTTATTAATCCTGTTACATATTTTGCTGGAGTAACATCAAAAGCAAGATTCATTGCTTTGCTTTTTTTTGGATAAATTAAAACTTTTTTTATTTCATTATTTTCATCAACGCCCTCAACATGAGACAACTCTTCTGAATTTCTTTCTTCAATTGGGATATCTTTGCCCTCTTTAATTTCCCAGTCAATAGTTGAACTTGGTAATGCTACATAAAATGGCACATTATTATCATGAGCTGCTAAAGCTTTGAGATAAGTACCTATCTTATTACAAACATCTCCATTGGATAACGTTCGATCAGTTCCAACTATACACATATCAACCTCACCTCTTTGCATTAAAATTCCACCAGTATTATCTGCAATAATTGTATTGGGAATATTCTCTTCATTTAACTCATATGAGGTTAAATTAGCTCCCTGGTTTCTAGGTCTAGTTTCATCAACCCAAACATGAACTGGAATACCTTTTTTATGAGCGTGATAAATAGGAGATGTTGCCGTTCCCCAATTAATAGTAGCCAACCAACCAGCATTGCAATGTGTTAAAATATTAACTGTGTTCTTCTTTTTTTTATAAATCTCTTCAATTATTTTTAATCCATTAAGACCAATATTTTCACAAAACTTTTCGTCTTCATCACAAATCTCTTTGGCTTCATTTAAAGCAATATCTAAAATTTGATCACTATTAATTCCTGATAATTTATTCATCATCCGATCTACTGCCCATTTTAAATTAATTGCTGTGGGTCTAGATTTTATTAGTTCATTTGCACTTTTTTTAACAAATTCATGATCACTATTTTCTTTAACTGCTAATGCAATTCCATAAGCAGCTGTTCCACCGATAAGTGGTGCTCCTCTTACTTCCATAATTTTAATAGCTTTAATTGCATCTTTGACTGCTTTCAGTTCTTTAATAATAAATTTATGGGGAAGCTTAGTTTGATCAATTATTTTAACTACATTATTTTCGTACCAAATTGTTCTGTATTCTTTTTCTAAAATCTTCATTAAGAATATTTCTTAAAATTAGTCATATAATTTTTATTTTTTTCATTTAATTAAAACTCTCCCAGCTATTGTCTTGAGCTTCTCAATTGTTTTTTGTGTTCTTTTTTCAGGAGCTGTTATTATTGCTACATCTAAACAAATGTTTGTTGGATCATTTGGATCTATATGATCTTCAAAATTATCGATTAAATTTTTTATCATTACTTTTGCTTTTTCAGCATTGCCTAATAAAACTTTAATCACTTGTTGTACATCTACATTTTCATGATCAGGATGCCAACAATCAAAATCAGTTACCATAGAGACAGATGCATATCTAATTTCAGCTTCTCTTGCTAGTTTTGCTTCTGGCATGTTGGTCATTCCAATTACATCAGTTTTCCAAGATCTATATAAATTTGATTCTGCTAATGTAGAAAATTGAGGACCTTCCATCACAACATAAGTACCATTTCTTTGATAGTCTATGTTTGATTTTTTAATTGCATTCTCACATGCATTCATTAAACCATTAGAAGTTGGGTGTGCCATTGACACATGAGCAACAATCTCATCATCAAAAAAAGTTTTTGTTCTTGCAAAAGTTCTATCAATAAATTGATTAATTATTACAAATTTACCTGGAGGCAAATCCTCTTTAAGAGAGCCTACTGCTGAAACTGAAACTATATCTGTAACACCCAATTGTTTAAGTGCATCTATATTAGCTCTAAAATTTATATTTGAAGGAGAAATAAAATGTCCTCTTCCATGTCTTGGTAGAAAGTAAACTTCTTTATTATTGTAAATTGTTTTTAAAATTTGGTCAGACGGTTTACCCCAAGGTGTATTTATATCAAGTAATTCTCTGTCTTTAAATTCCTCAACATCATAAAGACCACTTCCACCAATTATTGCTAATTTATTTGTTGTCATATTAATAAAATTATTTATTTATACTTTTATAAATGACTATTATGAATTTAAAAGATTTTATTAGATCTATTCCTGATTACCCTAAAAAAGGTATTTTATTTAGAGATATAACTACTTTAATTAAAGATGAAAAAGCTTTTGAAGAAACTATTAATCAAATAATTGAAAGATCAAAAAAATATAACTTTTCAAAAGTTGCAGCAATAGAGTCTCGTGGTTTTGTATTTGCCTCTGCTGTTTCTTATATATTAAAAAAACCATTTATTTTGTTTAGAAAAAAAAATAAATTACCTGCTGATGTTCATTCAGTTGATTTTGAATTGGAATATGGAACAGCCACAATTGAAGTTCATAAAGACTCTTTAGAAGAAAATGATAGTGTCTTAATTATTGATGACTTAATTGCAACTGGTGGTACTGCTGAGGCAGCTGCTAAACTTGTAGAGATTTCAAAAGGCAAAGTAGCAGCATTTGTGTTTGTAATTAATTTATTCGACTTAGGCGGATCTGATAATTTAGTGAAAAATAATTACAATGTTGAATATTTAATAGATTTTCCAGGACATTAATTGATAGATGGAAGTGTGATCAAATCACCAACTTAATGCTTATAAGTCTAACACTTTAACCAACTATAATTTACCACCACTTTGTTTTCAAAGGTTTATAATAGCTTTATCTTTATTTATAAATTCTCAATTTCTTGTCCAAAATATCTTTATTTTCTATATAAGAATGCATATGAGCATAAATTATAGACCAGATATTGATGGTTTAAGAGCAATTGCTGTTGTGTCAGTAATTTTTTATCATGCAGATAATTCCATTAAAAATTTGAAAATATTATCAGGTGGATTTGTAGGTGTTGATATTTTTTTTGTAATTTCGGGGTTTTTAATAACATCAATAATTTTGAAAGAATTAAATGAAACTGGAGCTTTTTCTTTTAAAAATTTTTATAAACGAAGAATTAAAAGAATAATTCCAGTATTGCTATTAGTTTTTATCACTACGTTTCCATTTATTTGGTTATTTTTTATACCCATCTCATTTATAGATTTTTCTAAATCACTCCTTTCATCACTCTTTTTTGTATCAAATTATCATTTTTATTTTTCAGGTGAACTCTATGATGCAGAAAGTTCACTACTTAAACCTTTAATGCACACATGGAGTCTTTCTATTGAAGAGCAATATTACATAATTTTTCCACTAGTATTAACTATAGTATTTAAATTTTTCAAAAATCAATTGTTTAAAGTGTTTTTGATTCTCTTTTTAATATCTTTTATATCAATGATTTTTATTTTTCAAAAAAATGAGTCACTTGCGTTTTTTAGTTTTTTAGCAAGATTTTGGGAACTGCTACTAGGGGGTATAACAGCCATTTTGTATAGTCAAAAAAAAAGTATAAACAATTTTAATAATAACATTTATTCCATTTTGGGATTATTAATGATTACTTTTTCAATTTTTTTTTACAATGACTCAACTAAATCTCCCCATATTCCAACATTGTTGCCTGTTTTAGGAACTTCTTTAGTTATATACTTTAATAATAAAAGTGGTTTTGTTTATAAAATTCTTTCGTTAAAATATTTAGTTTTCTTAGGGCTGATATCCTACTCATTATACCTCTGGCACTATCCTGTATTTTCAATTGGTAGAACTACTGAATTTTTTGGCGATGGTGTATCAAAAAAATTATTCTTAATAACATTTGTTTTATCTTTAATAAGTTATTACTTGATTGAAAAACCTATAAAAATAAAGAAATTTACGAATTACAAAATATTTATATTGTTAGGTTTTTTTTATCTTGTTTTAATTTCACTATCCTTAGCCTCAATCAGTGAAAAAATTAAAGCTGTGAGAGGTGATATTTTAAAAAATCTTTTTGTTGGAGATCAAACATCAAACTTAACAGTCTGTAATGGTAACAAAGTTAATAAAGATGGTTATTGTGTCTTTAATTCAAAAGAAAATAAAACTCTAATCTTAATTGGAGACTCGCATATGCAGTCTATTGAAAAACCTTTGTTAGAATTTTCAAATAAAAATAAATTCAAATTAATTGTATTGAATAGACCAACCTGTTTTTATTTTTTAGATCTTGATTTAATAATCAAAAATAAACTTTCAGGGTGTACTGCTAAATATCAAGAAAAAAGAAGAAAAATTATTCTTTCTCAATCTAATGCAACTGTGATTATGGGAGGTAGAACTCCTCTTTATCTCTCGGGGGAAAATTTTGATAATCTTGAAGGTGGTGGTGACAATAAAAAAGCAAAAGGCTTTTTTTATAATATTAAGAATACCACCATAAGAAAAAAAAGTAACAATAATGCGCTAATCAACAAATCTTTGAATAAAACAATTGTTGACCTAAAAGATAATAGCGTAAAAATTATATTAATATATCCTATTCCTGAAGTTGGCTGGAATGTTTCAAAAAAATTAATTGCAAGGTTGGCTTTAAGCAGAGAGGGTCTGGAGGGTATTTTTAAGTATAACCCCTTAACAACTTCTCATAAAGTTTTCTTAGAAAGATCAAAAAATATTTATAAAATTTATAATAGTATTGATAATGAAAATGTTACGCGTATATACCCGGAAAAAATATTATGTAATTCATTAATTAAAGATCGTTGCATTACCCACGATAAAGCAAAAGTTTTTTATATTGATGATGATCATCTTTCTTATGATGGCGCAAAGTTGGTTGTTAACAAAATTGAAGATGCTTTATTGTTTTAATTAGACATGACAAATAATAATTAAAATAAATGGTAGCGGGAAGTGGGATCGAACCACTGACCTCAGGCTTATGAGTCCTGCGCTCTAACCAACTGAGCTACCCCGCCGTTTAATTATCGTTGATTTATAATAGAATTCTTTTATGTTTCAATAAACAATTTAAGATTTAGAAACTATAAAATTAACTTTTAGCTAAATTAGAGAAAAAACACCCACTAAAGTTATAGCAAACAATAATAAGGATAAAAAAATTATTCTTTTTCTTAACTCTGTTTTTTTTGTCATTCTAACTCTATTTAAAAGGATGTTTACATCTGTTGTTTTTATTTTATCAGACCTAACACTTCGGTGTTCAATTTGAGATATATCTAATAAGTTTACTTCTCTACTTCTTTTTTTCATTTATTAATTAAACCAGCTATTTATCAAAATGACAAATTTTTTAATTAGATGACCTTGAAATTACCTTTTTTTAAGGGTTTTAGAAGTAATTCTGCTTGATATTTTTTCTTTTCAATCTCAATATAAATTTTTCTCCCACTTAATTGTTCGTAAGAGAGATTTGAATTTATGTAACCAAATGATAAATTTTTATTATAATTAAATGAATAGTTCCCCGAAGTTGTTTTTCCTATAATTTCATTCTCTAAATAGATTGGTTCTTCATGAAGCAACAATGGTTCACCAGGTTTGCTATTATTGAGTATAAACATTGCAAATCTTCTATCTATTTTTTGATTTTTAATTTCTAGTAATTTTTTTTTACCAATAAAATTAAAAGGTTTTTTATAGCTTATTGCAAAATTTAAACCTGCTTGGTATTGATTTTCTTCAGGTGAAATGTCATGTCCCCAATGTAAAAAACCACTTTCCATTCTCATAGTATCCATAGTATGAGAACCACAATGACTAACCTTAAAATCTTTTCCAGTATCAACTATTAGATTGTATATTTCTTTTCCTTTATCCTTATTAATATAAAGTTCATAACCAAGCTCTCCAACATAAGACAGCCTTTGCACCCATACGGTTACTGATCCTATTTTTATATTTTTACTTGTTCCAAATTTAAAATTTTCATTTGACAAATCTTCTTTTGTTAGTTTTGATAATAAATCTCTACTTTTGGGTCCAAACACTCCTAAACAAATTAGATCATCGGTAATATCATTAAATTCAACATCACTTGATAGGTGTTTAAGTATGTGTGCTTTGTCATGAGTTCTTACTCCAGCTGAACTTATTATTCTAAAATGATTTTTATCAATACAAACTACTGTTAAATCTGTTTCAATCCCAGCTCCTTCGTTAAGCATATGAGTATAGGTACATTTTCCAATTTCATTTTTAATATTTGCGGTACATAATCTTTGTAATTCTTCGTATGCTTTCTCTCCTTTAATTTCATATTTTGAAAAAGGAGAAAGTTCAAACAAACCAACATTTTCAACTGTGTTTTTGCATTCGTATTCAACAGATGGATACCAATTTTGATAATTATAACTATAATCATATTCTGGTTTGGAACCATCTAAAGCAAACCACATAGGTCTTTCATATTCTCCAGATTGTCCAAAACATGCGCCAGCTTTTTTCAACTCATCATGATATGGAAGTAATTTTTGATCTCTTGAAGTTTTGTGTTGTTTATATGGCCAGTGCATTCCATATAAATCTCCTAACGACTCTGTAATTCTTTTTTTTATAAAACCTAATTCTGAATGAAATTTTTGAAATCTTTTTATATCGTAACTGAAAATATCTTCATTAATATGACCAGTCATCAGCCATTCTGCTGTAACTTTACCCACTCCTCCACCACTTCCTATACCAATGCTGTTTAATCCACAGCATACAAAAAAGTTTTTAACTTCAGGAACTTCACCTAATAAAGTATTTGTGTCTGGAGTAAAAGACTCTGGTCCTGAGAAAAATTTTCTAATACCTGCGGTTTCTAAAACTGGAAATCTTTTAATTGCAGATGTTAAATAAGGTTCAAAATGATCAAAATTTTCTTGAAATTCACCAAAAGAAAAATCTTCTGGCACTTTATTTGTCTTGTCCCAAGCAGGGATTGAATTTCCTTCAAAAATCCCGACTAATATTTTACCAGCATCTTCTTTAATATAAGTTCGATTGTCAAAATCTCTTATAGTCGGTAAAGTCTTTGAAAGGTTTTCTATTGGCTCAGTAATAATGTAAAAATGTTCAGCAGGATAAAGAGGAATGCTTACTCCAGCTTTTTCTCCTATTTGTCTTGACCACATGCCTGAAGCTAAAACAATATACTCACAATCAATTGTTTGACCATTAACTTTTACACCAGAAATTTTTCCACCCTTTGTTATAATTTCTTCAACAGGTGATTTTTCAAAAATTTTTGCTCCTTCCATTCTTGCGGCTTTTGCTAACACATGAGTTACGCCTGATGGATCTGCAGCACCATCACCTGGCATTAAAATTCCACCTATAACATCATCGGTATTTACAATTGGATAATCTTTTTTTATTTGATCTTTATCTAAAATTCTTACATCAACATCATAAAGCTGTGCAGTTGTTGCTTGTCTTTGTAATTCTTGCCATCTTCCTTTAGTTTCAGCAATTGAAAGTGCACCGTTTAATCTTAATCCAGCTGAATGATCAACTTTCTTTTCAAGTTCTTTATATAGTTCTAAAGTATATTTTCTTATTTTAGTTATTGCTGCAGAAGGACCTAACTGACTTACAAGTCCTGCAGCATGCCAAGTTGTACCTGATGTTAACTGATCTCTTTCTAAAAGTATTGTATCTTTCCAACCAAATTTTGCTAAATGATAAGCAACAGAGCAGCCCACTACACCACCTCCAATAACAACAACTTTTGTGCTATTTGGTAGTTTCTTTTCCATCTAATTAATTTTTGATAGCTTCTTCTGGATCAACATAATCATGCCCAAAAACATCAGCAACTGCCTTGTATGTTACATGGCCTTTGTGAACATTTAGTCCAGCTAAAAAGTTTTTGTCTTCACTTAAAGCTTTTTGATACCCTTTGTTAGCAAGTTTAACTAAAAAAGGTAAAGTTGCATTATTTAATGCTAAGGTTGATGTTCTTGGAACTCCACC
>Ga0315339_1003860_pt1 | contig 10204 bp, 11 predicted proteins | sample ASW17metaG_FD_204514 | JGI IMG/M metagenome (GOLD analysis project Ga0315339, IMG submission 204514) | Ammonia-oxidizing marine archaeal communities from Pacific Ocean, United States - ASW #17 | ecosystem: Environmental > Aquatic > Marine > Oceanic | place: USA: California | collected 2016-12-05
TTGGACCGGGTCGCCGCATGGCGGGTCGACGTCATCGTCCCACTGCGGACGCTACGCAATCGACTGAAAGAGGGGATTGGCTCAGTTCCTGCGGATCATTCCGAGATCGTGCGCTCAACGGTTAAGCGGGCGGAACTCGGTGCCGAACATGCAGAACAACTTTTTCTGGCAAGCTTGATGCCGGAAAACTTAAATCCGAACATGCAGCCGGAAGCGGCGGCAATGGATGCGGCCGAAAACCTCGCGCAATATTTCTCGCTCCTCAAAGTGAAGTCATCCGAGCGGGAACGAGCGGAGGTCTGTTCCTTGCTCTCGGCCGTATTCCCGACCGTCTCGGCTGAGAAAATCGCTATTTTGTCCCGATTCGAAACCTGATTGATTTGTTGGGCAGGACGACGCTGACGCCAGTTTCTACCTGTGCTTAAATATGGCTTGCCGGGAAACGTTAGGAGGACTTGCCATATGAGTGCCGATGCACGCGTAGAGTCGCTAGAGCAAATGCATCATGACCTTGAGGAAGCCATCAAGGTGGAAAACCAGCGCCCCAAGCCTGACGCGTCGGTGTTGTCAGATCTCAAACGACAGAAACTCCGGATCAAGGACGAGATCGCGCAGCTGGACGTACCGCACTAAGGGTCGCAACGTCCCCGCTTCAGCGGGAGGGCGGCAACTTGAGGCCGCCACATCCAGACTAAATTGACTTCGCGTTATCGCGGAGGATGAATTTTTGAATCTTTCCGGTGGAGGTTTTCGGCAGATCGCCGAAGACGATGAATCGCGGACACTTATAGTGGGCGAGATTGTCCCGGCAGAACGTGATGATGTCGTTTTCCGTTACCTGGTCGTTGCCCTCTTTCAATTCAATGAAGGCGCATGGGGTTTCGCCCCATTTGTCGTCGGGCTTGGCGACGACCGCAACATTCATCACCGCGGGATGGCGGAAAATGGCGTCTTCAACTTCGATGGAAGAAATATTCTCGCCGCCGGAGATGATGATGTCCTTGGAACGGTCCTTAAGCTGAATATAGCCGTCGAGGTGCAAAACGCCGAGATCGCCTGAGTGGAACCAGCCGCCTGCCAATGACTGCGATGTCGCATTGGCATTCTTGAGGTATCCCTTCATGATAATGTTACCTTGGAACATCACTTCGCCCAGCGTTTCGCCGTCCGCGGGAACATGTTCCATGGTGTCGGGATCTCTGACTGAGAGACCCTGCAATACGGGATAGCGCACCCCTTGCCGGGATTTCCGCTCAGCTTGGGCCTCGATGTCGAGGGCATCCCATTCCTCGTGCCAGGCACATACGACGGCCGGTCCATAGGTTTCCGTCAGGCCGTAGACATGGGTGACATCGAAGCCGTGCCGCTGCATGGCTTCCAGCAGTGCGGCCGGTGGCGGCGCGGCGGCTGTCATCATATTGACCTTGTGATCGAAGGGCCGTTGCTCGCTTTCGGTGGCATTGACGATAAAGTTCATCACGATTGGTGCGCCGCAAAGATGGGTAACATCGTCATCGGCAATGGCCGCATAGATGCTGGCCGCGGTCACTTTGCGCAGACAGACACTCGTGCCTGCCAGTGCGGCGAGGGTCCAGGGAAAGCACCAGCCATTGCAGTGGAACATTGGAAGAGTCCACAGGTAGACCGGGTGGTGCGGCATCGACCATGACATCACGTTGCCGATAGCATTCAGATAAGCGCCACGGTGGTGATAGACGACGCCCTTCGGGTTACCAGTTGTCCCCGAGGTGTAGTTAAGCGAAATCGCTTGCCATTCATCTGCCGGCAATCGCCAGTCGAAGTCCTCATCACCTGTTTCGAGAAGCGCCTCGTAGTCGAGTTCTCCCAACCGCTCCCCGGCGGTTTCTGCGAGCGGGTCTACGATATCGATGACAATGGGGTTCGCTTTGGACGTCACGAGAGCTTGTTTGACAGTGTCCGAGAACTCGGTGTCGGTGATCAAGACCTTGGCCTCGCCGTGATCGAGAATGAATGCCATGGTCTCGGCATCAAGCCGAACATTCAACGCGTTGAGAACCGCACCCAGCACCGGTACCCCAAAATGACATTCATAGAGCTCCGGCGTATTGGCACCCATGACGGCCACCGTGTCGCCTTCGCCAATGCCCTGCTTTGACAGAGCTGACGCGAGGCGGCGGCACCGCGTGTATGTCTGCGCCCAGGTGCGGCGTGTTTCACCGTGGATGATTGCTGGCCGATCCGGATAGACCGCCGCGCTGCGTTCGATGAAGGTCAGTGGGGATAACGGCTGATAGTTCGCAGCCGCTTGGTCCAGACCCGTTTCGTAAATTGTCAATCCACTCATGGCATTGCTTCCCGAAAAACCAAACCTTGCGAGTTTGACCGAGTCTTAGGCCATCAGGGATCAGCCGATCAATGCACTAAGGCCTGTTCCGTCGTAGAGCAACTTCACGCCGGCGGCTGTCAGGAACAGGTAGCACACGTTGTAAAACAGTGTTGGGTTGACCTTGTCGTGCATCCAGATGCCCAGAATCATGCCACCGGCGGCGATCGGCGGCAGAATCAGAGAGGTCGTCAAATTGACGGGGCGAGTTGACCCAGCCAAGCATACGGGGGGATTTTAGCGACGTTGCTGATGGCAACAAAGACGACGGTTGTTCCGACGAAGACGGTCTTATCCATACGTAGCGGTAGGATGTACATCTGCAGCGGCGGCCTGCCCGCCAGACTGATGAAGCTCGTGAAGCCCGAGATCGTGGCCCAGAGCGAGCCCTTCAGGACGTTTGTTTGGGCCGGCGGGCGATTGCGCCGTCGACTGAACTAGAAATCGGCCGCGAACAGGATGGCGATCGACCCGACGATCAGCCGGATGGCACGATCGCTCACCAAACCCGCCATGGCCGTCCCGATTGCGAGTCCGGCCAGCATGGCGGGGGCCAAAAAACGCATTTGGCTGCGATCCCAGTGCTTGCGGTAGGCCAAGAGTCCGAACAGGTCCATGAAGCAGAGGATGGGAAGCATGATGCCCGCAGCCTGGAGAGGCGGCATGACTAGGGACAGAATGGGTACGGCGACTGATCCGATGCCGCCCCCAAATCCGCCCTTCGAAATTCCGACGAGAATGACTGCCGGTATGGCGATGACGTAAAACCAAATGTCAGAAACGGGAGGGGCCAAAGGAACTGTGTGCCAACGTGAGGTTATTGGAGGGGAAACCCAATCACAGCATATAAAGATTCTCCGTGATTCAAGCACGCGTCGTCTCCGACCCCTCGTGCCGCCCTCTCGACTCTGCATGCCTGATTGCGCATCCTTTCGAACTGGACGTAGCTGGCGAGCAAGGGAGGTAGAGTGATGACGAGCGGGTACAATGAGGTCTACGCCAGTTGGCAGTCCGATCCGGAGGGATTTTGGGCCACGGCGGCAGAGGCAATCCACTGGTACAAAAAGTGGGACATTGTTCTCGATTCCTCGAACAAGCCCTTTTACCGTTGGTTCGTCGGGGGTGAGACGAATACCTGTTATAACTGCTTGGACCGCCATGTCGAAAATGGCCGCGGCGATCAGCCGGCGTTGATCTACGACAGCCCCATTACGGAATCGAAGAAGACTTTCACGTACGCCGAGCTGCGGGACGAGGTCGCCTGCTTTGCCGGTGTCCTTCGCCAATACGGTATCGAGAAAGGTGATCGGGTCATCATCTATATGTCGATGGTGCCGGAAGCTGCTATTGCCATGCTCGCCTGCGCGCGTATCGGAGCGGTCCACTCGGTGGTATTCGGCGGCTTTGCGGCCAACGAACTGGCGACGCGTATCGACGATGCCAAACCGAAGATGATTGTTGCCACGAGTTGCGGAATCGAACCTGGCCGGGTTGTCGAATACAAGCCGATGGTGGACGGCGCCATTGAACTCGCCCAGCACAAGCCGGAGACCTGTATAATTCTTCAACGCGAACAGCACAAAGCTGATCTTGTGCCGGGGCGTGACATCGATTGGCAAGACGCGATGCAGGGCGCGCAGCCCGTGGATTGCGTGCCGGTGCTGGCGACCGATCCTCTTTACATCCTCTACACCTCAGGTACGACGGGCGTTCCCAAAGGCGTAGTGCGCGACAACGGCGGGCATCTCGTGGCGATGGCGTGGAGCATGCCCAACGTCTATGGCGTTAAGCCAGGAGAAGTGTATTGGGCTGCGTCCGATTTGGGCTGGGCAGTTGGTCATTCGTACATCGTTTATGGTCCATTGACCCATGGTTGCGCGTCCATTCTCTTTGAAGGCAAGCCTGTGGGGACGCCTGACGCTGGCGTGTTTTGGCGCGTCATCTCAGAGCACAAGTGCTCGGTGCTGTTCACCGCGCCGACTGCCTTCAGAGCGATCAAGCGGGATGACCCGGACGGCAAGCTGATCCAGCAATACGACCTGAGTTCTTTCCGCACGCTATTCCTGGCAGGAGAACGCTCCGACCCCGATACGCTGGAGTGGGCGGAGAGCCAACTTGGCGTGCCCGTTATCGATCACTGGTGGCAAACTGAAACCGGCTGGGTGATCGGTGGAAATTATTCCGGCCTCGGATTGCTGCCGGTGAAGCACGGCTCGGCGTCGAAGCCGGCACCTGGCTACGATGTGCGAATCGTCGGGGACAACCTCAACGAGGTTGCCGCGGGTGAGACCGGATCGATTGTCATCAAGTTGCCGATGCCACCAGGATGCCTGCCCACGCTGTGGAACAATGACGATGGGTACCTGTCATCATACCTCGAGGACTTTCCGGGGTATTACAAGACGGGAGACGCCGGCTACAAGGACGAAGACGGCTACCTCTACATCATGAGCCGCACCGACGACATCATCAACGTCGCGGGTCACCGGCTCTCCACGGGCGGAATGGAAGAGATCCTCGCGAGCCATCAGGACGTCGCTGAATGCGCCGTGATTGGTGTTCACGATCAGCTCAAAGGGCAGGTGCCCATCGGCTTTGTTGTGTTGAAGGCGGGCGTCAATCGTCCGCACGAAGAAATCGTCGTGGAAATAGTTAAGCTCGTGCGCGATCGCATCGGACCGGTCGCGTCGTTCAAGCAGGCGACGGTGGTCGAACGATTGCCAAAAACACGATCGGGCAAGATCCTCCGCGGCACCATGCGCAAGATTGCGGACCGAGAGGAATATCGTTTGCCTGCGACGATCGATGACCCCGCCATTCTCGGTGAAATTGAAGAAGCGCTCCAAGGAATTGGGTACGCCCAGTGAAGCGCGGTTTCTCGACATAGGAATTAAAGGCCGGTAATTCAGTCGGTCGACGGGAGCCCCGCGCCTTAGATCATCGAGCCCTGGCCATAAGGTTACGAAAGGAGAAGTCATGCGACTTGAAGGAAAACGCGCGCTGATCACGGGCGGCGGAAGGGGTATCGGTCGTGCCTGTGCTCGGCGGTTCGTTGCCGAAGGCGCATCCGTGGTGCTCGGGGATATTCTTCTCGATGAAGGCCGTGCTGTCGCGGCAGAGCTTACTCAGGCGGGTGGCAAGGCAACGTTCGTCGAATGCGATGTGACTGACGTCGGCCAGGTCAACAATTTCGTTGCGGCGGGGGTCGACGCTTTGGGCGAAATTGACATCCTGTTTAACAACGCCGGTATCATCGGGCCGGGCACGGATTTCCTCGAAACCACCGAGGACGAGTTCCGCCGTATCATTGAGATCAATGTCTTCGGTGCCTTCCGCGTCGCGCAAGCCACGGGGCGCCACATGGTGGATCAGGGAATCTCCGGCAGCATCATCAACACCGGATCCATGGTTTCAGCATTGGCGAACCCCGATCAGGCCGCCTACGTATCGTCGAAACATGGCATCCACGGTCTGACAAAGGCAATGGCATTGGCACTGGCGGAACACGGCATTCGAGTCAACGCGGTCGGCCCCGGTACCATAAAGACGGCTGTTGCGGAGGCGGTCCTGGTCAACGAAACCGCGTATCGCCGTGTCCTCTCACGTATTCCTCTCGGCTACATCGGCGAACCTGAAGACGTGGCGGGACCGGTGGTCTTCCTGGCAAGTGACGAATCGTCGTACATGACGGGGCAGATCATTTACCCGGACGGCGGCCGGCTGGCGCTCAACCATGTGATGCCGGTCAAAGAGTTGCCGGCAGCTTGATCCAGGACATCATTCTGCCAATCGACGATTAACAAATCAGAAGTTCTCAATAGGACAAGGGATAATTAGGCCATGAGACTCGAAGGGAAAGTTGCGATTGTCACAGGCGCTGGACGGGGTATCGGTCGGGGTTGTGCCAAACGCTTCGCGGCGGAAGGCGCAGCAGTCGTCGCCGCTGACGTCTATGACGAAGGTGGTGTGGAGGTCGCTGCGGAAATCGAGTCAGAAGGCGGAAGGGCGATATTCGCGCATTGTGACATCAGTGACTCGGTCCAGGCGGCTGCGCTTGTACAGACAGCCGTCGATACCTACGGCGGACTCGACGTGAGCCTCAATTGTGCCGGCATTATTCCTATCGACGGTTCCGACGTTCTTGAGACGGAGGAAGTGGAATGGGATCGGGTTATCGGAGTTAATCTCAAAGGCACGTTCCTGATATGCCAGGCGGCAGCCCGGGAAATGACCAAAAAGGGAACGGGCAGTATCATCAATATCGCGTCGGTGACGGCATTGATGGCCATCGGGAATCAGGCGGCCTATGTCGCTTCCAAGGCCGGCGTCAACGGGCTGACAAAATCCATGGCAATCGGGCTCGCTCACCGTGGTGTAAGGGTCAACGCCATCGGGCCCGGGTCGATTGAGACCGACATGATGGCGGTAATTCTCACCGACGAAGAGGCCACCGCTCGGGTAATGGCGCGCACGCCACTGAACCGTATGGGACAGCCCGAAGACATCGCCGGGACGGCCCTGTTCTTGGCGAGCGATGACTCGAGTTACATCACCGGTCAGACCATCTATGTGGAAGGTGGACGTTTGGCGCTCAATCACACCATGCCGCCCAAAGGTTGAGAGAGAGATCAGGTTGGTCCTTCAAGAGTCCACCGCTGAAGGCCCGTACGCGGGCTATCACAAAGCCGGTATTCCGGTCGAGGACGCCGAACTGACGCACACCGGTCCGGGGACACCTATGGGCGAGTTGCTCAGGAAATTCTGGCAGCCGGTCTGTCTGGCGGAAGAACTGACGGAGCTTCCTAAGGCGATCCGTATCATGGGTGAGGACCTGGTGGCGTTCCGGGATCGCTCAGGCCGCGTCGGTGTTCTCCGCCGGCACTGCAGCCACAGGGGCACATCGCTCGAATATGGCATCGTCTCGGAGCGGGGTATCCGCTGCTGCTACCACGGCTGGCTGTTTAACGTTGACGGGGCGATCCTCGAGACACCGGGGGAGCCGCCTGACTCGAAACTCAGAGAGACTATCAGGCACGGTGCCTATCCAGCCCATGAGTACGAAGGACTTGTGTTTGCCTACCTCGGTCCGCCGGCGGACGTGCCGCCCTTTCCCATTTTTGACTGCTACATCGAACCTGCCGGAAACCGGCTGATCCCTTTCTCCATATGGCATCCCTGCAACTGGCTGCAGGTTCACGACAACGTCATGGACCCGGTTCACGCGGCTTTCCTCCACACACAGATGAGCAATGTTCAGCTTACCGAATCTTACGGGGCGGTTCCTGTCCTGGATTTCGCGGACGTACCGAACGGCATGGTGTACATCGCCAGTCGGCGCATCGATGACCGGGTATGGATCAAGGGCAACCACATGATGTTGCCCAACGTCGGCCAAACGACCGCGTTGTGGGAGACCGCCGACGAAGTGAAATACTTCTCGGGTGTAAGCCTCACCAAATGGATTGTCCCGGCGGACGATGCGAACTGCTGGATGTTCGGCTATCGCCATTTCAACGAAGAGGTCGATCCCGACGATATCGGCCGTGAGGACGAATGCGGCGTCGATAAGATCGACTTCTTCGCGCAAACGGGGCACCGCAGCTACGAGGAGATGCAGCGCGAACCAGGTGACTGGGACGCGCAGGTCTCGCAGCGTCCCATCGCCATCCACGCGCTTGAGCATCTGGGTTCAACTGATCAAGGGGTGAGCACTCTGAGGCGCCTGCTCCGCCAGTCGGTGCGCGCCGAGCGTGATCCGCTCGCGGATTTGAAAGCCCAATGCACGTTGCCGGAAGCCGTTCATACCTATTGCTACGACACGGTCCTCCGTATTCCGCCGCGTCCCGACACGGATGACCGGGATTTCCTCCGCCGTCTCGGCCGGGACGTCGTCAGCGCATTAATGGACGCTGATGCCTACGATGGAGAGGAGAGACGCTCTTATCTATGCAGGCGGATGCAGGAAATCGAGGCGACATATTGACGATGCTGAGATACATCAGAACTCGGATGTCCAGAGGAGAAAACGAGCAGTGAAGCTTGACGGAAGGGTCGCCATTGTTACGGGTGCGGGACGTGGCATCGGCTACGGCTGTGCCAAACGGTTCGCCATGGAAGGCGCCAAAATTGTCCTCGCGGAGTTAGACGAGAAATTGGGGCACGCTGCGGAAGAATCGCTCCGGGCCGAAGGTGCAGACGTGCGTTTCGTGCGCTGCGATGTGGGTGATCAAGCAGATGTTGCAAAAATGATCGGTGGGACTATCGAGGCCTTCGGCAGGATCGACATTTGCTTGAACAACGCGGGCATCAGTCGCCGGGAACATTTCTTCGATGTCACCGAGGCTGATTTCGACGCCATCATGCGGATAAATCTGAAGGGCGTGTTCTTCGTTTCACAGGCGGTGGCGGGTGAGATGGTCCGTGCTGGAACAGCCGGCAGCATCATCAACATGGGATCAATTGTGGGGACTCTGTCGGTGCCTCAGCAGCCGGTCTATTGCGTGACGAAACAAGGGGTCGATGGGGTGACTCGGGTGTTTTCCCTGGCGCTCGCCGATAAAGGGATCCGGGTTAATGCCATCGCGCCGGGAACGATCCACACCGAGATGTCGGAGCAAGTCCATCAGCATACGGAAGCTTGGCATCGCCAAGTCATGTCCCGGACACCGCTCGGCCGTCTTGGCGTTCCGGACGACATCGGTCTCACTGCGGTGTTTTTAGCCAGCGACGATTCCGGTTACATCACGGGCCAGACGATCTTTGTCGATGGCGGGCGGATGCCTCTGAACCATGCAATCCGAATGGATACGTAGGCTGGACATACGGACTTGACGATGAGATTCGAAGACAAGGTTGTTGTTATCACCGGCGCAGGGCGAGGAATTGGGCTCGCGACCGCGCGCAAGTTCGTGGCTGAAGGCGCGTCGGTTGCGGTGGGTGAGATCGATGAAGAGCTGGGACGGCGTGCAGTTGAGCAATTGAAGGCCGATGGTGGGGAGGCTGCTTTTGTGGCGTGCGATGTCAGCCAGCCCGAACAGGTCGAGAAGTTGATCGGCGATACGGTGGCAACCTTCGGTCGCCTCGATATTTGCGTCAACAATGCCGGCATAAACTGCGGCGGTGACGTCCTCACGTTGACCGAAGCTGATTTCGACAGTGTTATTGGGGTCAATGTTAAAGGTCCGTTCTTTGTCTCTCAGGCCGCGGCAAAGGAGATGGTTCGCGCCGGGACAAAAGGAAGCATCGTCAACATTTCCTCTGTCGTTTCGGTTGTCGCGGTCGCCGACCAGCCCGTTTACAGCATTTCTAAATCGGCCATAAACGGGTTTACACGTATGTTGGCCATGACCCTTGCTGAGAGCGGCATCCGCGTGAATGCCGTGGGGCCGGGGACGATCATGACCGACATGTCAGACGGCGTGATGAATCTGAGCGGCGATCCCGACTCCTATAACACGATGCTGTCGCGGACGCCCTTGGGCCGGCTGGGGCAGCCGGACGAGGTCGCGGAGGTGGTGCTGTTCTTAGCGAGTGATGCCTCGAGCTACATAACCGGCCAGGTGGTCTATCCCGATGGCGGGCGGCTTTCTCTCAACCACGTCATGCCCATGGAATGGGACCCAGTGGTCGATCAGAACGAGAGCTAGGTTGCACCCTCTTCATCTTCATCCGAAGACGGCCGATCCGGCGCATTGAAGACTGCGGCCGTCGGTTCGGGCTCCACGGGTTCAGGCTCCGTGGGTGCGCCGAAAACGCTCTCCACGCTGTGACCTTTATCTTCAGCAGACGCATCGGGTTTGGCAGATGGTGATGGTGTCACGGTCTCGAGTGGTACGGGTG
>Ga0315339_1003863_pt1 | contig 10202 bp, 8 predicted proteins | sample ASW17metaG_FD_204514 | JGI IMG/M metagenome (GOLD analysis project Ga0315339, IMG submission 204514) | Ammonia-oxidizing marine archaeal communities from Pacific Ocean, United States - ASW #17 | ecosystem: Environmental > Aquatic > Marine > Oceanic | place: USA: California | collected 2016-12-05
TGCGATGACATAGGTATCAATAATGTGACCTTAACGGTTACAGATACCGATGGATTGACGAGCATCTGTGTGTCGTACGTAGAGGTTATAGACAGTACTACTGCTGTGATGACATGTCCTGACGATTTTGAGGTAAGTATTCCTACGGGAACCACCTACGAACTTTTGGATTATCAGGGTGACATCAGTGTTGTTACAGATATTTGTACTCCTAATTTAGTGGCAACAAGTCAAAGTCCGGCGCCTGGAACCCAATTAGCTATTGGCGTTCATGAAATTACGATGTCGGCTTTATTAGAGAATGGAGACGTACTCAATTGTACGTTTGAAATTACGGTTGAAGATAGTTTAGGATCGGCGGATAATACAATTTTATCTAGCCTAGTCTTATACCCCAACCCAGCCATTGGTACGTTGTATTTAAGCAATCCTGAAAATTTAGAATTGGAAACGATTTCAATTTATGATATGACGGGAAGACTTATAAAATTAGTTGATCTGAAAGATATGGGAACGGAACAATCCATAAATGTTTCAGAACTGTCTGCATCAATTTATTTTGCAATTATTCAAGATTCGCAAAGTAAATTAATCAAACAATTAATCATAAATTAAACCTGTTACTCCCAAACTGAAAAAAACCCCGCTTCATATGTGAAGCGGGGTTTTTTTCTTTTATACTACGTATTACTATTCTCGCTTCATAATTTGTTCTATAACAATACCAATATGTGCGTCCTTTACGTGGCCGCAATTAACGCGACCCACTGATTTATATTTTATGCTCACTTTTAACCCATCTTCATAAAATTCGGGTTGTAAATTTTCAGGCATATAAATAGTTGAAGCAGCATCCACCACCCATCCACATCCGTCTATAGCGGGGTCGCCATAGAATCTAATAATCGCATCTTCACAATTTGCACAGCCGGCATCGGATACCGTACCTTCTTTGCTTTTACAAGCCGATAAGACCAGTAAAGTTGTCATTGTCATAAAAAATAAATTTTTCATAGGTTGCATATTTAAAGCAATATACTGGTTTCTTTAATAAACTAAAAAACCTTCGTTTCGCTTTAGTGTACAGATTCAATAATTTAATTTCGGGAAAGATACGCTATTGTTGCCGCTTACAACTTAACAATTGTTAACAGACATTAACCTATAAAATAAATGAAATAAACTACTTTTAGAAAAAGTAATAATATGCTGCCAAGAAAATTAAACCTCAATTTGCGCCTCCTTCGAGTCGTTCTACTTTTGATTATATTTCCTTTTAATAACATTATTAGTCAAGGCCATCAAACGACAGCCTCAACCGAAGCCATAATGTTATCCGTATATACCGACGTATGGCAACCTTTTATGGAATCCTATAGGGCGTTGGATATTGAAAAATTCAAGTCGTTGCAAGCCAATGATTTAACCAAAGTTTCCATCGATAGAAAAATAATTCAACCTAAGTCTGTTTACTTTACGGAAATTGAAGGTTTCTTCAATCAGTTCAAACAGGTAAATCGACAAATGGATATTAAATTTTCCATCTCGTCTACTGCAACAGGAGACGGTAAGGTTTATCAAACGGGATACTATTGTATAAGTTCCAGACGATCTAATTCAGAGTCTTTTCAACCCATAGGGTATGGTTTTTTTACAGTGATTTTGATCGAGGAAGTAGGACTTTGGAAGATTTCTATGGATGCGGATAATCAAGTGACCATGAGTGCCGAAGAATTTAGTAAATCCGATATTATTTACGAGTTGGGTGAGTAAATCCATCCCATCACAAAAAAACCACTCCATCGAAGGAATACCTGCCGACAGGCAGGGCTTCTCTCTGATAATCCCCAGAACAGAGGACTTATCCCGTTTATATACTATGAAAAAATATCCTCACTAATAATCATCACAGCCTAGCTCTTCCATTTGTCGGCCAATTTGCAAACTACGTACAACAATGGACTCTGGTGAAAAAAAGTTGTTTAATAAATCCTGAATATCAATATAATGTCCGTCTCCGTCCAAAATGCCCGATCTTTTCCGAAACCACATCATAATCTTTGCAAATTTGCCATGCCAGAGTTCAACAGATTGCGGTTTATTTTTATCCTTTTCCATAGCCTGAATTGGATCAAACACCAATTCTTTAAATTCGGAATCACTCAGCCCTACTAAATATTCAGGACAATAAAGTATCATGGTGGACATGCCAATTGCCGATACTTGTGTGCCAAGAAGATCACATTTAAGCTGACCCTCTTGCTCATTATCGGCGAGATTTTTTAATTGAAGATAACCATCGATATACAGTATAGATAAAAACAAACAATTTAATGCTTTTGTATCAAAATAGCTTGCAGCTTCGCTGAAGTCCTTTTTATTATCTTCCCACATTTTCTCCCAAGCCTTCTCCTTTTCAGATTGTTTATCATCTTCAGCGGCATTGGGTGTTTCTTTTGCCTTTTGCTCCTTGTTGTATTTCTCTAAACCCTTAGTAGTTCCTTCAGGCAATTCAATTTGGGCGAGCCCAGTACCAGCTACGTATAGCGAAAAAGAGATGAACAGAACAAATTTTTTTGTTGTCATGATTGTCGCAATTGCTTAATGCCTAAGGTAACAAATTATCTATATAATTGATACCCCGATGATTAAAACTTATCTAGTTGTAATATCTTTCTCACATTATTAATCTATTACATATTTTTTGAAGTGACAATTATAAATTTAATGCCATTCAATAAATTATAAAACAAAAAAAGCCTCTCCATCTAGTCAACCCTTCTCATTGGTTTTCCCGAGAACTAGGGACTAAACCACATCACGCTTAAAGCGTGACAACAAAACATGCCCTCGCGCCGGCTGGCCCCTTCACTAAAAATGTCCACCGGACATTTTCTCAACGCTCGGTGCTCTCTTTCAGAAAGCGCCAACCCGCCAGCTGGCCCTGTCGCTAAAAATGTCCACCGGACATTTTCTTAACGCTCGGTCCGGTCTGGACGAGACTCGAACTCTCTCATAAGTAATTAATTTTAGTATTTTAAGAGAATCTGCTCTGTGTTAAAACCTTTTAGTCCTTAATAAATTTCTTTGTAACTTCTCCTCTTTCAGAAACCACTTTGAGAAAATACACGCCGCTTGTTAATGAGGAAATATCAATTTGATTAAAATCCTCTTGTTTAGAGAGTAACAATTCTCCCAATAGACTATAGATACTAAGGGAGGTTATTTCAATGGATGAATTATTTTCAATGTGGACTATATCATTTACAGGATTTGGATGTAATGTAATTGACTTAAAAGAAAAATCATTTACACCCATTAAAGTCAAATTCTCATACCAAGCAATTTTATTATCTACTGATGATGCTGAAAGAACATCCATATCTCCATCTCCATCTAGATCTGCTGTATAGACGGACCTTGCCCAATCTGTTTGTGTAGATATAATTTGTTCTGAACCAAAGTTTCCTAAACCGTTCAAATTCTCATACCAAACTACTTTATCATCATTAGCAGATCCTGATAATACGTCATTATCTCCATCATTATCTAAATCGGAAACAAAAACACCTGTTGCAGAGATTAAATTTTGAGTTATAATTTGTTCTGAACCAAAATTTCCTAATCCATCAAAATTTTCATACCAAGCAACTGTATTCTCAAACGACCTAGCAGACAATACATCTAAATCATTATCCCCATCTAGATCTGCTGCAAATACATATCCTACAGCATTAGCATTTGATGCAATAATTATTTCATCACTAAAATTACCCAAACCATCTTCGTTTTCAAACCAAATTACTTTGTCTGTACCTGGTGAAACAGATAAAACATCCATATCATTGTCGCCGTCTAAATCTGCAGCAAAAACTTCTCGAGTGCTATACGCAGTGGCTGTAATAATTTGCTGCGCTCCAAAATTACCTAACCCATCATTTTCATACCATGCTACTTTATTATCAGTAAACGATGCTGTTAACACATCTAAATCTAAATCACCATCTAAATCAACCGCAAACACAGAAATGGCGCCCTGAATTTCCTCAGATATAATTATTTCATTACTAAAATTACCTTGTCCATCCAAATTCCTAAACCAAACTACTTTACTTTCAAATTGACTAATTCCTTTTGCAGCTGCTAAGACATCAAAATCACCATCACCGTCTAAGTCTACAGAATATACATCTACAGCTCTACTCAAGTCTTGTGTAATAACATTTTGAATTCCAAAATTTCCTAATCCATCATTTTCATACCAAGCAATTTTATCATCATGTTCAGAAGCCGAAAGAACATCGATATCTCCATCTCCATCTAAATCAACTGCATATACACTTCTAGCAAAGGCAGCATCAGTAGAAATGATCTGTTGTTCGCTAAATTGAGCATTCGCATACCCTCCAAACAACAGCAATACATATAAACCAGCAACTCTCATAAGAAATTGAAATCACTAACCGGGGAGAAGTATAAATATACTAAAAAGTTGGAAGTAAGAATCACAAACCCCGCCAGCGCGGGATTAGTTCGATTACGCGAATCATAGATTCGCTATCAGTGTATTCTGAGGTGCTTCGTAAATCCCGCCAGCGCGGGATTAGTTCGATCACGCGAATCATAGATTCGCTATCTCACTAAAAAAAAGCCTCTCCATCTAAGGAAAAGCTTCTCATTGGTAAGTTCCTGCGAAGGCAGGAATCTAACCACATCACGCTTTAAGCGTGACAACACAACTTCATTAAATTATCTCTTTTTTGAGAGATGCCTTTTTACAAAGGCATTAAGCGGTCTGGACGAGACTCGAGAACTCACTTATAAGTGATTAAACAACTGTATTTTAAGAGAATCCGCTCTATGTTAAAACCTTTTATTCCTTAATAAATTTCTTAGAAATTGATTGTCCTTGTGATGTGATTTGAATAAAATACACTCCAGCAGGTAATCTAGAAACATCTATTTTATTAGCCTGAGTAGTATAATGTACTCTCTGTCCTTGTAAGGTGTATATTGTAATAGTTTCTACTGACAAATCTAATGAATCAATATACAATTGATCTTTTACCGGATTTGGATAGATACTAAAAAGTTTTTGTAGTTCATTTTCTGTTATAGACAGATTGTCACAATCTTCTATACTCCCAACAAGTGTGGTATGTGAATCAATTAAAATATTAGTATTGGGAGCACTGGGATCGTCTACCACTACACAGGTTAATTCCGGGCACTGCGTTCCAACAAAAAAGATGTTTTCATTATTCCCATTTTTAATATTGGCAAATTGTAAATTGGGACTTTGAAAAAAATCTGCATTAGTCAATAAAGGGTTTTGAGAAAGATCTATTTCAACTATATTAGTATTCCAACAGGTTATAAAATTCAGATTGCTACAATTTGAAACATCCACAATTGTTATTGGATTAAATGCTAATCCAAGAGTCTCCAAATTAATACTATTTGAGAAATCTATTTCTGTATTAATTAAATTATTCCCGACACTAAGATAGGTGAGTGCTGTGTTTTGTGTAATCTGTAATGACGTTAATAGATTGTCATCCAAAATTATTCTATCAATTACTAAATTTTGTGATAAGTCTATTTCTGTTAATCCATTATCTGAGCCATATAGTTCAAGCAACCCTGGACAGTTTGTAATATCCAACTCCGATAATTCCGTGTTACTCACATCCAATATTTCTAAATTGGGATTATTGGACAGGTTGATTGTTGTTAATGGGGTACTATACGCTTCTACCCATTCTAGGCTTTGATTATTTGAAAAGTCCAATGTTTGAATTTGGCTATCCTCACAGTAGACATTTCTTAGACTACTACAATCTGATAGGTTTATATTCTGAATGGCAGTATTTGAAAACCCTAAAACTTGTAAATCGTTAGCATTAGTTAGATTCACATTTGCAATATTTTGACTACCTATTTCTAAAACGGCAAGATTTGATAAATTTGAAACATCGAGCTCTGTAAAGTTATTGGCATATAATCCTAGGTTTAAAATAATATTCATTGGGGTTAAATCTATGGAAGTCAAATTGTTATTCCCAAGACTTAACGTTACCATTACTGTTGGAAACAAAGAAAGGTCAATACTGTCAATCTCATTGTCATGAGCAAAAAGCTGAGATAAATCAACAAAAGCCTCAATACCTGTAAGGTCATTAATATTCCTATTATTTATGATTAGGTCTGAGACGCCAATTCCATCTGAAGTTAAAAACTGACCGTCTAATGTTCCTTCACTATCGATGCCTAAATCTATAAGTGCCTGTTCAAAATTGGGATCAGGTATTTGGGTATATTGGGCATTCACATACCCTCCAAACAACATCAAAAAAAATAATCCAGCAACTCTCATAAGAAATTGAAATCACTAACCGGGGAGGAGTATAAATATACTAAAAAGTTGGATGTAAGGGGCACAAACAAAAAAAGCCCATCCATAAGGATAAGCTCTTCATCGGTCTAATTACTTAAACCACGGTTCATTACTATAAGCAATGAACACAACACAACATTTTAGTTGCGGTCTGGACGAGACTCGAACTCGCGACCCCCTGCGTGACAGGCAGGTATTCTAACCAACTGAACTACCAGACCGTACTTACTGTTATAGACTAAAAGTATGTCTTTTATTTTTCTAGTCAGGTATTCTAATCATCCCGATATCTGTCGGGAGAACTACCAGACCGTACTTACTGTTATAGACTAAAAGTATGTCTTTTATTTTTCTAGTCAGGCATTCTAATCATCCCGATAATTGTCGGGAGAACTACCAGACCATTGCTAAGCCCTAAAGCTTGTTAGCGTGCTTACATTTTACTGTTAGCGGTGGCAAATATACACCCCTTATTTATTACCGCAAACATTTTTTTAAAAAAATGAACGAATTTTTATTGCTATCCCAAAATCAACACTTCAAATCAATCCTACATGAAATAGTCATCTCCCTTATCAGAATTGAATCCTCACTGCTCACTACTCACGCTCCCCTATCCAAACTTCTGCCGCTCCACCAAATAAGTGGTCAATATTTTGTTGAAATGCTCCTTTATATCCACAGGCACATATTTAATTCGGTACTGGCCACATTTTAATTTTAAGTCATTGAAATAGTTAGAAACAGCTTCTTCATACGACTCCTTGATATTGTCTGCATACAAATTCACATGCTCACCCGTCTCCACATCCACAAACCGTTTCGGCCGATTGTTAAAATCGAATTGGATCTCTTTTTCCTTATCGTACGTATGAAATAACACTACCTCGTGTTTGTTGTATTTTAAATGCTGTAATGCTTCAAATAATCGCTCTTCTTCCAGATCGCTCTGAAACATATCCGTAAACAAAAACACCAGAGATCGTCGCTTTAATTTTTCGGCAATTAAATGTAAATGCGCATAGGTCTTGGTCTGTACCTGCTCTCGTGATTTTAAAAGTGCTTCATTAAGATGCTGCAACAACATATGATGGTGTCGTTCACTCCCCTTTTCTGAAGCATAGAATTCATACACATCACTATAAATACTCATTCCTACCGCATCACGCTGTCGTTTCAATAAATTCATGATCGCCGCACTCGCCAAGACAGAAAATCCAATTTTATTCAACGAATCAATACTGAATTGTTTCAACTTCGGATAATGCATCGAACTACTATTATCGAGGATCAAATGACAGCGTAAATTGGTTTCTTCTTCGTAACGCTTGGTGTATAATTTATCGGTCTTTGCATACAACTTCCAATCTATATGCTTGGTGCTTTCTCCGTTGTTATAGATCTTGTGTTCGGCAAATTCGGCCGAGAAGCCATGAAACGGACTCTTATGCAAACCCGAAATAAACCCCTCCACCACCTGAGTAGCAAGTAACTCCAGATTCTTAAATCCGGTAATTTCGTTTATCTCCTTTTCAATATTCATACTTTTCTGTCACTTCGAGTGATTCCGACGCCAGTCGGAATTGTATCGAGAAGCGTTAATTTCTTTTTCTAAATTCACTTTTCACGCTTCACCACTCACCACTCACCGCTCACTTAGAGACTCCATCCACAATCCCATACGCCACGCTCTCTTCAGCCCCCATCCAATGGTCTCGGTTAAAATCTTTCATCACCTTATCTACTTTCTGTCCACAATTCTTGGCTAAAATTTGTGCGCTTAGTTCTTTGGTTTTTATGATCTCTTGTGCCGTAATTTCAATATCACTGGCCTGACCTCTAGCGCCTCCACTTGGTTGATGAATCATCACACGTGCATGTGGCTGAATAAAACGTCGTCCTTTCTTCCCGGCCGAAAGTAATATACTCCCCATAGAAGCAGCCAAACCTGTACAAATAGTCGAAACCGGACTCTTTATTCCCTGAATGGTATCATAAATGGAAAAACCGCTGGTCACATAGCCCCCGGGGCTATTAATATAAAACTGAATTTCTTCATGATTCAACGAATCCAAATACATCAAACGATCTACCACATGCTTGGCACTTTTGTCGTCCACCATGCCCCATAAGAATATCTTGCGTTCGCTTAACAATTGGTTGTCTATCTTATCCTGAACTTTTTTCTCTTTTTCCATAGTTCTGTCCGCATCGCGGCTATTTAATAATTCTAGTTACAATTCCACTAAAATAAGAAAAGGCTCAGCATACCGCCAAGCCTTTTCCTCGTTTATTTCTCTTTCTTGTTACAAAAGCGAATCGATCGCTTCTGCATATACATTTTTTGGAGCCACACCTACTTGGCGACCCACTAATTCTCCTTTGTTAAAGACCAATACGGTTGGTATGTTCCGAACTCCGTATTTCGCAGCAAATTCTTGGTTTGCATCTACATCTACCTTACCAACTACCGCCTTGCCTTCGTACTCATCACTAATTTGATCAATGATTGGGCCCACCATTCTACAGGGACCACACCAAGCTGCCCAAAAATCTACAATGACGGGTATGTCACTTTTTAATACTGTTTCTTCAAACGTTGCGTCTGTTATTTCTAAAGCCATTTCTTTAATTTTAAATTGTTAGGCAAAAATAGTCAATTTTTTTCCGAAAACTTACACGCCTCACATTGGATTCGGCAATGGTAAGATTGATTTTGTTTATGTGGCTCCACCAAAGGCGGACCGCGCCTACCTACTGCAAAAGTAAGCTTTCCGCCATACTTGGTAACTGCGGCAATCGCCGCCCGAATTCAATTCAACCTATACTGTACCTGCTCTTTTTCCAATTCGTCCAGTAGCTCTTGAGAGATGTTTACTTTCTGTTTTCTACTGGGCATATTCAGTTTTACCTTTTCTTCCATTTCGTAGATCACAAACTGCAATTGCTTGTCTCCCTTGTGCATTTTAAACAAATCCTTCAATTTTTTAATACGATCTTCTGCCAATTCTTCAATAGGCATTTGGATAGTCAACTTCCGCGCCTGACTGTCCATCACATCATGCAATAGTTGCATACTGTTGTATTGCAATCTCGGCTCTCCTTTTTTACCAGTGTCGCGATTTACCCAGCCTTCCTTTACAAAAACCCGGGCGTACAAAAAGGAGTTGGGCACCAAGAAATGCCTAAATTTTAAATACTCTTCTCCAAAAATCTTAAACTCGTAACTATCGTCATAATCTTCCACCGTAAAAATGGCCCAACCTTTTCCTGCCTTCGATTCTCGGTGCTGTACATCGGTGACGATACCTCCAAAACAAAGTTCTCGATTTACATATTTTTCTAATTCGTTGAAATCGGATACCTTGCAATTGCAAAAATTAGACACTTCGGTTTTAAAATCGTCCAAAGGGTGGCCACTGATATAAATCCCAACAACTTCCTTTTCCAATTTCAGTTTTTTCATGGTACCCCATTCTTCACAGGGTGGCACTTCCGGTTCCGGGATTTGTACTTCGCTGGCGTCTCCAAACAAACTCACTTGGGATGAATTTTGAGTTTCCTGATATCTGGCCGCATAGCGCAATACCTTTTCAACAAACATCACGCCGTCACCATCGTCGTGCAAATACTGCGCCCGATGTGTATCAAAACTATCAAACCCACCCGCCAACGCCAGATTTTCAAAGGCCTTTTTATTGGCCGCGCGTAGATCAATGCGTTTGGCCAAATCAAACACCGATTTATATTTCCCGTCCTTCCGTTCCTCGACAATAGTCGCCACCGCATTACCACCAACGCCTTG
>Ga0315339_1003865_pt1 | contig 10192 bp, 9 predicted proteins | sample ASW17metaG_FD_204514 | JGI IMG/M metagenome (GOLD analysis project Ga0315339, IMG submission 204514) | Ammonia-oxidizing marine archaeal communities from Pacific Ocean, United States - ASW #17 | ecosystem: Environmental > Aquatic > Marine > Oceanic | place: USA: California | collected 2016-12-05
CGCGAATGGTAGGATCTTGCGCTGGTCGCAGATTCAGGGGTCACGTCACCCGCACGCCCGCACGTTAGCGTTTTCGCTGTGTTCGGGTGAGTGTTTTGAGCCTACCCTGACTAGCCTGATCGGACGAGCAAACCAGTGCTGTATAGCTGGGCGTGGCTGGATGCCATAGAGGGGGCTAGGGGCTAATTGCGGTCTTCTAGGCCGGCCAGATTCAACATATGGAACCATCGCAAATTTCGATTGTGCCCAACACGACAGTCACGGCTACCACCAACACCCCAACCGCAACACCACCCAACAACATCATCGTGCGGTCCATGCTGAACTCCCGAACTTCCAAGCCGATAATGTCTGCCAAGGGCATTGAGACATTCGGGGCCACCAGTGCATCGCCTTCTACCGATGGGCTCTCTAGTTCCACCTGACCCCCGCCCCGCATGTACACACGGACACGCTCAGGTTGCCCTGCTTCAATGAACTGACTCGGGCTTACAGGACCTACGGATTGCCAAGTACTACAGGCGGTCAGGTTTAGCACTAAGAAAAGCAATAGAACGGCGCGGGGGCGGTAGCGTGTCATGCTCCGATTCTGCCCCGCCCCGCTCAGGCCCGCAACTCAGGATGACCCGCCCCGGGATTGTCGGAGACTCCAAGCCTTGAGAGGATGGAGTCATGAAAAAGAAAGGGCATTACTCCCCAGAGGTGCGGGAGAGGGCAGTCCGGCTGGTCAGCCAGGCAGGATGTTCGCCAGCTCCACGCTATTGAGAGCCACCAACCGCCACGGACAGCCAGACGCCAAATCGCGTGTGGTCGTCTTCGGAACCAGTTGGAACGAAGAGGTTGGGGCCGGCCCGCGTCTCGGCAGGAACGAGCAATAGGCGCAACTCGTGCGCTGGCAACCATTCACCTGTTGCATAGAGATAGGGGCGACAACCAATGGGGATCTTTGGCGATTGCCTTGCGATTGCCGCGGGGGGTCCGCAGCTTCGCCGCCAATCGTCCTCCCATTATGGAACATCGCTTCATGATACCACGCATGAGAAGTATGCTAGTTGCGGCCACCCTGCTCCTTCCCGCCACAACATCGGCGCAGGACGTCGCCCCGATCTTTGAAAATGCCCCGGCGGTACTTTACGAGACGTATCGGGCCGTGAATTCGCCCGTATTCACGGAGTATTTCGAGATGCTCGTCGATCGGTACGCGGGATCTGACGGATACGGGTGGGGGGTCTATTCCGAGAACGCTACGGTCCACTACCGCATTACCGGGCTCCCCGAGGGACTGACCTCAATGGTCGAGGTTCAGCAAGCGAGGGGCGTGAGTTTCCAAGATTTCAACGAGGCACAGGTCGCGCTCTGGAACTCGGCATGGGGGAGTCGGCACGTCAGCGTGTATAATGCGGCACCAGCGCTCAGCGTGGTGCCCGACTTTACCGTGAGCGACATTCAGGCTCTCCCGTACAATCGGGTGCGCATCTACAACCTCAAGTGGGACCAGGCTCCTGCGTTCAGAGAGGCCTTGGCCGCAAGGTCCGCGCTGGATCGCGAGGCCGGGTTGGGTAATGCTTTCATACTGACCGTGTGGAACGGCGGTGTGGGTACCGAGGCTCAGACCGTCATGCTTCGTGTTTCGGCTGAGAGCAGGACAGTTGATTCAGGTGCGAACTTTGAAGCTCGGCAAGTCGCGCGCGCCGCGTACAGGGAGGAGTGGAGTCGCTTGACCGCGCTTATGAGTGCGTCGGCGTGGCGAATCGAAAGCCACGATCAGAGGCGGCGAGCTGAACTGTCCTTCGTGCCAGGTAGCTAGTCCGCTAGCCGCCTTCGAATTCCCGGGCAGCGGGGACCGCCCCGTTCCGCTTCATAGGGGGGCGGAGCGTTTTCTCGCGTCGGTTACTTGCCGTCTAGGGTCCGTATTGCCAGTCCATCACGTAGGGATAGGCGATTCAAGCGCCCTATGGAAGCGGGAAACGTGGTTGAAATACCTATCCATGAGAACGACGTATTTGACGAACGACGCGAGCTGCCGGCGCAGTTTCATTTCCCCCGGGAGCATCATGGCCAAATAGGAGGCGATGGTCTTCATGCAGGTATGTTAATCACGGGCTCAGCAAATTTGACTCCCCGTCGATATCGCTCGATCAGAACAACACCAACGGCAGCCCCAGCGCGAACAGCGCGCTCACGATGATCACGGTCACGAAGCCCATTGAGCGGAAGGGCTGTCCACGTCTCCGAAGGGGTGATGGGAATGCCTATTCCGTCTTCGCGTGCCTGTTACCAGACCTCCGGCGTCATGTATGTTGTTCGAAGACCACGCGAGCAGCCGGAGATTGATGCGTACTCGACCGCCCATCGGCCGATCGCGGTGGGTCCGCTCTCGAGGAGCCGCAACGAGCGTGCTTCTTCTGTTCTCGATCGTGACCGGACTCCCCGCACAACAGCCCGAGGCTACCACGCCCCGACAGCGACCGCCCCCGGCGACCGCTGTGCAAGAACGCGAGGAACCGGGGCTCATCGGCGTCCAGCTGATCGGTGGGGTGACAACCTTCACCAACGCCCCCCACGCGGTCGTTGGCGGCTTCCTGAACATTGGTCGCGGACAGTGGAACGTGCTGGGCGTTGGCATGCTCGGCACCGGAAGCGACTACGACTCACGCGTTTTCAGTGCGGCGCTCGGGAGGCGGCTCAAGAGCGCTGGCCGACTCACGTTGGCTGTCTTCGCGGGGTACGGCGAGTATCGTGAGGTCGGTTTGTCGGAGATTGAGCGTGCAGCGTCGGGCCCGTGGCTCGGAGGAGTGGTGACGGTCGATATCCATCCGTTCGTCGGTTCGGTCATGCTCAGCGACCTCTTCGGCCGCTACGACGACAGCGACGTGTCCGACCCGTTCCGCTTCCACGTTCCCCGCTTGGTTTTCGGGATCGGCTTCTGATGATGGGCAGCGGCGGAGGGCGAGGCGGTGTCTGTGCCAGGGACTCTGGATCCCGGCGAGGGGGCTGCATCTGGGCCATCCGCCTGACCAGCGTGGCGAGTCTCGCCTTGGTAACCGCGTGCACCGACGACTCCAGTCCACTCAACGTCGTTCCTCTGGCTCCCGTCGCAACGAACGGAACCGGCGCGTTGATGCAGACAGCAGCGGTGGGCACGCGTGTGCCGGAGCCACCCGCGATCCGGGTGACAGATCGCTTCGGGAATCCGGTGCAGGGGGTCGAGGTGCTCTTCGACGTGACGGTGGGTGAAGGTTGGGTCACAGCGGTCATCGACACTACCGACGCGGATGGTGAGGCGAGTACCCGCTGGGCCTTGGGAACCACCGCGGGTCCCAACGAACTCCGAGCCGGTCCGGCGGGTCTCGGGCCAGTCATCTTCGCCGCCGTGGGGCAGCCGTTGAGTCCCTCCGTAGTGATCGCGCTGTCCGGCAGTGGACAGGTGGCCGCGGTGACGACGGCGTTGGCCAACACGCTCGTGGCAGAAGTACGCGACATACACGGCAACTTGACTCCAGGGGTCCCCGTCGAGTGGCTCCCATCGGATACTTCGGCCGTGGTCTTGCCAACGTCGTCCGAAGCCGACTCCCTCGGGCGGGCTCACGCTCTCTGGACCTTGGGTACGATCGCGGGCCTCAAGGAGGTTCGGGTTCGGGCAGGCTCGGTAGAAGTGGGCGGCTTCCTCGCTACCGCGGTTGCCGATGCGCCGGCTGAGCTGCTCAAGGTGAACGGTGACGGTCAGACCGGACCCGCCGGGTCGGCACTCCCGCAGCGGCTGGTTGCGCGCCTCGTCGATCGGTACGGCAACGGCGTGGAGGGTGCCAGCCTGGTCTGGACCGTCCTCCGAGGAGAGGGCTCGGTCCAGCCGGACGAAACGAGCACGGATGCGGAAGGCCTCGCCTCAGCCCGCTACGTAGTCGGACGCACGCCGCAAGCAACTGAGCGGGTCACGGCGAGCTTCGGATCGCTGGGTGCCGCGGACTTCACGGCGCACACGGGCGAGCCCGACAATCTGGTCGTCGACCGGATGTACGTGACCCAGGTCACCCAGAATGCCGCCGGGTCCGTCCCGCTGGTGGCGGGTCGTGACGGGCTACTGCGCGTCTTCGTCCTCGCTCGCTCGGAAAACGCTCACGCGGCGCACGTCGAGGTACGGTTCTTTCACGACGGCGTACTCGTGCGCTCGGAAACGCTCGACCGAGCCAGCCAATCTGTCCCGACAGAGGCATCCGATGCAGATCTCGCGCAATCCTGGAATATGCTCGTGCCAGGTGAGCTGATCCGACCAGGCCTGTCCATCGTCGCCGAGGCCGACCCGGAGGACCGGGTCTACGAGTCCGAGGAGGCGGACAACGTGTTCCCGGCGGGTGGGGCGCTCGTTGAGACGGATGTGCGCTCGCTTCCGGACTTCCGAGTCCGCCTCATACCGATTCAGATGTTCACGCCGGGGGGCAACAGCACGGGAGACGTGCGTGACGGCAACAAGAGCGCCTACGTCTCTGCTGCGTTCAACATGTTCCCAATGAGGGGGTTCGATGTCGATGTCAGGGCGGTCTTCACGAGCGGGGTTGGCGATCTGCGCGACCTCGGGCACTGGACCAGCCTCCTCAACGAGATCGCCGCACTCCGCGTCGCGGACGGCTCGTCACGCTACTACTACGGCACGGCCGGATTCCAGGCTAGCTCCTTCTGTGGTCTCGGCGACATCGGGGCCCCGACGGCGGTCGGCATGGACGGCGCCTGCGGGCCTTCCACCGCGGCACACGAGTGGGGCCACAATTTCGCGCGCCGTCACGCGCCGTGCGGCAATCCCTCGGGAGTCGACGGGGCCTACCCCTATGCTGGCGGTTCGATCGGCGTGCACGGGCTCGACGTCGAGAGGCTCGACCCGAAGTCTCCGGACACTTTCTCCGACCTGATGTCCTACTGTGATCCGGTCTGGATAAGCGACTACACGTACGGGGGCATTCTCCAGTTCCGCGAAGCCGAGTCTGCGGCGGCCCATCTCGTGGCTCCAGCCCGCCAGCCCGCGATGGTCGTTTGGGGCCGGATCGAACGCGATCGGCTCGTTCTCGAGCCCACCTTCGAGGCGACGACGCTTCCGAAGCTTCCGGACGCGCCGGGTTCGTATCGCCTCACGGGGACCGCGGCCGACGGGACTGAGCTCTTCTCTCTCTCGTTCGCCGCAACCCCGGTAGACCATGCCGAGGCAGACATCCGCCACTTCGCCTTCGCGGTTCCTCTCGACCTGGCCCGGGCGTCCAATCTGGAGAGTCTTCGGCTCACGGCCCCGGGTACGGCCCTCGCTCCTGCCGAGGTCCGTCGCCAGACCTCCCCCTTGGTGCTGTCCAGCGTCCGGGCAACGCGCGAAGGCCCAGACCGAGTGCGGCTCGACTGGGCCGGAGTCGAGCTCCCGCTCATCGTGGTCCGCGACCCCGACAGTGGCGAGATCCTCTCGTTCGCCCGGGGCCTCACGGCGCTCATCGACAGCGATGCCGACGAGCTCGACCTGACCTTCGCCCCGGGTATCGGTGGGCTGCGCGGGCGCGTACTGGTGCGGTGAGTGTGGTTCACCACTGCCTCCCGGCGCCACGCTGACCGTGAGTCAGGAGTCCTGCTGGCCGCGACCGAGGCTGAGGGACGAGTTCTTGAACGGAGAAATCTTCTACACACTGCCAGAGGCTGTCGTCCTCGTCGAGCAGTGGAGGCGGCTGTACAATACCGTCCGACCACACAGCGCCTGGGGCGGTCTACCCCCCGCCCCGGAGGCGGTCAAACCATCGTCTTGGTTCCTTAGAATGCCCCAGCTCCAGGGACCGCCGATGGCTCAACCTCTAACATCGGGAGTGGTACCACACTTGGGGGCACGTCAGTGACACCGGAGCAGGAGGAGTTTCTGCTAGAGGGTGGGCCGCCCCGCGAGGAGGACTAGCTGATGAAGAATAATTTGAAGGTGTTGGGCAAAGTAGTCACTGTGGTCTTTCTGACGATTATCATTCTGTCGGTTCTCATCACGGTACTATACTCGGGACGGTACTAGGTGAGTCTTGCTGTATCAGGACCGCACGTCTACTCGGTTCTTGCACCGACGCGCGATCTCCTCATCGGCTCGGCTGCCCGTGACGGCGAGATATTCGAGATATTGAGGTTGGCGCCGGCAGCCGATAACCAGTCGGACGACTAGTTCGACGGATCGGTGGAGCATCGCCCATGGCGAGTGATGGCGCTGGAGAAATCGCGGACTTCTCGGGTCCTTGGGAGGGAGAACATCCCCGCGGCCCGACTATCGTCGAAGAGCGGCTTGCCCGCTCCATATGTGCCGCTATTCGGTCTTCCATCGAATCACGGTGGCGGAGATGCGTTGGGTCCGAATTCCATCCCTCCCCTGCGAGAACGTGTCACTCGACTGCATGATGAGGGCGTCGCCCCCAGCCCGGCACCCCTCCTCTTTGAGCTTCGGTAACACGTCCTCCAGATCCGCCTTCCACGCACTTCCCTCCCCCTCCACGATGCCTATCTCCTCGTATTCCCGATCTGGAACTGCAGAACTGAACACCTCGATGTCGCAGTCGCCGGCCCTAGCCGGATACGCGCCGCTGGTCGGTACGAACGTAGCGCTCAGGCATCCTCCAGTGACGACAATCGTACAAAGGGAATATGCGACTTTCAAGAATTTCGGGAGCCTCTGCATCGAGCCCTCCTCGGGACATCAGCGTCAGACCGCTCGGTCAGGAGTGTGAATGAGCAATCTCTAATCTAAGGCCGGGACTATTGCCCTGCCGAGAGGCTAGGCGGTTCAAACGCCCAAATGACGCGCGAGGTGCGGTAGGACGTGGTGTGGCAAGGTGCACAGTCCTAGGGGGGTGGAGTCAGGCCGGAAAGAATAGGTATTTCAACCGCCCTTTCGGGTGAAGAGTCGCGGTGCGAGTTGTTGTGAGATGGGAGGCGGAGGGAGAGATCGCAGGTGGGGCCGCTCACCGTGGCCGAGCGAGGCGTCTTTGGCGCTGGGGGGAGAGAGAAGTTCCACATTCAGAACGGCGGCTTCGAGACACTTGAGCCAGACAGGCCCCCGTGACGATGCTCTCCACTCATGTCACCGGCACTATCTCTCAGTCACCGAGTCGGCGATAGGTGTCGCGTAGAGGGTCAAGTTTCTCGCCGTCAATCCACTGCCCCTTGGTTCAATCGCCACAAAAAGCCAGAAACAGGGGGGAAAACAGTGCGACCCACACTAACCTCATGATGACGGCCGGAAGTACCGAATCACCACGAACGAATTGCTTTCGAGCCAACGCATCAAGGATCGCGAGGCCGACCTCGTCGTGAATCACATCGGCCTTGTTCCTCCCCTTCCAGTGCTTACTCCAACCTATGGGCGTCACCCAGAACTTGCCGTCCATCGAGTTCGAAGAAGGTCACGACACGAAATCCTCCGTCCAGAGCCATTCGGACCGATTCAAGAAGCGCCTTCAGATGCATGATCAGCTGACAGAAATGTTGATAGAGAAGGGAATAATGCCCGACGGTTGGATGGGAAGTGATTGAATCAACGAGACCCTGTCCCGGAGCGTAGGTCGCGGTAGGCAGCCAGCGACCACCCGAGCGTCGGCGAACAGCTTCGCTCGCATGGTGCGTCCGCTCAGGTTTGGTCGAAGTCGATCTCGATCTCAGGCGTCTTGGGGATGGCTTGGCAGGTGAGGATGAAGCCCCGCTCGACCTCCCACTCTTCGAGAGTGTAGTTGAGCGCCATCTCGGTCTCGCCCCGCGTAAGCAACGTGCGGCAGGTCGAGCAAACGCCGCCCTCGCAGGAGTACGGCAGGTCGAGGCCGGACGCCTGAGCCGCGTCGAGAACCGATGCGTGTTCCGGTCCCATGTGGAACGACTCACGCTGCCCGTCGAGCACGACGGTGATACTGGCGCCTTCTTTCGGGGTCACCGTGGCCGTGGGGCGCGGCGCGGGTTCACCCGACGCTCCGGCGCGGAAGCGCTCGGAGTGGAGTTGCTCCGGACCGTACCCGAGTCCCACCAGCGCCTCGGCTACCTCGTCGATCATGGGGTTGGGGCCGCACAGAAACACGTCGTCCGCCCGCATCTCAGCCATGACGGCGGCGTGCAATTGCGTGACCTTGCCCGCGTCGAGGCGGCCGACGTAGAGATCGAGGGCCGACGGTTCCCGACTCATCACGAAGTGGAGCGCCAGGCGCTGCGGGAAGCGGTTCTTCAGAGCGAACAAGGGCTCGATGAACATCGTGGTCGCCCGCTTGCGGTTGCCGTAGAACACGATGAAACGGCTGGCGGGCTCGGTCTCCAGCGTCGTCTTCACGATGGAGTAGATCGGCGACATCCCGCTGCCCGATACGAAGGCCGCGTAGCTCTTCGCACGATCCGGCGTGAGCGGGATGTTGAAGCGCCCGTTGGGCGGCATCGCCTCGAGCTCGTCGCCGACCCGCAGATGATCGGCTACGTGGTTCGAGAAGACGCCGCCCTCCTGAACGCGTATTCCGAGACGCAAGCAGCGCTCCTCGACACTGGAGCAAATGGAGTATGTACGGCGCACCCTCACGCCGTCGATCTCCGCCCGGATCGGGAGGTGCTGTCCTTGCCGGTAGGCGAACCGGTCCGCCACCTCGGGAGCCACCGCTAAGGTGAGCACGATCGAATCGGCGGTGTCGTTCGCCTTCTCGACGATCGTGGCAGCGTGAAATCGGCTCATCGCTTCAGATGCACTTGAAGTACTCGAAGGGCTCCAGGCAGTCCCCACATTTGTAGGACGCCTTGCACGGCGTCGAGCCGAACTCGCTCACCCTGATGGTGTTCACACTGTCGCATCGGGGGCAGCCGATCGTCTCCCCGGGTGCGAAGAGTGCGCGCTTCGAGTTCGTCGCTTCCGCCGGGGGAGCGATGCCGTACGCGGCGAGCTTGCTCCGCCCCTCCGCGCTGATCCAGTCGGTCGTCCACGGCGGGGACATGACCCGCTCGATTCTCGGCTCAGTGACTCCGTGACTTTCCAAGGCCTCGCGTACGCTCGCCTCGATGACTTCCGTGGCGGGACAGCCCGTGTACGTCGGGGCGATCCCCACCGTGACGGAATCCCCTTCGCTCCTGACCCAGCGGATGATCCCGAGGTCCTCGAGCGTCAAGACGGGGATCTCGGGGTCCGAGAGCGTCACCAGCCACGCCCGCACCTCGGCCTCCCGAGCGGAATCGGCGCCTCCCACTGCGTGCTCGGATTCAGGCGCCGTCACCAGGTCGCTCCGGGGTAGGCACGCTGAAGGAACTGCATGTCTGCGAGCAGGTGCCCCATGTGCTCCGAATGACGGCCGTCCTTTCCACCGCTCGCCATCCACCCCGACTCGGGCCGCGCGATCGTGGCTTCTTCCAAGACTTCGTCTACGAGCGTGTCCCACGGGCGCTGAAGACTCGGCGGGCTCGGGCCCACTGCGGACTCCGCGGCCCAGTGGTCGACCGCATTGGCGCTGAAGAGCTCACCCGTAAATCTCCACAATCCGTCGATCGCGTGTTGCATGCGCTGATGGCTCAACTCCGTGCCGTCTCCGAGTCGCACGACCCACTGAGCCGTATGGCGGAGGTGATAACGGATCTCTTTCTGGACCTTTTGTGCGAGCTGAGCGAGCTGCGCGTCTGACGACTCGGCAAGCGCCTCGAGCTGAATCTGGTAGAAGCTCTCGAAAAGGAACTGCCGCGCGAGCGTGTCCGCAAAATTTCCGTTGGGCTGCTCCACCAGCAACACGTTGCGGTAGTCCATTCCGTCGCGCAGGAACGCGAGATCGTCTTCGCTTCGACCGTAGCCCTCCGTCTCGGCAGCGAGCGTGAAGAGCGCCCGTGCCTGCCCAATGTAGTCGAGCGCGAAGTTGGCCAGGGCCAACTCTTCCTCGAGTTCCGGGGCGTGGCCGACCCACTCACCGAGGCGCTGGCCCAGAATCAGCGCATTGTCGCCGAGCTGGAGCAGGTAGGCGAAGCGCATCCCGCCGGGGTCACCGCTCGGGCTCACAAGTTGTCGACTCCCTCGGGCACCTCGTAGAACGTCGGGTGCCGGTAGATCTTGTCCTCCGCCGGCTCGAAGAGCTGCGCGTGCTCGGCGGGATCGGAGGCGTGGATAGAACGGGACTCGACGGCCCAGATGCTGACGCCCTCACCGCGTCGTGTATACAAGTCGCGCGCGTGGTCGAGCGCCATCACGGAGTCT